>Ga0209201_1003446_pt1 | contig 13871 bp, 8 predicted proteins | sample AD_UKC055_MetaG_FD_184411 | JGI IMG/M metagenome (GOLD analysis project Ga0209201, IMG submission 184411) | Active sludge microbial communities of municipal wastewater-treating anaerobic digesters from USA - AD_UKC055_MetaG (SPAdes) (version 2) | ecosystem: Engineered > Bioreactor > Anaerobic >...
GGCGTTGGGTAGTCGAATCGGCTGTGCCATGCTCCAAAAACAGCATGGCGGGCAAAGGTTGTCCAGCTTTTTCTAACGCTCCTTCCAACCCGCATTAAGGCTTACTGCTTTTCTTGAATCAGCCGTGCCGGGTAACCGGGCGAATTCAAGACGGTGCAGCCGCCAACCGTTCCCTCGCCTGCCCGCCTGAGGAACGAAGGCGCCCCCTCCCCGTCCCCGCACGAATATGCGGTCTCCCCGCATGATTTTACTGTTTGACGCTTTCCCCCGCTTGCTATAATTTCCTGTAGAAACTGTTGACAGGAAATGTTCAAGCAGAGAATCTCGCGGCAAGCGTTGATGCCTTTTAGATTATGACTTCGAAACACCAGAAACAAGCCGAAGCAAACCTGGGAGCTGCAGCTCCACGGAGAACCAACCTGCCAGTTCCTTCCGCGCCAAGAGCAGGCCTGCGCGCCGGGCGCCAGCGAACCGCTTTTACGCTCATTGAGCTCCTGGTTGTCATCGCCATCATTGCCATCCTGGCCGCCCTGCTGCTGCCGGCCCTGGCCAAGGCCAAGAGCAAGGCGCAGCAAATCTACTGCGTAAACAACATGAAGCAGCTTAGCCTCGGGTGGACCATGTACGCCACCGACGCCAATGACTACTATCCCAGCAACTCCACCCCCTCCGGGGCTCACGCCCGTGCCAATTTAGGGAACTGGGTTACGGGTTGGCTGGACTGGGGCAAGGGACAACCCATCGGCGCCAACACGAATAAGTCCTTCCTGATAGACGGGTCCATGGGCCCGTACATGGGCAAGTCTCTCGGGAGCTACCATTGTCCGGCCGATACCTTCACCTGCACCTTGGGTGTACCGCGCAACCGCTCGGTCGGCATGAACAGCTTCATCGGCGATTACAACGGCACGATGATCAGGTTCGGCAATGCGGACTATCTCATTTACAATAAGGCGTCCCATTTCACCCGCCCGGGGCCAGCCATGACCTTCGTCTTCATAGATGAGTGCCCCGATTCCATTAACGACGGGCTTTTCCAGATGAACATGACCCGCGACGCGTGGAGCGATATTGTATCCGCCCTCCACAATAACAGCGGCACTCTTTCGTTTGCAGATGGTCACGCCGAGGTCCACAAATGGGTGGATCCCGTTACCAGGCATGGAGTTTTCAAGAGCGCGTGCCCGGCCTACGGCAAGACCTCTCAGCGGGATTACGACTGGCTCCAGGATCGCACCTCCGCCTTGAAATAGGCCGGCACTGCGCTCCCTGGCGGCACACGGCGCCACGCAATGGGCCAATGCCGCCCCCCAGCCTCGCACTCACCATCAACTGTTACCCCCTGCCCTGACGAGGCTGTAGGAATTCGGGATCATGCCGCCCGTCAAGCGCGAGTGGGCCATTGCATGGTAGGGCGTTCCACCGCGTCCCTGACTTGGCTACAGCGACGCGGTGGAATGCGTCCCTGCCGGGTTCAGTCACAGCTCAGCCCGCGCGCCGACTCCGCCAGCGTGAAAACTCCGGGCTGAATCTTCCGCATTCCTGCTTCTCTCTTTGCCTTATTGGGACGGGAGTGGCATCCTTTCGCGACTGAAGTGAAAGCGGTTGACTCACAGCGCGCGCAGGAAGCCCGGCGGGCAACGCTGGTCGGGCTCGGGTTGGCCCTTGCTACGCTGGCGGTATACTTGCAGGTTCGAGACTTCGGGTTCATCAACTATGATGATCTCTCCATGCTGGTTGAAAACCCGGTCGTCGCCGACGGGCTAACCCTCCGCAACATCCTCTGGGCATTCTCAACCTCCTGGTTCGAGTACTGGCACCCCCTGACATGGCTGTCCCACATGCTGGATTACGAGTTGTTTGGCGCCCGGCCAGGCTGGCACCACCTCGTAAGCGTCGGCCTGCATGTCGCCAACACCATCCTGCTCTTTGCCGTCCTGCGGCGGATGACCGGCGCCCTCTGGCGCAGCGCCATCGTGGCGGCGCTCTTCGCGCTGCACCCCACCCATGTTGAATCGGTCGCCTGGCTCGCCGAGCGCAAGGACGTGCTCAGCGGCCTGTTCTTCATGCTCACGCTCTGGGCCTACGCCCGCTACGCTGAATGCAGAAGGAAGAATGCAGAATACAGAATGTCTCCAGCCTCCAGTCTCCAGTCTCCAGTCTCCAGTCTCCAGTCTCCAGCCTTCTATCTCCTCTCCCTCCTCCTCTTCGCCTGCGGGCTAATGTGTAAGCCGGCACTGGTCACGCTGCCCTTCGTCCTGCTCCTGTTTGACTACTGGCCCCTGCGCCGCCTCCAACTCGCCACGCACCACGCTCCCTCTTCATTGCTCCGTCTGGTCCTCGAGAAGCTCCCCTTCTTCGCCCTGACCGCCGCCTCCTGCGCCATCACCTACAGTTGGGCCGTCACCACCGGCAACACCGCCGCCGCGATCAACGAACCGTGGGGGCTGCGGCTGGCCAATGCGCCGGTGTCCTACGTGCGGTATATCGGCAAGACGATCTGGCCGGCGGACTTGACGGTGCTCTATCCCATGCCAGGCAGTTGGGCCTGGTGGCAAGTGGGCGGCACGGTGCTCGTCCTGGCGCTCATTTCTTGGGCCGTGCTCGCGCGCGCGCGCTCCTCCCCCTATGGCCTAGTCGGGTGGCTCATCTTTCTCGGGATGCTCTTTCCCAGCATTCGGCTGCTTCAGTCCGCCCACCAATCCATTGCCGACCGCTACACTTACCTGCCGTCCATCGGACTGTTCCTCTTGCTGGTGTGGGGCGTGGCGGAGTTGGGCGCCCGCTGGCGCTGGCGCCGCGATGCGCTAGGCGCGGCGGCGGTCGTGATCCTCGCCGCGTTGCTGGTGAGCGCTCAGGCACAAACACGCTATTGGAGAGACAGCGAAGCCCTCTTTCGCCATGCGCTCGAAGTCACCCGGGACAATTGGCTCGCTCACAACAACCTTGCCGGCGCCCTTTCCAAAAAGGGCCGGGTGGACGAAGCCATCGCCCAATACCACGAAGTCCTCCGCCTCAAACCGGATGACGCCGAAACCCACAAGAACCTCGGCGGCGCTTTCGCTATGAAGGGACAACTGGACCAGGCCATCGCCCAATATCACGAAGCCATCCGCCTCAAACCGGATGACGCCGAAGCCCACACCAACCTCGGCTCCGCCCTCGCCATGAAAGGCCGTATAGACGACGCCCTCGCCCAATACCAGGAAGCCATTCGCCTTAAACCCGATCATGCTATTGCGCACCTCAACCTGGGAAACGTCTTCAAGCAGCTTGGACGTGTCGAGGAGAGCATCCGCGCGTACCAGGCAGGCTTGAAGCTCAAACCGGAGGCGGCCGACGCACAATGCAACCTGGCCACTTTGCTGCTCAGGCAGGGGCGCATCGAAGAGGCCATCCCCCACTTCCAGCTCGCCCTCAATGCCAACCCCTCCGACGTCGTCGCCCACAACAACCTCGGTATGGCCTTCCTTCGGCAAGGCCGCGCCAGCGAGGCGATCGCCCAGTTCCAGCAAGCCCTGCGAATTCGCCCTGACTATGCCGAAGCCCGCAACAACCTCAACGCCGCGCTCGCCGCCAAAGCCAATCCTCCCCAACCCCCAGCCTCCTCCACCGACCCCTGATCCCGCTAATTCCGCTCGCAGGGGTAACAAGAGACGCTTGGATGCGCGGTACACTTGACCACCCCCGGCCTTCTGTTATGGTGCCCCATCAAAATGAACCTTCTCCCTGTCTCTGAGCCGAATTGGCCTGTCGAACTCAACTCTCGCGCGGGCCTGTGCCCGGACTGAGAAGCCCCTGGTGTCGCCGAAATGCGCCCGCGCCCGGCGATGGGTTAAAGCCGCCCCACCACCTCGTGAGCACCACCACACTGCTAATCCCAGCCCTGAACGAGATTGACGGGATGCGAACAATCATGCCCCGCGTCAGGCGCGAGTGGGTTGACCAGATCCTCGTGCTCGACGGCGGCTCGACCGACGGGACCGCGGAATACGCCCGGGAACAAGGCTACGAGGTGTATGTCCAGAAAGAGAAAGGCATGCGCCAGGCCTACCATGAGGCGCTGCCCCTGGTCCGCGGCGACATCCTCATCACCTTCAGCCCCGACGGCAACAGCATCCCCGAACTGATCCCGCCCCTGTGCCGGAAAATGCAGGAGGGCCATGACATGGTGATTGTCTCCCGCTACTTGCCGCCCGCCAGAAGCTATGACGATGATTGGATCACCGCTTTCGGCAATTGGCTGTTCACGGCCACCATCAACCGCTTGCACGGCGGCCACTACACCGACACCATGGTCATGTACCGCGCCTACCGCACCCGCTTGATCCACGACCTCGAACTCGACGACTACCGCTGGTATCGCACCCCGGAAAAGCTCCTCTTCACTCGCATCAGTTGGGAGCCGCTGCTCTCCACCCGCGCCGCACGCCGCCGGCTCAAGATTGCCGAAATCCCCGGCGATGAGCCTCGCCGCTATGGCGGCAAACGCAAACTCCATGTCATTCAGTGGGGAATGGCCTACTACTTCCAGGTCATCCGCGACTGGCTGCTCTGGCGATAAGCATGGTAGGGACGCGTTCCACCGCGTCCCTGACTTGGCTATAGGGACGCGGTGGAACGCGTCCCTACCGGATTTTGTCACGGCTCAGCCCGCGCGCCGCTTCCGCCAGTGTGAAAACTCTGGGCTGACACTCCCCAAACCCTCGCCTGCGTTCTTGCTTCTCGCTTTGCCTTATTGGGTCTGGAGCGGCATGCTCTGCGGACCGAAATGAAAACGGCTGGCTTAAATCGCGCGCAGGAAACCCGGCTGACGGCATTGGTCGGGCTTGGCCTGGCCGTCGTCACAGCGGCGGTTTACTGGCAGGTCCGCAGCTTTGACTTCATCAACCATGATGATCCTCAGCTACTCCTGGAAAACCCGGTCGTCGCCGGCGGGCTGACCCTCCGCAACATCCTCTGGGCATTCTCCACCGCTTATTACGAGTATTGGCATCCGCTGACGTGGTTGTCCCACATGCTGGACTACCAGTTGTTCGGCGCCCGGCCGGGCTGGCATCACCTCATGAGCGTCGGCCTGCACATCGCCAACTCCATCCTGCTCTTTGCCGTCCTGCGGCGGATGACCGGCGCCCTCTGGCACAGCGCAACGGTGGCGGCGCTGTTCGCGCTGCACCCGACCCATGTCGAATCGGTCGCCTGGCTGGCCGAGCGCAAGGACGTGCTCAGCGGCCTGTTCTTCATGCTCACGGTCTGGGCCTACGCCCGCTACGCTGAATGCAGAAGGAAGAATGCAGAATGCAGAATGACTCCAGCCTCCAGTCTCCAGTCTCCAGCCTTCTATCTCCTCTCCCTCCTCCTCTTCGCCTGCGGCCTGATGAGCAAGCCCATGGTCGTGACGCTGCCCTTCGTCCTGCTCCTGCTTGACTACTGGCCGCTGCGCCGCCTCCAACTCGCCACGCACCACGCTCCCTCTTCATTGCTCCGTCTGGTCCTCGAGAAGCTCCCCTTCTTCGCCCTGACCGCCGCCTCCTGCGCCATCACCTACAGTTGGGCCGTCACCACCGGCAACACCGCCGCCGCGATCAACGAGCCGTGGGGGCTGCGGCTGGCCAATGCGCCGGTGTCCTACGCGCGGTATATCGGCAAGACGATCTGGCCGGCGGACTTGACGGTGCTCTATCCCATGCCGGACAGTTGGGCCTGGTGGCAAGTGGGCGGCGCGGTGCTCGTCCTGGCGCTCATTTCTTGGGCCGTGCTCGCGCGCGCGCGCTCCTCACCCTACGGCCTGGTCGGATGGCTCATCTTTCTCGGGATGCTCTTCCCCACCATCCGGCTGTTCCAGTCCGCCCACCAGTCCATTGCCGACCGCTACACTTACCTCCCGTCCATCGGGCTGTTTCTCGCATTCGTCTGGGCCGCGGCAGACTGGTCCCGGCGACGCCGCTGGTCCGATACCATCGCGCCAGGCGGGATGGTCCTTCTCCTGCTGGTTTGCGCGATCCTCTGTCACCGCCAGGTCGCCCACTGGCGCAACAGCGTCACCCTCTTCTCCCACGCCCTGACCGTCACCTCCGGCAACTACGTCGCCCACCAGAATCTCGGAGAAGCTCTGGCGCGCGAGGGCCGCGCTGCCGAAGCCGAATCACACTTCTCCGCCGCCCTCCGCCTCCGGCCACAGGTCCCCGAACTCCACTGCGGCCTGGCCCAGGCCCTCTTGCAGCAAGGCAGCACCAGGGCGGCCCTCGAGCATTACCACGAAGCCCTTCGGCTTCGCCCCGACTGGCCCGGCGTGCTCAATAACCTCGCCTGGCTCCTGGCCACCCATCCCAGCGCTGAATTCCGCAATGGCCCTCATGCTGTCCCGCTAGCCGAGCGTGCCTGCCAACTGACCGGCGGCACCAACCTCGCCCTCCTCGCCACCCTCGCCGCCGCTTATGCCGAGGCCGGGCGCTTCCCCGAAGCAGTGAGCGCACAACAAAAAGCCTGCGACCTCGCCGCTACCCGGGGACAAGCCCCGCTGGAACCCCTTCAACGCCGCCTCGAACTATACCGTTCCGGCCAGCCCTATCACGAGCCCCCGCCCGAATAATGCATCTCTCGGGGAGCATCTTGATACTCCCACCACGCCGGCTGAGGGCAGCCGGCCTACAGAAATAAGGAAGCCTGTAGGCCGCGTGCCCCCACGCGACGTTTCCCGGACACCCGAAATATGGGGTGGCAGCTTCAAGATGCTCCCTATCTCCCGCACCAAACGCCAACAACCCGGCGCGCGGGCGTCCTCCCCGCTTAGCAGTGGCGAGGGAAAGGGAGAGGGGGCCGTCTCTTTGGGTTCTTCGCTGTTTTCAGTGAAATAGGGGCGCGGATCGAAGGGCGCAAGCTCCGGAGGAGCACGGGCATCTTGCCCGCTTTGTGGATTGCGGATCAGATACGCGGGCAAAAAGCCCGCGCGCCTTCATCCATACGCGCTGGGTTGAGGGACAGGCTCCCGCAACCCGTCGCCCTGACTCGCTCCCCCAACCCGAAGGGTTGACAGATGGTACGTCGTTCCGGGCAAGGGGGGGAACGACCACCGGTTGACGATCGGGCTCGCGAATGCATCCCGGAGGGATGCCAGAGCTCTGAACCAGGGGAAGGCGTCCGGGCCCGGGAGTCCGGGCCGCAGCCCGCCTTCGAGGCGCCGGGAACCGTTGCCGCAGGCCCCCCAAGCCTTGGGACGTTGCCAGAAATTGAGATGCGCCCGGCAACCCGCAAATCCGCAGAAAAGGCTTGCGGGGTTCCGATGCCAATCTCCACTCTTCCATCAGATCAAGATGAAAACGAACCGGTCCTTCACTGGCATTAGAGCAATACTTATCTCCCTCGGCGTGGCTGCGCTGGGCGTCCATGCCGCGTTCGGTCAGGATGCGGTGTATGCCGCGCGCGTTTCCTCCACCAGCGACGTCAATTGGGACGCACCTTTCTACTGGATTGATTATGGTCCCTGGACGCCTTATGGCACTTCCGACCAAAAGAGCACTGCGACCGATCCCGTTGGCACGCCTTACCGAGTTGGCTCCTACTCCCATACCGCCCGCCTGATGTCCGTGGGGGGAGGTTTTGGGCTGGTTCATGTCAAGGGCACAAACGCTAATGCCGTTTATGAGGTGCAGGTCACCCAGCCGTCCAGGGACTTGACCCCGGATATAATCATGAACGTGGGTTCGACCAACTGCGACATTGGCGGGGTGTTCGGCGCGACCGCCGGTGGCGGCTGGACCAACACCACGGCCTTCCAAAAGGCTTATGCTTCCAATCAATGGGCGTTCACCTGCTACCTCACCAACCGGCCCGGCGTCACCCAGCCGCATATAGATTTCAAGTATGTCAGCGGCGGCCCCGCCTCCGAGAAGACCTATGCCGACTGCGTGCGATTCCATCAGATCGGCAGCAGCACCAACGCCCCGCCCCGGGTGCGGATTACCAGTGTAGGCGGCACCACCCTGGCCTACACGGGCGGTTCGGGCTCGCGCTTTGTGCTGCTTCATTCCGCCACCCTCCAGTCCGCGCCAGGCACTTGGCAGCCCGTCGCCACCAACTCGGTGACTCCCGGCACGTTTGCCATTCCGCCGGTGGGCGGGGCGGAGTCAGCATTCTACTGCATTCAGAACGAGTGAGAGACAGTCTGCGCGTTTCGAGCTATGCTTAACTCGAATCAATTCGTTGTCTTATGAGCTCGTCTTCTCTGTTCAGGCGCCTGAAGTCGCCCGCGACGCCGTGGGGCCGGCGCTGCCGGTGGCTGGTGTTGGCGCTGCTGGTTTACACGCTGGTGGGTTTCTTTCTGTTGCCGGCGATCATCCGCTGGCAGTTGGTCAAACGCCTGCCCGGCCTGACGCACCGGCAGGCCGCCGTGCAGAAAGTGAAGTTCAACCCGTATGCCCTCTCGCTTGCGATTCAGGGCCTGGCGCTGACGGAGACGAACGGGGCTCCGTTCGCCGAGTTTGATGAGTTCTTCGTCAACTTCCAACTCTCGTCGCTGTTCCACCGGGCCTGGACCTTCCGGGAAATCCGGCTCGCGGGCCTGGAGGCGACGGTGGTGCGCGACAAGGCGGGGCAATTCAACTTCGCCAACCTCGGCGGGAGCACGCCGGCGCCGAAGCCCGAGCCGGCCAAGGAGCCGAAGCCGCTGCCGGCGGTGATGGTCCGGCATTTGGTAGTGACGAACGGGGCGGTGAGCTTCACCGACGAAACGCGGGCCAAGCCGTTGCGCATGGAGGTTCATCCGATTGACTTTGACCTGAAGAATCTGACCACCCGGCCCAACGAGAAGGGCCAATACTCCCTGACGATGCTCACCCCGGGCGGCGGGCATTTTGCCTGGACGGGCACGGTGATGGTCAGTCCGCTGCAGTCGGCGGGCACGTTCACGCTGCAAGGCGCGCGCATGACGACCTACTCGCCTTACCTGGCCGAGTTCACGCGGGCGGAAATCGCCGACGGGCTGCTGGGCGTCGCCGCGGAGTACCGCCTGAACGCGGAGAAGGCGCTGCAACTGGAGGCCACCAATGCCACGGTGAAGATCGAGCGCTTGCAGGTCACCGCTCCCGATGGGGGCGAAACGCTCCTGGCGCTGAACAGCATCAACGTCGAAGGCGCATCGCTCAGCCTGGCGGACCGGGAGGCCCGCGTGCCGCGGGTGACCGTGAGCGGCGGCTCGGCTGTGCTGCGGCGCGAGAAGGACGGGCAGTTGAACTGGCTCAAGCTGCTCGTGGCGCAAACCAATGCGCCGGCAAAACCCGAGGTCCCGGCCGACGCGCCGGAAGGAACGAACGCCCCGTGGAAGGCGGTCGTGGAGGAGTTCAGCCTGGATGACTTCGCGGTCACAGTGGAGGACCAGGTTCCGCCGAAGCCGGCGCAGCTTGGCCTCGACGGTTTGAGCGTGCAGGTAAAGGGCGCCTCAAACCAGAGCAACGCGCCGGTCGCGGCGACGCTGGAATTCAAGTGGCGCGGCGGCGGCACGGTGCGCGTCGAGGCGGACGGCACTATACAGCCGCCGGCCGGGGCGGCGAAGGTCGCCCTGACCGGTTTGGGGCTGCCGTCGCTGCAGCCCTACGTCGAGCAGCAGGCCCGTTTGGTGCTCAACTCGGGCGACCTGAGCCTCAACGGCCAGGCGCGCTATGCCCCCGGCGACGCGGGCGCGCCGCTGGTGCGGTTTACCGGCGACCTGGCGCTGGCGAAGTTTGCCGCCACGGATACAGTCGCCTACCAAGAGCTGGCGAAGTGGGACGATCTGACCGTCAAGGGGATCGAGCTTTCGCTGAAGACCAACGCGCTGACCGTGAACGAGGTCAAGTTCCAGGGGTTGGCGACCAGCCTGGTGGTCAGCTCGAACGGCCAGCTTAACGTGACGGCTTTGGTGAAGAAAGAGCCCGTGTCCGCGGACACCAACGCGCCCGGCGCGACCGCCGACGAGCCAAAGGCGGCAGACTCGGCGCCATTCCCGATCAGGGTTGGGGCGCTGATTCTCGAGAAGTGCTCGTTTCACGCCGCCGATGAGACGCTCACCCCCCGCTTCAAGACCAGCATCGAGGAGTTCAACGCTACCATTCGCGACCTGACCTTGCCGGGCGTCGGCAAGACCGGCGTGGACATTCGCGGCAAGATGAGCGCGCTGGCTCCCTTCGAGGTCACCGGCGCCATCACGCCCGATGCGAAGAATCCGTTTGTGGATTTGAAGCTGGGGCTCAAGAACAACGACCTGACGCCGTTCACCCCATACAGCGAGAAGTACGTGGGGCACCCGCTTAACCGGGGCAAGCTCAGCTACGACATCAGTTACAAGGTGGAGAACCGGCAACTGGAGGGCAAGCATGCGGTCGTGCTTGACGGCCTGACCTTCGGCGCGCGCAACGAGAGCACCAACGCGCCGAACCTGCCGATCAAGCTCGCGGTGGCGCTGCTCAAGGACCGGAACGGGCGGATTGACCTCGATCTGCCGGTGAGCGGCAGCCTGGACGACCCGAAGTTCAAGATTGGCGCGCTGGTGTGGAAGGCGCTCTCGAATATCCTGCTGAAAGTGGCCACTTCGCCGTTCTCGTTGCTGGGCGCAATCGTCGGCGGCGGCGGCGAGGAGCTGCAATACGTGGACTTCCCCGCCGGGTCCGCCACGCTCGAAGACGCGCAGACCAACAAGCTCGCCAAGCTGACCGCGGCCCTTTTCGAGCGCCCCGCCTTGAGCATCGAGATCAGCGCGACCGTTGATGCCGTCGCCGACCGCGAGGCGCTCACACGGCAGAAGTTGCAGGACAAGCTCAAGACGGCGCGGGCGGAGGAACTGACGGCGCAGGGCCAGGCGTTGCCGCCCATGAGTGAACTCAAGCTCGAGGCCTCCGACTACGAGCGATTGTTGCGCAAGGCCTACGGAGCGGCGTTTTTGGCAAAGCCGGAGAGCCCGCCCCCGCAGGAAGACTGGGCCGCCGCAGCGGCAGCCACCCCGCCCGTCGCGGTCGCCGCGCGTTCAGCAACCGAAACCAGGAAGGGCGCCTCGCGACTCGCGCGCAGTTCAACCGACGCGGCGCCCGCCCAGGCCGAGTCGCCCGCCGCGCCTCAACCGGGGGCCGCAACGACCCGCGAAGAAATGGAGCAACGCCTGATGAGCACTCTGACCGCAACGGACGACGACCTGTTGGAGTTGATGCTGAAACGGACGCAAACCGTGCAGAAGCACCTGCTCGACAGCGGCAAGGTCACTGCCGACCGGATCTTTCTCACCGCTCCCAAGCCGGTGCCGTCAGGCACCAACGGCCTGGCGCGGGTGACGTTCTCCCTGGGCTAAGCCCCCGAGGGGCAGCGTTGCCGCGAGACAGCCGGAACCGGTTGGCCCGAACTTCACACTCATGAACACCCCCATCCTCCCGCGACTGCCTAAACCAGAGCCCAATGTCGAAGAGTTCCAGCGCGTTCTGCGGGGCGGTGACTGCGGACGGGTCCCGCTGGTCGAACTCGCCATTGCCGAGGAAATCCTGACGGCATTGCATGGCCGGCCCTTGATCCCGCTGTCCCGCGCGGAGGGCTTGCAGACGTTTCGCGAGGGCGTCCGGCAACGGGTGCTGCTGCATCGCGCCCTGGGCTACGACTACTACCGGGTCAGAGCGGAGATCCCTTTTCAGATGGAGACCCTGGCGGCGCGCAACACGGCCACAGCAGCCGCGGCAGACCGGCAGTGGGTCAATGAACAGGAGGGGCTCATTAAGACCGCCGCTGACCTGGAGGCTTACCCCTGGCCAGCGCCGGCAGCCATTGACTTCGCGGCGGCGGAAGCGGCGGCCGATGGGCTGCCCGACGGCATGGGGCTGATCGGTTTCTCGGGCGGCGTGCTGGAATGGTCGAGCAACCTGCTCGGGCTGGAGAGCATGATGCTGTTGCTCTACGATGATCCGGACCTGGTGCGGGCAGTCGTGGACCGGGTCGGGCAGATCATCTACGAGGCCTTTCGCGTCTTCTGCCAGATGGAAAGCGTGTTTGCGATCTGGCTGGGGGACGACATGGGCTTCAAGACCGCCACGCTGCTCCAGCCGCAACACCTGCGGCAATATATCCTGCCCTGGCACCAGCGTTACGCCGAGCTGGCCCACCAGGCGGGCCGGCTGTTCCTGCTCCACAGTTGCGGGCACGTGGAGGCGATTATGCCCGACCTGATCGAGGCGGTGCGGATTGACGCCAAGCACAGCTTCGAGGATGTGATCGTGCCGGTCGAGGAGTTCAAACGGCGCTGGGGAACGCGCGTGGCGGTGCTGGGCGGCGTGGATGTGGACCTGCTCAGCCGCGGCACCGAAGAGGACATCCGGCGTCGGACCGGGCAGATTCTGGCGGCCTGCGCGCCGGGTGGAGGCTATGCTTGCGGGTCGGGCAACTCGATCACCAACTACATGCCCGCCGCCAATTACGTCGCGATGATTGAAACGCTGCACCGCTTCAACGGACGGATGTAAGCGCCGCCGCCGGGCACCCCGGGCTTTCCGCGGCGGGCGCGCCGCTGCGGTTTTCCCCTCCGGACTTATTCGATCCGAAACAGCCCCCGGGCCATGACGTAATGCTCCCGGATGTTCATCTTTTCCATCCAGGCGCGCACCGCGAGCGTCTTCCAGGGGCCCGAGCCCTTGCCTTTGCCGGAGTCGTTGTCCCACAGCCAGAGCGGGGTTGGCCATAAACACCAGGTCGGCTTGACCGCTTGATAAAACGCCTCTTCAACTCCGTCCTGCCCGTGGTGGGCCATTTGGAGGTAATGCGACGGCAGGCGCGCGGCCAGGGGCGAGTTCAGCAGCTTGCGTCCGCCCTCGACGCCGAGATCGGCGGTGAAGAGCATGGACTTGACCGGGTCGGAAACCCGCAAGACCAGGCTCGAATTATTGATGGCGTTGACCGTGATCTCGGGGTTATGCACGCCGAGCACCTCGAAGCGCACGCCGTCTATCACCATTTCCTGACCAAGCGCAAGGTCGAGGATTGGCTGGTTTGCTTTGCGCAGGGCCGCCAGGAACTGCTCATATGGTTTGACATCCTGCGCTCCGTAACCCGTTGCCGCCACCCACTCCAGAGTTGGCAGCGACCCGTAGATCGTCTTGATGCGCGGCGCGTCCTTATCGCCGGCCAACTGGGTCAAGGCGCCGAAATGGTCATCGTGCGCGTGAGTGATGAACCACGCCTCGACTTCGTTGCCCACGGCCGCCAGGAACCCCTTCAAGTAAGCCGCATCCCCAGTCGTGCCGCCATCCAGCACAATCACCTTCCCTCCCGCCGTTCGCAAAACATAGGACATGATCTGGCTGTGGGTTTGGTTGGGCAGTTGCCAGAGCACGAAAGAGTTGCCGGACGTTGCACCGGGGCCGGGTTCGGTCCGGCATCCCACGCCGCAGACGCCAGCCCCAAATCCGAGCAACAAGAACCAGAGTGCGCGATAGTTCCGCATTTCCTTTTCATAACGAATAAAGAGGATATTGTCCAAACCGGAATTGCATGAACTGCGGCGCGCCGCCGCCACTCTCGGGGCGACCTGGCAAGACCAACCCCTTAAGCACTTCCGCGAGCCGGAACCGACTGAGGAAGGGGCGGCTCGCGCACTCGCGGAAGCCGCGACCGGAGATCGCACCGCCGGCCCTCAGAGGGCTGCGGTTCTCCCGCGCGGCTCGTGGCTGACCGATCCGCGCCCCTGGGACGCCGACCCCATCCGCTGGCGCGTAGAGCGTCTCGGCTCCGTGGAGGGCTTCACGGCTGATTCAAGAAAAGCAGTAAGCCTTAATGCGGGTTGGAAGGAGCGTTAGAAAAAGCTGGACAACCTTTGCCCGCCATGCTGTTTTTGGAGCATGGCACAGCCGATTCGACTACCCAACGCC
>Ga0209201_1003455_pt1 | contig 13853 bp, 7 predicted proteins | sample AD_UKC055_MetaG_FD_184411 | JGI IMG/M metagenome (GOLD analysis project Ga0209201, IMG submission 184411) | Active sludge microbial communities of municipal wastewater-treating anaerobic digesters from USA - AD_UKC055_MetaG (SPAdes) (version 2) | ecosystem: Engineered > Bioreactor > Anaerobic >...
GAACCTGCAAAACAATTTGTAAAAAAGATTCCGCTATGGGCGACCCGGTCAAATCCGGGGGTATTTACAAATTTACATCCGGCAAAACTCGTATGTACAAATGACTGATCGTCACTGATTGCAATAAGGATGTTTGGATGCTGGGTGTCTTTCTTTTCTTTCGGCTGGCAGGAACTGAGTATGACTCCTCCACCCAATGAACAGATTATTACAGATGATAAAGCTTTCATTTAAATATTATTAGTGTAATTCAATTTCTATTTCTATTCCACTGCTTTAACCTCAGGTGTTTTATCAGATGCAAGCTGAAGTTTCATTTCAGTGAGAAGTTCCTGAACTTTATCCGGATTATTTTGCGAAAGATCTTTTGTTTCATAAGGATCGCTCTCAATCTTATACAATTCATTGGTGCCTTCTTCAAGTTTTTTACCATTATGAATTAATTTCCATTCCTCTTTCAGCAGAGCGAATCTGTTATTTGATTTCCAGTACAAGATTCGTTCCTTTGGTTTTTCTCCGCCGTTAACGGCATACATGAAATTCATGCCATCGAGTTTCAGATCTGCAGAAACTATTGCACCCGCAAAAGAAGCCAGTGTCGGGTATATATCAGTAACGCTGAGTGGCGCTTCAACTTTCATGGGTTTAAGTGTTCCCGGCCATATCATCACTGCAGGAACCCTTAGCGCTCCGTCATAGAGTGATCCTTTCCAGTCGCGGAGGGGAAGATTATCACCAAGTACATCATGTGGTTTGAATTTTCCTCCATATTCTGTCTGTGAGCTCCACTTTTCCTGTCCTCCGTTATCGCTTAAGAACATCACAACAGTTTTTTCACTAAGGCCTTTTTCTTTAAGGACATTCAGGATTTTTCCTATTGAGACGTCCATGTGAGTAATTGATGCAACATTATTTCGTCGCGATTCATTACTAACTGAATTTGCGTACATGTCGGTGTATTCCTTCGGCTCTTCAAGAGGATAATGCGGAACGCTGTAAGCAACATACAGAAAGAAGGGAGATCCTTTTTCACGCGGTTCACTTATGAATCTTACAGCTTCATTTGTTATGAGGTCCGTTGCATGACCCTCTTCATCGAATAATTTATCGTTACGATGCCATGTTTTGCTTCCGTTTTTATAGAGATGGGTATAAGGGTCAATCTGGCCCCGAAGGTAGCCATAGGAACTGTTAAATCCGTAGTTAAGCGGACGTGCTTCAGGTACAGTTCCAAGATGCCATTTCCCCGAAATTCCAGTGTCATAGCCATTGGCTTTAAGAAGCGATGCTATTGTAACGGTTCCTGCGGGCAGGCCTGGTGCATCTCCTAAAGGAGCAAGTATGCCATACCTGGTTGGATATCTGCCTGTTAACAAAGAAGCGCGGGTTGGCGAGCTTACGGAGCAAACATAAAAGCGGTCAAATGTCAGTCCCTGTTGCATCATACCGTCAATATTTGGTGTTTTGATGCCAGGGTTGTGATATCCGATATCATTCCATCCGAGGTCATCGGCTATTATTACAATAATATTGGGTTTTTGCTGAACGTTTTCTTCGGCCTTTTTTTGTCCGCAGGAAAAGAGTGAGGGAATAATTAAACCGGATATTCCTATTGCTGAATAACTGATAAAGTTATTCCTGCGGACTGAATTTCCATTTATAGCCTGTTTCATAAAATTTCAATTTCGTTTTTGAACGCTTAAATTCTTAGTCAAATAATTCACCAGATTAATATTCAGAAATATTAACAGGTCTTTCAGGGATATTTTTTTCCTTCAATCTTTGTGCAAACTCCTTCTGTGTTTCTCCGGGGCTGGGCCAGACATCGCTTGGGGTATGAGATTTTGCCATAATCTCTTCCATTTTTTTTGTTATGTCGGGGAATTGGCTGCTGATGTCGTCAGATTGCTGAGGATCTGAGATAAGGTCATAAAGTTCAGTTTGTTGGCCGCTTCCTTTTTGGGCGAACCATTTTCCGCTTCTCACTGATTGTGTTTGTTTATATTCCCAGTAGAGATATTCATGTTGTTTCTGTTTATCATTACCCAGAAGAGTGGGTAAAATTGAAATCCCGTCAATATTTTCAGGAGGTTTAATTCCTGCAATCTCACCAGCTGTTGGAAGAAAATCCCAGAAAGCCCATATTTGATCGCTTACCTGACCAGGTTTTATCTTACCCGGCCAGCGGGCCAATGCCGGGACATGGAAAGCGCCGTCATAAGAATCACCTTTATCTCCTCTTGTTGGTGATGCATTATTAAAGAACTCATTAATTGTGGGCCCGGGTTTCAATTTCAGATATTCCGAATCATTACCACTACTATTTCCATTATCAGCTGCAAAAAAGATTACAGTGTTCTCGTCCAGATTTAATTCTTTCAGAAGAGCCAGTAATTTACCCACTTCGGTATCCATCCGGGTTATCATGGCCGCCCATTCTTTATGCTGAATGGCCCAGTCTTCATCTTTATAAATTCCCAGGTCGGGAACAATGATCTTGCCATGCGGTATGGTGTAGGCCAGGTAGAGGAAAAACGGATTGTCCTTGTTTGCCCTGACAAACTCAAGTGATTTTTCAGCATAAACATCAAAAGCATATTTTGCTTTGGAGGGATCCGGTATGGCTATTGGAAGGCAAAGACCATTTTCGTCATAAGGGCTGGGTTGTGAATAGTTTTCTTTTTTGAAATGTTCTCCGTTTTCGGGGTAGTAGACTCTTTCTTTGTTATAATAAAGGAATTCAGGGTAATAATTATGAGCATGCTGCTGATTAAGATAACCGAAGAACTCATCAAATCCCATATTGTTGGGAACTCCGGGCTGGTCGTGGTTTGCAAGACCCCATTTGCCATAGAGGCCTGTTTTATAACCAGCCTGTTTTAACATCCTTGCAACAGTAAAGTCACCAGGCTGCAGCGATTCACGATAATCTTTATAAGAATTATCGCGCACCCTGGTATGTCCCGGATGCAGTCCGGTCATCAGGCAGGAGCGTGATGGAGCGCTTACTGCATTCCCGCAATATGCCTGAGTAAATTTAATTCCCTCGCTTGCTATCCTGTCTATATTCGGGGTTTTTATTTTCTGCTGGCCGAAACATCCGATATCTCCCCAGCAGAGATCATCGCTCAGGATAAATATTATGTTCGGAGTTTTTTTTTCTTCTTTTGGCGTATTTATACAACCCGTAAGAAGTAAGCAGCCTGCTGTAAAGCACCCTGCATTGATTATTTGCATAGCTATTTATTTCCTTTTAAAAATTGTAAAGAGCCCTTACCTGAGTATTCCTGTTATTTTTCTGTTTTATCAGAGCCCCTGAAAGTTGTGGTTATTGACAGGACTTAATTATAATTCGGATTCTGTTCCAGATTAGGATTTTCCTGCCTGGTTATCTCATGAATAGGCCATAAGTAATCCCTCTGTGCATTAAACGTGCGGACCTGAACCACTTCTCCCTTACTGTTTCTCACGTCTGCATTCATTACCGTTTCTGCTGTACGCCATCTTCGGATATCATTATAATAGAGCCCCTCTGCAGCTAATTCAATTCTCCGCTCATGACGTATTACCTCTCTCATTTGTTCTTTGGATAAACCTTCAGGAACATCCGGCATACCGGCCCGAAGACGTATTTGATGTAAAGCTTCGTATACTGTAGCGTCACTTCCTGCAGCTTCATTTTGCGCCTCCGCATACATAAGTAATATATCAGCATATCGTAAGAGTATGAAATTAATCTCCGAATTAATAATGGTTGACTGGGCAACATCATCTTTATAAGTGGTGTATTTCTTAAAACCAAATCCGGTACTAAAATACTTACTGGCTTTAACAATTGATCCCCTGAACATATACCCGGGTATTACAATTGTTTTTTGCAACCGGGGATCCCTGTTTTCATAGGGATTTGCAGGATCATATAATGGTGATTCCGCGATAGATTTACCATCCGACATTAAATAGCTATTTACCAAATCAAGTGTTGGTGCTACGTTCATCTGGACTTCAAGCAGATTATCAAAGCTGTTGGAATATTCAGGAACTTTAAATTGAATATCAAAAATCACTTCCTTATTGCCTTCGTTTTCGAGCATAAACAAACCTCGGTAATCAGGAAATAATTCATACTTTTTCAGATCCATAACAGCTTTGGCACTTTGTGCGGCTTCCTGCCATCTGCTCTCATACAAAAGAACTCTCGTTTTAAAAGCCATTGCAGCACCTTTGGTTGCCCGTCCAATATCAGAACCGGTGTAAGAAACCGGAAGTTCGGATATAGCATTATCAAGGTCTGTTATTACCTGGCTCAGAACTTCCTGCCGGGTGTTTCGGGGCAATTTACCTTGATTTTCAAAATTGGGCGATTCAAGGATCAGCGGTACACCGCCAAAATAGTTAACAAGGTTATAATAGAATAAAGCACGTAAGAAATAAGCCTCTGCTTTTATTCTCTTATTCAGCTCCGGATCCATCAGGATCTTATCGATATTATCGAGTAATGTATTCACCCTGCCAATTCCCTGGTAGTTTGCATCCCATTTATTCATAAAATCAGATACATTGCCGGGTGTATGGTTACCGGTAGCCAATGCAATTTCTCCGCTCATATTATAAGAATTCGGAGACACATTTTCAGTACTTAAATTTGATGTACCACCAATCTGCCCGTTCCTGAGAACTGCATAACATCCATTTAATGAAGATATAGCCTGAGTTTCTGTCTTCCACCAGTTTGCTTCATTGTAAGTATCGCTGGAAATTGTATCTAAAAAGCTCTCACCACATGAAGTGAAAAGGCAGGTTAGCATTAATGCCACTCCTGTATATAATACTTTTTTCATATTCGTTGAATTAAAATTGTTAAAATATCAGATTAATACCGGTAGATAATATTTTTGTTGTAGGATATTCAAAAATATTCTGCCTTTGAATATTTTTTTCGGGATCTGTAACCTTGTATTTGGACAAAGTTAAATAGTTTTGAGCATTGACATAGATCCTAATCTTACTTACATTAATTCTGTTGGATAGTTCAGATGGGAAAGTATATCCTAATTGCAGATTCTTCAGTCGTAAATAAGAGGCATCTTTTAGCCAAAAAGTCGAATTTTTAGAGTTTATCTGGGATCCTCTTTTGTATAACGAGAGCCTTGGGTATTTTGCATCCGGGGTCTCAGGTGTCCAGCTATTGTAAAAAAAGTCCTTTGTTATTCCGGCCCCGTTGAAAAGAGGCCAGGAAACGTTGTGCCAGGGATAGATATCTATGCCCTGCACTCCCTGGAAGAATGCATTCAAATCAAATCCTTTATATTCGAAATCCAGATTAAAACTATAAGTAAATTTAGGAACTGATCGTCCCAAAACCCTCATGTCTTCAATATCGATTTTTTTATCATTATTCAGATCTCGAAATTTTATATCCCCGGGTGCTGTTTTGGCATGTTGAAATGGTGAATTCTGAACTTCCTCGTCAGTTTTAAAGATCCCTATCGCTTCATATAAATACCATGAGTTAACGGGATAACCCTCTTTAATAATCGATATATTACCATAATCATTAGTCGTAAATTGAATATCTCCGGCCAGAAAATCTACATTATTATCAACGAATGCGATATTGGCACCAATTCTATAAGTGAAATCCCCGATGGAATTGCGATGGGCAGTGCTTATTTCTATCCCTTTATTTGACATACCATAAAGGTTGGTAATTGGTCCTGTAAGGTTCCCGACCTGCCCGGGAACATTGATACGGGCAAGAATATCCCTGGTAATCTTATCAAAAACATCAATGTTAAACTCCAGTTTATTATTCCATAAACCTAAATCCAGACCAAAATTTGTTATGGTGGTTGTCTCCCATGAAATTTCAGGATCCGATAAAGTAGTTACAGCACTTCCCGGAACAATTGTATTATTAAAAGTAGTTCCCTGGTTTATATTGATATTATTCAAAAAGCTATAGAGTGATATGCTCTGATTTCCCAGCTGACCCCAGGAGGCACGTAGCTTCAGATTATTTACAACTTTTATGTTTTGCATGAAAGGCTCTTCATTTATCCGCCATCCTGCAGAAAAGGACGGGAAAAATCCCCAGCGGTTACCTTTTGCAAACCGGGAGGATCCGTCATAACGAAAGTTGAACTCAAAGAGATATCTGTCCAAAAATCTGTAATTTGCCCTACCGAAAAAAGACATGAGTTTCGATTCAGAAGATGAGCCACCCAGGTCTTTATTAATAGTTCCGGCATCCAATTCCGTAAGTTCATTTCCTAAAAATCCCTCTACATAGGCATCAAAATTGGAGCTATTGAATGACTCCATGCTAAATCCCAATAATAAGTTTACATCGTGATGTTCTGCAATTCTTTTAGTCCAGTTCAAGGTCTGGAAAAAGCTGGTATTCAAATTATTATTATTAGCCCGGGATACACTTCTTTCCTGTTTGCCAAATGCTCTGGCAACATCTGTTTTAGGATTAATAAGCATGATCAGCGGTACAAAAATATGAGTATTTGCATCATATTTTGTAACAGCATAATTTATCTTATATTTAATATCCAGTGGTAAAACATACTGTCCATAAAGATTGATCAAGGCCCGTTGAGTTGTGTTTTTCTGAAATCCCTCTGTTGCAAAGGCTACAGGATGATAAAACGCATTATGCCCCGGAGTAACCAGCCAACTGTCAGCATAAGTTCCGTCATCATATCGAACATTCGGCTGAATAGGAAGGCTTCGTGATATTCTTTCTATTACATCTCCTGCTCCTGACCAGCCCTCATGACGGTCCCAGAATGAACCGTTTATAATAGCTCCAAATTCCAGCCTGTCTGATTTTTTATAGATTACATTTGAATTTATTGAATACTTTTTAGCATCTGTCGCCAGCAAAACACCCTGCTGATTCAAATAGCCTACTGACATTGAATAGATAACATTCTCTGTACCCCCTGATAAGCGTAGATTATGATCCTGAATAGGGGCAACTGAAAACATCGCTTCATACCAGTCAGTATTTGAATATGTTGCAGGATCTGTGCCACTTCGGTATTCATCAATTTGAGCATCAGTATACGGTTTTGGCTGACCTTCGTTGACTGCAGCAGTATTCCTGGCAGTCATATAATCAACAGAACTGGTTACCATATCAGGCAGGTAAGTTGCTTTCTGCCAACCATAATAACTGTTCAATTCTACTTTGAGTTTTTCTCTTTTACCAGTCTTTGTTGTTACGAGTATGACTCCGTTGGCCGCCCTGTTACCATATATAGAAGCAGATGCAGCATCCTTTAATACTGAAATGCTTTCTACATCATTTGGATTTACATCCTTGAGATTATATTCCACACCATCCACAAGTACCAGGGGATTATTACTATTTAATGTACCAATACCTCTGATACGTATTACTGCATCGTCTGCTCCCGGTTGACCACCCGCCTGGTTTATGTAAAGTCCGCTAAGCCCCTGCAAGGCCTGTGTTGAATTTGTCAGTGGCCTGCTTGCAATAAAATCTGAATTTACACCTGTCACCGACCCGGTTAAATTCACCTTCTTTTGAGTACCGTACCCAACTACCACCACCTCTTCCAGTCCAATAGCTACTTCTGTCAGAACGACATCAATCGCTGACCGGTTATTTATAGGAATTTCCTGCGTGGACAATCCAATAAAAGACAGAACAAGAGTTCCGTCCTGTGGCGCATTGTTAATAGTGTATTCTCCTGACTCATTAGTAAGTGTTCCAAGTGTAGTTCCTTTAACCAGAACTGTTACACCTGGTAATGGAGCGCCTGTTGCATCTGTTACTTTTCCTTTTACTATAAGCTGTTGCAAGTCATCAGATTCGACAGTAGCAGCTTGCATAATCGCAGGAATAACCAGGATTAGCACAAATTGCATTACTAATAAGCTTTTTTTCAGAGAACTGTAAAACATTTCTCCGAAAGGTTTGATTTTCTTCATAAGTTTCTTGTTTAAGGATTATAGTAATTAAGTTAATTTCATTTCTGAAGATTAGCGCTTTCAGTGTGAGATTTCAATGTAAACGATTATTTAATTTCCCCGACAAAATTTAAAAGATTTCTACTTTTTGCCTATGTAAGCTTGAAATTCAAATAAAATTCAATTTTATGAGATACTATTGTTAAAAATATTTAAATAAACCCTGCCTGGTCTTCCAGATGATATTTATCATGAGACTTCCCCCGGGAATTAACCGGATCAAATCCGTGAAAAGAAGGTATACATTTATCGCTATTTATTCCAGCTTATAACCATCTCTTCCGCACTTTCCGTATTCAGTGTATAAAATTTATATCCTTGCGGTGAAGGAAACGAAACCTCCTCAAGCTTAATACCTTCTGAGGTTAGATCTTTATAATTATCATGAAACTTGATTATCATTTCTGTTCCTGTTCCTGTTTTAATATGAAGTTTACTATCAGCGATATTTAGCTCAACTTTATCGAGCCAGCCTGTTGAAGAAACAATACTGACGCCGGTTCCTTTATTTGGAATTATAAATGCTTCCCGTGTATCATCCGGTTTTGTGAATTGAAACGGAAGGTTGATCCTGCCATTTTCGACAGAATAAGCATGGTTCAGAACAGCAAGACAACTGTCGGTATTTGCAGTCAGGGAATAAGGATAATTTAGCGCCGATCCGCTGAAAGAAATAACCTGTCCGGTACAGGAGGCTTCATTAATGTGCAGATAAATTTCAGGTGAGGATCCGGTTCTCCCTTCAGTTTTTAAAGGCAGGTCAATGATATAAGGCAGTACCATCTTACTTTTAAGTACCAAATCACCGGTTGTTTTGCGTTGAGCTGATGTCATCATTTTCAGGTTACCCCAGAATCCTCTTCCGCCAACAATTGTGGTATTTACATTATAACGCTGTGCATCATAAGGTCTGATCTGGTGAGGATAAACAGCCTGTGTGAACAATTCTGTCGGTATGATACCTGCATATTCGTTAATTACAGTTCTCATTGATTTTGTCCGTATGGTACTGTAATCGTTGTAAGCAGATGCTCCATTGTTCATCCAGAAAAGCTTGCCTTCCTGAAGGGGCATCAATCCTATTATGCAACGCTCTTTTTCTGTAAGATCTATTTCAATCACCACATCCGGATTGTACTCCCTCAGTTCTTTCATTGCACGGGTAACATAGAATGGAAGCATATATCCATACCGGTCGCGGATCTCTTCCCTGGAATATTTACTACTTCCGTGATGCAGATCAGGAAGGGTGCTGTTGAACGTGTTGATGGCGTCCCATTTAAAGAACCTGATTCCATCATCAATCAGCTTTTTACAGTCTTCAACAAAGAGGTTGTAGAAATCACTGACAAAATCAAATGCCGGATGTCCCCACTGTGCTCTGATCGGATTCCCCTGATAATCACGCAGCACCCAGTCGGGATGCTCTTTATATCTAGGTGCCGTTGAATCGATTCCCATCGGAGAAAGCCAGATCCCCGGAATAATATTATGCTTCTTCATTTCTTCAATCAGAGGTACCAGTCCATTGGGCAGACGCACCGGATGTGGCTTCCATACTCCCATCATCTCTTCCCACCCGTCATCAAGAACAAAAAGGTCAACATTCAGCTCAGCAGCATAACCTATCTCCTCAAGAATACGTTCTTCAGTAAAGATATCACGTAATCCTGTCTTATTGTTATTATCCCGCTGCATACCCCAGGTATTGTAGTAAAAATGACTCTTCCGTGAGCATGGATTTTCGGTGATCTGTTCCCATAAATACCTGTGGATGATCTGCTTTTCTTCATTTTTATCATGAAAAAAAGCTGATGCGGACCATACCGATTCATACGGTTTTTCTGAGGTTATGAGCTCTCCATCAAGGTAACCTCCGCGCAGGATCTCTACATGCATATCTGTATAAATCTCTTTTTTCGATCCGGCAACAGCAAGGAACCAGAAATCATCTTCCCCTTCAACAATTCCGGAAGCTCCTTCAACTCCCTGCTGAAGATCAATTCCCTGGGCAGCCATACTCCTTTTAGCGGCATTACCGAATTCACTGCCGTAATTTTTATCCTGTGATGCATGTTCATAGGTCATCAACCATGAGAATTGTGGTGAACTGTACACTGCAAAAGGTCCTTTCACCATGAAATGAGTCCCCGGATTAATAACCTTTCTCAGGATTTCAGGATGGAACATATGACAGTGAGAGAGATTGAGGCTGGAGGTGCGGTCATCCCTGGTAAGGCCACTATCGTAATCACTGATCAATTCCTTATCAAATGTAGCAATCCGGGTTTCGGTCAGACTATCAGTCAGTGAAATGCTGCTTATATTATAACGAGGAAAGATAAAATGAATATTACCATTTAATAAATTCAAAGACAGCTTCTTTCTGCTGTTGTTTTTAAGCATTATCTTTTCACGAATAAGTGTGGAATTAGGGAAGATCTGTCTGTAAATTTCAAGCTCCAGTCCACTGATCCTTCCTGGCGCGCTTACGATTATCTTTATTTCACTTCCACCGTTATTCAGTTTTCTTGTTTCATGATGTCTGACTCTCCATACAGGATCTGATGAAGTTATTTTCTGGTTATTGATAATAAATTCGAACCATGGAGCTCCTTTATCTGAAGCGAGGATCTCACTATTATTCTCCTTCGAAAATACTGATACGGGTATTATCTTTCCTTTTTTAAAACTGATAGAATGACGTGATACTTCATTTTCCATCACCAGAAGGTCGTTCTCAAAAATGATCTGGCCTGATAAGATTATAAAATTAAAAATGAGTGTTACAGTTAAAAAGGCTTTTTGCATTATCGGGAGTGTTTAAAGTATACAACTAATTCTATTTTCTCTTATTCGGTACAGGCATCTGTGCATCAACCTCTTCTCTCCATTTCTTTAAGTCATCCGATAGCTTTATGGTTACTTCTTTGAGACTGTCAGCAAGGTTAACCGATTCACTAATATCATTTTCCAGGTCATATAATTCATAAGCTGACTTTCCTCCCTCCAGTATACTTTCCTCGTACCATTCAATAAGTTTCCATTTACCGCTTCGTACAGCAGCGGAAGGCGGACCATTATGATAATGAGGGAAATGCCAGTAAATATTCCTCTCGGGCAATGGGGCTCCGGTCTTCAGATGGGTCAGCAAACTGATTCCGTCAACCTGTGGTTTGTTTTCCACATTCAGCAATTCACATACTGTTGGCATAAAATCAACTGAAGATACAATTTCGTGACTAACCGATCCACCTGCAATAATCCCCAGCCATTTTATTATTAAAGGTTCCCGTATCCCGCCTTCATATAACCAGCCCTTCCCATGCCTGAGAGGTGTCTGTTTTGCATCTGTTTCCAATCCTCCGTTATCTGAAAAGAAAATTATGATCGTGTTCTTTGAAAGCCCTGCTTCATCAACAGCATTTATTATTTTGCCTATATTCCGGTCCAATGTCGCTAGCATTGCAGCGATGACCGGATTATTCTCAGGTTTTTCACTTCCTGCCACATTCTTCCACTTAGCTATTGAATCTGCTCTTTCCATCAAAGGATTATGGATAGCGCTGAAACTGACAAAAAGGAAGAATGGATTGCCCTTATTCTCCTTTATGAATCTCACAGATGTGTTCCCGATTGAATCTGACTTATGAGCATCCTTTTCAGGATTATCATTCCTGTCCGGTTTATCACTGACGAAATACTGGTTGAATCCCTGTTTATCAGGGTAGAATGGAAGGCTTTCAGGTCCGAATTTTGTCACACTGAGGTGCCATTTACCGAATATTGCAGTATTGTAACCCAGTCCCCTTATTACCTCTGCCATAGTTACTTCCTCCAGCGGAAGAAATTTCTGCCATTCGGGCTGTGAAAGCGGATAGTCGTTCCGGGGGTTACCGGCAATAAAATCAGTCAGATGTAATCTCGCGGGGTATTTCCCGGTCATGATACTTGCCCTGGTTGGCGAAGAGACAGAGCAGGCGGCATAGGCATTTGTGAAACGGATCCCGTCCGATGCCAGGCGATCTATATTCGGTGTCCTGTAATAATTACTTCCATAAACACCTGTCTGTGGCCACCCCAGATCATCGGCAAGGATAAAAATTATGTTTGGTTTTATTTCTTCCTTCTTACAACCCGAAGTAATAACAGCAGCTACTCCCGCTACCAGCAAAGGCACTTTAAATTTTATGTTCATTAAAAATAAATCACTCATGAGGATTGAGCAAGGGAATGCTTATTAATAATGTTGCTTATTTTTCATCTGAATATCTTGCCTTATATCCCTCCCATGTCTTCATTGATCCTTTCAGGATTTCAACTATATCTCCCTTAAGGTTATAGCATTGTAATCCGATTGGTCCTGAATAACGCTTGTCTATCAGTAACTGTAGCCGGGACAAATCCTGGTGTAACTCCATTTATCTCTCATTTCTCTTTTCATTAATTTATCAGCTTCGGGATCATTTCTAAATTTTTCTTTATCCGGATCCCACTCCAGTTTCCGGTTCAGCTTCAAAGCAATATTTCCGCAATGCAAAAGTGTGCTTGTCCTGTGTGCTGATTCAGGAGAATTAATTGTTTTCCTGCCGGTTCTGATGCATTCCAGGAAATTTATAAACTCGTCATTTCCTGTAGGTAATACTATTTTCTTTTCGGACAGATCAAAGACATTTTCAATACTTGCTGCTGGCTCCTGATTCCAGCCAACCGATTCCACCCAGCCTTCTTCACCTTCAAGCCGGATAGAGGCATCACCGCCTTTTACTCTCATCGTTATATTATTCGCATATTTATATTGTATGTCGAACTGATACGCTGTATTGAAAATGCCATCATTATAAAAGAGAGTTTCACCCGCAGGAAAAATCTCTGTTGGTCCGGAGATATCATTCCCGGTAACCAGTTGCGCGGTATCGCAATAATGAGCTCCCCAGTCAGTCAATAACCCGCCGGAAAAAGCATCGTACCACCTGAAATTATAAAATGTACGTGAATAAATGAAGGGAATTTCCTTTGCAGGACCAAGCCAGAGATCATAATCGAGATCCGGTGGAGGACTGGTTACCTCCAGATTTTTTTTTGGCATTACCGGAACAGGAAGAGAGATCTCTATATGTTTAAGCTGCCCGATACGTCCGTTAAGCACCACCTCTGCCATTTTATGATAGACAGGTAAGAATCTGTCTTCAAGTGAAAGTTGATAGATCACACCGGTTTTATTTATCACATCGCAAAGCAACCGACCCTCGGCAATAGTCAGTGTTGGTTTTTCGCAGCAAACATGTTTCCCCTTAAGGGCTGCCATAATCGTGATGGGGACATGCCAATGGTCCGGAGTGGAAATCTGAACGGCGTCTATTGACCTCTCTTCAAGAAGCTCCCTGAAATCCTGAAAAACCTTACAATCTTTTGTTTTGTAGGTGTTATTGACAAGGTTCTTTGCACTTATCGCTCGTTCCATGCTTACATCGCAAACGGCAACTACCCGGCACAATTCAGGATATTTCAGGTAATGCTTCAAATTTCTTTCAACACCGTGCGATCCGGTTCCGATTATTCCGATGTTGATGAGCTCATTGGCACCACAGCTTACTGCAACAGGAAGTACCGATGCCCCGGCTATTGCAATGCCCGAATTTTTAATAAAAAGCCTTCTTTGCATGTTTTAAAAATTACCTATGTATCGGAAATTAATATTAAACTGAATCATCGCCTTTCGCTTAACGCTCTGAGCCTAATTCTGCCAGCTCAAATTTAGCCCACAGATTACCGACCGAAAGCTCAACAGCCTTTCTCAGGTCTTCTGCTGCCTTATCATTTTCCCTAAGGCCTTTGTATCCTAG
>Ga0209201_1003456_pt1 | contig 13852 bp, 7 predicted proteins | sample AD_UKC055_MetaG_FD_184411 | JGI IMG/M metagenome (GOLD analysis project Ga0209201, IMG submission 184411) | Active sludge microbial communities of municipal wastewater-treating anaerobic digesters from USA - AD_UKC055_MetaG (SPAdes) (version 2) | ecosystem: Engineered > Bioreactor > Anaerobic >...
CGAACTTTAGTCCATAAGTCTTATAATTAGCTCCCCTGTCAGGATAGCCGCAGCTTGAACGGACGTTCAGACGTATCCATCTTGAATTGTAGAAAAAAACAGTATCTTCAAACCGTATATCGCCGATAACCGCCGGCAGATAGTTTGAAGAAATGAAAAGCGAGTAAGGTGAATCAACCTCATCCTTATGGCTTAATCTTCCGAATGAGAATGAAAGCTTATCCGGAGTGAATATGAGCCCTCCCTTGTCAAGAAAAAAGTAGTAACCCTTGTAGTAATCACCCATAGAAGACTGGTACTTTCCGTCATTGCTTGCATAAAGGGCTGCAGTAAAATCAAAGTCGTTGTATGAATGATCCAGAGCTACTCTTACTTTGTTTGGAAAGACAGAATCATAAAAATTTTGCGTAAACTGAAAATCAGCTTCGAAAGAAAATGTAGAAATTCCGGCAAGCAGAACAATACAAAAAACTAAAAATCTTCTCATCTTTTTTCCTCCATGTTCAACTGTTTGATAAGTTCATTGCGAAATCTTTCTTCTTTTTCGCTGTTCCAGAAAAAATCATCCCTATATACGGCAATATGATTTAAAATACGTTCATACTCTCTTTTTTGTGAGCTTCTCATAAAAACGTTAATGCTTTGGCTGACATTGTGAATATCAATTACATGTCCTACCCCGTACTTATTTACTTCGGATGCCATGCTCTTAAACCTTTTGTCTACCATTACAGGTGTTCCGGCGCAGATGCTGTCAAAGAACTTATTTGGCATAGAATGGGCATACTCTATCATCGTAGGGTCAAAATCGTATGCAATTAGTGAAAACATGCTTTCAGAAAGTTTTTCCATCATCTGCTGATAAGCAAGAAAACCCAAAGACTCAAAACCTGCTATATGAGTGCCTATTATTTTCACTGAAAAACCATTTTCCGAAAGTGCTTTGAGCAAAGGAAGAACAGTTTTGATGCTCCTGCTGGTACCCCCAACAAAACATATGCTTTTTTCTTTTTTTCGTGCATCCTTTGAAGGAATATAGTAAGAAGCATAGTTCGGGAGATAGTATATCTTTTGTTCATATAGGTTTTTGCTGTAGATATGCTGGGAAATTCCTTTGGAAACACTTATGACCATATCAGAAAGCTTTAGTTGATTTTTAAAGATCAGTTTCTCATAGATAAACTCTTTAATCAGGGAAAACGGTTTTTTTAGATAAGAAAGATAATCCTGCGGATAGTACTCATGCATGTCAAAAACAATCTTTTTGCCACGTTTCTTAGCTATCCTGAAGAATTTTAGAGGATAAAAAATACTTACTCCGTGTATATAAAGAATATCATAATCGCCATTAACTACCTCGGCAAGTATCTTCCGGTCGTACTGTCTGAGAAGAAGAAAACTGTCTACTTTCCTTGAAAGAATATTTTTTTTAACACTTCTCTGAAGATATATTCCCAGATTTTGTCTGTCATTAATCAGACCATTACTTTTTTCAAGATATTGGAGTTTTACTTCAAACTCTTTTTCAAGAGCTTTTACAGACCTTTCAACCCTCTTATCGTTTTTAGTATGCATATATCCAATCATAAAAATTTTTTTCATAAGTTTACAGCCCCATTACCTTTTCCCAGACAGCAACACTCATCAGATCCCATCTTGGTTCAATTGAACTTTTTATCCCCAGCTCTCTGAGGACACGGGAGCTATTTATATAGTCGTTATACACTTTTTGAAATTTTTCCTCTTTAAGCCATAAAGCCTGAGGAGCAGGAAATCCAAGCTTGCTTTTGCGCCAAGCCATTTCCTTGTTTGTAAAGGCTTCAATGGCCTTCCTTTCAACCAGTTTACTCCACCCCTGTGCAACCTTAAAACTTTCTCCAAGAGAAAAACAGTAGTCTATAAGCCTATAATCAAGCCATGGCATTCTGGACTCCACAGAAAAAGCCATTGAGTTACGGTCTGCATACCGCAGAAGTACCGTAAGATTTTCCTCCACAAGCAGTTTAAGCTGCTTGTTGACGTTTTTATTCTCTAGTCTGTGGGTTTTTACATTTGGTACCTCAGATGCAGTTTCAAAGACCTTTGCACTTAAAATGCGGCTGTGCTTAAGAAGAGTCTGTCCGGAAATCCGGAACTTCGAAAGACTGTTCTTCAAAAGCATTTTTTTTGATAAACCAAAGTTGGAACAAAAACCGTTAAGATCTTTAATAAAAAGGGGAAGATCAAGCTTTGCAAGATCACTAGCCAACTTTACATAAAAAATATCGTTATAACCGCCTACTGTTTCGTCCGGTCCCTGACCGTCAAGGGTTACGGTTACACCGTTTTTTCGTGCCTGTTCCATTACACACCAACTGGAAAAAATACTCATAGTCTTGAAAGGCTCATCCTGGTGCCACGAAAGGCGCTGTATATCCGAAATCAGTTTTTCTGCTGTCGGTTCGGTTTCAACGAGTACTGCACCAGTGTCCTTTGCACCCAGTTCAATCCAACGGCTTTCATCAAAGCCTGCATACCTCTTTTCAGACTTAAAAACGCTTGAAAAAAGAAATTGACTATCTCCTACGCTTGAAATCTTTTCTTTTTTAAGAATGTCGTTTATGGCATATACTATTGCCGATGAGTCTACTCCGCCGCTGAAACATGTTCCTGCACGAACATCGCTTCTCAGACGTATTCTCACGCTATCTAAAAAAATACTTCCCAGATCTTGGGCACATTCCTCCAAAGATCTTGGAGCAACATTGACGGACGGGTTGATTTCATAGTACCTGGTCTGAGTCAAACACATGCTATTCAGTTCAAGTATCATGTTGTATCCTGGTCTGAGCCTCATAACTCCTTCAAAAAAAGTATCTTCTGTATGCTCCCAGTTTTCCCAGACGATGAACCGTTTAACTTTTTGAAGATCTATTTTTTTTGATACGGGTTCAAAGCAAAACAATCCCTTTATCTCCGAAGCAAAGATGAAGCTTCTGCTGTCGTAAAAATAATAAAAGGGCTTAACTCCGAATCTGTCTCTGGAACAGAACAGACTTTCTTTTTGCGGATCATAAAGAACAAAGCTCCACATCCCATTGAAACGGCGGACACAGTCGTGTCCCCATTTTTGATAAGACTTTATTATTACTTCGGTATCAGAGTCGGAGATAAACTTAAAACCATCCTCTGAAAGCTCTTTTCGGAGCTCAATGTAGTTATAGATCTCTCCGTTGAATACTATGGCAATACCATCGCAGCTCATAGGCTGATAACCCAGCGGAGAGAGCTCAAGTATGCTTAACCTTCTGTGTCCTAAGAAAAGGGCAACCTCTTTAAAAGCCGGATCAAGAGTTTCAAGCATAAAGTAATTGATACTGGAAGTACTGGTATCGTCTAGAGCATAAGAGCTCTGTTTATATGAAGTTTTTAAGAAAATTCCTGAATCATCCGGTCCTCTATGTTTTAAAGTATCCGAACACCTCTTTATTTCTGGAGCTGAAACATTCGAAAAACCGCCAAAAATACCACACATAATAACCTCCGCAAAGCATGGATTCTTTAATAATTATAACAGATAATAAACTTCAAAACAAAGAAGTTCCGATCAACTGCGATAATTAAGGTATATATCTTTCTAAATATAAAATTTAATTGATAATTTTGTTTTTTTAATAAAAGATATATTTGGAAAAGTTCAAAGATTGTCTTAATTAATATAGATATTTTTTTCTTGCAACTAATAAAAGTATTATATGTTAATAAAAGAAAAAACAGTCATCTTGGTAACATGATTAATGAATAAAGTAAAGAATGAGTTAATTATGATAAACAATATATTTACTTAATATATACAAAAGAGTATACTTGTTAGGTAATAAGACTTAATATTAAGGAGGCGTAATGTAAAGAAAGCAACGAAGTTGTTCTCATTATTTTTACTGTTAGCAGTAATATTGGGTTCATGCGGGCCAAAGATGGAGCTTATCTTTATTGATTCGGTAAAAGGAATAGCCAATGTACGGGTAGCTCTTGGAACGAGTGAGGAAGATGTAAGAAAAGAACTTCCAACTAAAGTAACGATAATAGATAACAAGGGGAAAAACTATGATATAACAGCTTCATGGACATTAAACGGATACGACAAAGATAAGGAAGGAACATACAGTGCAAAGGGGAGCTTTACACTGCCTGCAGGAGTATCGCAGAAGACACCTCCGGTACCGCTTGAGGTAACTGTTGAGATACAGGTGCTTAAGCCAGAGCTGAAGTCAGTTACAGCTCTTAATGAAAAGTATTATGTATCGCTGGGAACAGCCAAAGCAACAGCAATGACTAAGCTGCCGACAAGCACGACAGTAAAAGATGAGCTTGGCGGAGAATATACAGTTGAGCTTAAGAACTGGGTATGTTCCACATACAATGCCAACTCAGAAGCAGATTATCCTGCATCGGCAACATTTGATGTTCCTGTACAGATAAAAGACAATACCGAGGTATCAAAAACTGTCAATACCATGCTTAGTGTCTCAGACAAGAGAACTCTCAAGAGCATAAAACCTGCAAAAGATATTACCGTCAGTGTGAATACATATGACAGTAATCAGATAAAAACAGTACTAGATGCTACTACAGTTATAACTGACACTACTGATGCAACGCATACAGTAAATCTGACGTGGGATGTTTCATCATATGACCAGACAAAGACCGGAGAGTATACTGTAAGTGCAACTTTTGTTCTGCCAGCAAATGTAGAGAACACGGTTCCCCCCACAGAGCTTAAGGTAACAGCAAAGATAACTGTTGCTAACCAGCAGGGTTCGGGAACTCTGAGCGATCCATATATAATAGAGAACAATACTCAGCTTTTAAATGTAAAAAACGGACTGGATAAGCACTATAGAATGAAAGAGAATATAAAACTTGTGTTCGAATCGGTTACACATAACGGAAAATGGGAACCTATCGGAACCGATGCGGCGCCTTTCACGGGTACTTTTGACGGTAACGGTTCTACGGTAGAACTGCAATTTATATCGATTGAAGAATTTGGACGTCTTACAGGTACAAATATAGGTATGTTTGGAGTTATAGGTTCATCCGGGTCAGTAAAAAACCTTAATGTTGACTATATAGATTGTAATGGAAATGAAAACGTAGGTATCCTTGCCGGAAAGAATGAAGGAAGGATAGAAAACTGTTCTGTAAAAAAAGTGTCCACTGATCCTACGACTGGAATATATGCTGTAAAAACCGTTGGGCTATTTGTCGGATATAACAGCGGAGAGATACTGAACTCTACTTCTAGTGGAAAAGTAGTATTAGCAAATTCTTCTGTAGGCGGTTTTGTTGGTTATAACAGCGGCAGCATAAAAGGTTGTGCAGTTCTTAACGGATCACATGTTAGAGGTTATAATATTGATTTTTCAGGTGGTTTTGTAGGAATAAACTCAGGAAGCATATCTGAATCATCGAGCGATATTTACACTGTAGACGTATCTGATGAGAATATTGATGGGTTTAAAGTAGGCGGATTTGTTGGTAAAAATGAAAGTACAGGAAGTATATCCTACTGTATGTCATCCGGTGAAGTAAAGGGAAACAGTACTGTTACCAAATCAGCAGGATTTGCTCTTAAAAATGAAGGAAGCATAGACAAATCATACTCAAGAGTAACTGTTCTAGCTTCAAGCGGTAAAATCTTTAGTTTTGCTCCACAAGATACAGGAATAACAGATTGTTACTGGGTAGGCAGTACTTCTGATCATGAACAGACGTCGGCAGTCTGTCTTAATGACGCTGCAGCTAAAAAATCTTCATCATATGCTAACTGGGTGTTTGGCGATAAATGGTTTATCGATACCGGATATCCGGTTCTTGAGAGAACTCTTCCGGTAAAGTATGAACAGGGTGACGGTTCACTTGCAGATCCCTTTGTCATCAATAACGTTGCACAGCTTGACGGAATGAGATGGAGACTTTCCAAGCATTATGTACTGGCAGAGGATATTCATCTGAACGATACATGGTATCCGGTCGGAGCAGAGATCAACGGAGAAATACGATACTTTACGGGGTCTTTTAACGGAAATAATAAGACTATTGATAATATGAGAATCGGTTGGACAGCAGCAGGATCAGGAATGTTTGGATATGTTGATAAGGCAGTTATAAAAAACATTAAGTTCACAAATGTTTATTTGAGTGCAGGTCCAAAGGCAGGATTCCTGGTGGGTGTCTCTGAGGGCAGTATAGCGTCAGAGTCTCCGTATTCGCCGCGTATTTTTACAAAGATAGAAAATATTCAGATCTTGAGCGGTACAATAAGCGGATCAAGCGAAGTTGGCGGGTTGATCGGCAGAGGTAATAAAGTAGAACTTACAAATATTTCAGTGAAAGCCGATATAACCGGTAATGAGTATGTAGGCGGTGTGGCAGGATACTTAGAAGTTGCTGTTGCTCAGGATGTTTCATACGAAGGTCAAGTAACAGCTACCAAAGCATGCGGAGGTATAGCAGGCAAATTTACAGGGGAATATGTATCTTCTGTACACACAGTAAATAAAAATCTTACTTCTAAGGGAGTAATTTCAGGGGAACATAATGTAGGCGGATTAATCGGAATAGCCTATGGTAGTTATGAAAATGTATCTTCGGAGGCAGAGATACTTGTTAAATCTTCGATGCTACAGCCAACTGAAAGCGGAAGAGGCGGACTTTTCGGAGTTTTTTTCTACGGAGAGTTAAAAAATTCTTTCTATAATGGGCAGATAACAGCACAAACGGGTATATCCGGTGGTTTAATAGGATATGCAAAAGGTCCCAGCATAGTTGACTGCTACTCTCAGGGAAGTATTACTTATCCATATGGAGGTAATCCTGACAGCTATGCAGGAGGAATTTTTGGTGATGGTTACGCCAACGTATCAGAATCGTACTCTTCATGTGAAATAGTAAGATCAGATTTTTCAGGCGGCCTTGTAGGACGTTTCAAATCTGTTTCGTATGACTTTAAGATAGTTAACTGTTACGCTCTTGGAAGTGCATATGCAGGTCTTGTCTATCATATTGATAAGGGTGAAATAGAAAACAGCTATTCTATAGGTACTATAAGTTATTCAGCTGCCGGTTTGGTATTTAAGGCCACGACTAACTCTACAGCTCTTAACAGCTTTTGGGATACACAGGCATCAGGAGCAACTTCGACAGCTTCATGCAACGGTACGGCTCTTGGAACTGGTAAGACTACTGCAGAGATGAAAAATCAGAATACTTATACAGGTTGGGATTTTACAAATATCTGGGCAATAGATTCATCCAAAAATAACGGATATCCATATCTTAAATAAAGAATCTCCTCCCTTTTAGGGAGGAGATTTTTCTATACATGACTGCAAAAATTTTAGCTTATAGCCTTGATTCTTTCTTTTGCTTTTTCAATCAGACTGTCCGAAGGCTCGGCGTAATCAATTACGTAGTTATAGTATTCAATAGCTTTTTCGTAATCCTCATACTTTTCGTATACAAGAGCGAGATTGTAGCATGCCGGAGTGTACATATAGTTTATATCCAGTGCTGATAAGAAGTACTCTTCAGCCTCTGTATAGTTTTTTTGGGCATAGTAACAGTATCCTATCTGGTTAAATGCTTCGTAATCTTTTGGATTTAGTTCTATGGTTCTTATGAAATCAGAAATAGCTTCATCGTATCTTTGATTGTAAAGGTATACTTTTGCCCTGTTAAAGTAGTAGTTTGGATTTTCTTCAAGTCCGATAGCCTTGGTGTAATACTCTATTGCATCATCATCCATAAAACTGTAGAAACTGGCATTTCCCATTTCATTGTAAGCAATCGAATAAAGGGGATTTATTTCAAGAGCTTCTTTCTGTAATGAAATTGATTTTTCATACTCTCCCAGAGCCGTGTAGCATAGACCTTTATAGCTTATAGCTTCATAATCCTGAGGATTAAAAGAAATTACTTTATCGAAATCGTCCACTGCCTCATAGTATCTTTCAAGAGCATAATAAGCCAAAGCCCTGTTATAGAATATGTAGTCCTTGTCCTGAGTAAGGTCTATTGCAGCATCGTAGTCACCTAAAGCAGTTTCGTAATCCATTGAATCGTAGCTTACTATACCGCGTTCATTGTAAGCATCATAGTCCTGACTGAAAAAGTTGATATGAGTGCTGTAATCATACCATGCTTCATTAAGGTCTCCGATTTTGTAGTAAAGTCTTGCCCGTCTGAGATAAAGATCTGAGTAAGTATTTTTCGGAGTATGATCGGTAAGTATTTTTTCTGCTTTAATATAATAATTGATTGCATCTTCGTACTTTTGGATACCTTCAAGTTCTCTTGCTTTATCATAATACTTCTGAACTTCCTTTTCATCGTAATCCTGACTTTTCTGAGGAGTAGTTACAGGTTGCTCGACAGGTTTTTCAGTATTTTTTACAAAAGGATCCTGTGTCTGAATCGCTTTATCAACTGTGGCTATATTCTTTGAAACCTGTGCAGGTAAATCGCTTTTAGTTTGATCTTTAGTAGGAGCGCTGCATGACACAAATAGAAATGCCGATGCCAATAAAAGTAATATTCCATAAAATCTTGACTTCACGTTACCTCACCTCCATATCTTTTTATATTATTATAACATAGCTTTAAGGCTTTTATATTCATATATTTGATTTTATCAACAATGCTCTGGTATAATTAAATAATATCAAATTCTGTTTTTGTCGGGAGGCATGTTATGTACGATTTTAAGTCAGTTCAGGAAAAGTGGCAGGAGTACTATAACCAGGTCAAGCCATTTGAGGTGGATCTGAAAAATGCGAAAAAACCATTTTTAAATCTTATGATGTTTCCGTATCCTTCCGCTGCCGGACTCCATATTGGAAACATGTACTCTTTCATGGGTTCAGATGTCTATGGTAGGTACATGAAGCTTAAGGGATACGATGTTTACGAGCCGATTGGTTTTGATGCTTTTGGAATCCACAGTGAAAACTATGCACTCAAGGTAGGAGAGCATCCTGCCGTACTGACACCCAAAAGTATAGAATATTTCAGAGAGAAGCAGCTAAAAAAAATAGGTGCAATCTATGACTGGAAAAGCGAAGTAAATACATCTTCTCCTGAATACTACAAATGGACTCAATGGGTTTTTCTTCAGCTTTATAAAGCAGGATTGGCAGAAAAGAGAGTATCGAACGTCAATTGGTGTCCATCATGCAAGACAGTGCTTGCAGATGAGCAGGTAATTGAGAATAAGTGTGAAAGATGCTCAAGTGAAGTTGAAAAGCGTGAAATGAGCCAGTGGTTCTTTAAAATAACTAAATATTCCGAAAAACTTTTGGATAATCTTGATAAAATAGATTGGACAGAAAACACCAAAAATATTCAGAGAAGCTGGATAGGGAAGTCTAAAGGTGCCAGTATAAAGTTCAGGCTTGAAGGTAGCGAAAAGTGTATCGAGGTTTTCACCACAAGACCTGATACGATATACGGAGTGACCTATATCGTGGTTGCACCTGAGTATAAGAATCTTGAAGAGCTTATAAAGCCCGAAATTAAGAAAGAGTTTGAGATATTTGAAGAGTCTGTAAGAAAGATGGATATGGCTACAAGAACATCAATAAAAAGAGAAAAGAACGGTATCTTTACAGGCAGCTACGCTGTTCATCCTCTTACAGGCGAAAGTATTCCTGTATGGATAGGAGACTATGTTATAGCAGATTACGGAACAGGTGCAGTTATGGCTGTTCCTGCTCATGATGAAAGAGACTGGGTATTTGCAAAAAAATACGCTCTGCCTATAAAAAAAGTAATTGAATGTGAGGACTCACAGCTTCCATATACAGAGTATGGAGTTATGATAAACAGTGATAAGTATACGCAAACTAAAAGTCTTGATTTTATAGAAAATGTAGGTTCAGTTCATCCGGATTTTGAAGCACAGACTAACTACCATCTTCATGATTGGTGTATTTCAAGACAGAGATACTGGGGACCGCCTATTCCGGTTGTTTACTGTGAACACTGCGGTACTGTTCCTGTAAGGGAAGAAGACCTTCCGGTCATACTTCCTCAGACCAAAGACTATATTCCTGACGGAAGCGGAAAGTCTCCTCTTGCCAAAAACGAAGAGTTTATAAACACGGTCTGTCCCAAATGCGGAAGACCGGCCAGAAGAGAGACGGATGTAAGTGACAACTTTCTTGATTCAGCATGGTATTTTTTGAGATACTGTTCTCCTAAAGATGATACAAAACCTTTTGATGCGGAACTCGTGAAAAAATGGTATCCTGTGGGAATGTACATAGGCGGAAATGAACATGCCAACCTTCACCTTATGTACTCAAGATTTATTACTATGGCACTTCATGACCTTGGGTATCTGCCATTCGAGGAACCTTTTTCCTCTTTCAGGGGACACGGGCTTATACTCAAAGACGGTGCAAAGATGAGCAAGTCCAAGGGAAATATGATAAATCCCAATGATTATTTTGAGACGCATGGGGTAGACTGTCTCAGAACGTATCTCATGTTTATGGGTAATTTTCTTGAAGGCGGCGATTTCAGAGATTCAGGAATGGATGCTATTCAAAGATTTCTTAACAGAGTGTGGGATATTGCTGCTCTTCCTGAAGGAAAATGCAGTGACTCCGTAAAAGCTAAGATGGCTCAAACTATAAACAGATTCAGCTATTCAATAGAAAATATGAAGTATAATGCCGCAGTTGCCTGCCTTATGGAGTTCAGCAATGAAGCAGTAAAAGAAAGCTGCATGGAAAGATCTGTGGTTGTTGACCTGGCCAAGATGCTTGCCATATTTGCACCGTTTATCGCTGAAGAGATACATCTTATGAAAGGCGGTAAAGGTACAGTTCTTAATGCCGGTTTTCCTAGTGGATACGAGAAGTACTTGGAATCTGCTAGTATAGATCTTCCTGTTCAGATAAACGGAAAAATGCGCGGGATTATAAGTGTTCCCAAAGGATTGGACAGTGATGCACTCTTATGCCTGCTTAAAGAAAATGAAAGATTCCGCTCAATCCTTGAAAAGCCTGTCAAAAAAGTCATTCTGGTTAAAGATAAGATAGCAAATATAATAATGTAAAAAAACTCCCTGAGATCTTCTCAGGGAGTTTTGATTATTTTAGAACTTTCCTTTTGGGCTTACTACTATATCAAATACAACTACGTAATTGTCTGCAGGTCCCATATCGAAAGGAACGTTAATATCTCCGGCTATAAGGAATTCAGGGGCTACTATTGTTCCGGTTGGATTTCCGTTAAGTCTTGAGTTTCCCTTGAGGCTCGTCACACCAGCTCCGCTTACTGTATATCCGGAAGCAGGAATTGCATCGGCTATATCTTTTGTAAAACTGTATCCGCCTTCGGGAAGCTTGGTTAGCTGATTGAATTCAACTAATTTTAAACCGCTTACATTATCGCTTATATTAACTTTATTTGTAGGAGCATAAACATTGTCTTTTGCAACTGCTATGTCTACAAGACCGTTTGAAATAACTGCTATGGCTCCGAATATCTGATCTTTTACAAGTCCGGGTTTGGTAAGGACTATATCTGAAGAAACGAGATTGGCTCCTTCTTTAAGACCTCTTGCGGTGTTAAGAGTTGCCCTGTCAATAAAGTTGCCCGATATCCACTGCATAATCTTCACATTGACTGTCTTGTTGTTGAGTTCAAGGTTGTTTCCGTTTAAAGCGTGCTGGTAAGCCGGGTCATTAATTCCGTTGTAAGTTGGGTATGCTGCAAATATTCCGATAGCCAAAACCAGAGTCATAATAACTGCCATAAGTTTTTTCATAATCCGACACCTCCGGGTATCAAGTTTTATTGTTTTCTGATAAAAGAATACCCTGAATGTGTTAACGGTCAAGCACGTACATTACAAAATATAAAAATTATAATTAAAATCAAGTAACGTAAACTAAGGATAGTTACCGAAAAGTTACTTAAGTTCCTTGATATACTCCAAAGCCAGGTTTGAGTACTCGGCTGCATGGTCGGTTAATTCTTTTCTATGTGAAGGGTCAAACTCTTTTTTCTTTGAAGCCGGTATGCCTGCATAAAGTTCGTCCGGCCCCATAATATTTTTTTCCTTGACAATGCTTCCGGCCGCTATAACCGTTCCAGACTTTATGATTGCATTGTCCAGAATTATTGCACCCATTCCTATCAGTACATCATTTTCTATGGTGCAGGCATGCACGATAGCATTGTGTCCTATAGTGACATGGTTTCCTATTTTTACAGGTGCGTTTTGAGCAGTATGAACCGTACAGTTATCCTGGATATTTGAGTTTTCACCTATTTCAACAGGTGCCATATCTCCACGCACAACACAGTTGAACCATATGCTTGCTCCATCCTTTATTACGACATCACCTATTATAACTGCTCCTGGGGCAATGAAGACATTTTTGCCTATTTTAGGTTCTTTATCCTTATACCTGAGTATCATAGAATTCCTCCTTTTTTTCTTTGAATACCAGTGTAAAAGTGCTTCCGGAATTTATCTCTGATTCTACTTCTATCTCTATTCCTAACTTTTCGGAGATTTTTTTGGCAATGGAAAGTCCTAGGCCATGACCCCCTTTATTTCTTGAAAAGCTTCCTTTATAGAACCTGTCAAATATTTTTTCGAGTTTTTCTTTTTCTATACCTATTCCGTAATCCCTTATACTCAAACGGTTATCTCCGAAGGAGATGTCTACCTGTTTTTTTTCTGAGAACTTCAGGGCATTGTCAATAAGAACTTTAAGAACTATGGAAAGATACTTTTCAGAGGTAAGTACTTCAAAAGGCTGACCATAAGTGTTAATCTGTACAGAATTTTTATCGTATATATCAGTAACGTCTTTTACAACCAAAGAAATGTCTATGATTTCCATTTCCATGTTATAGTCCGGCTTGCTGAGAAGAAGAAGTTTTTCAATAAGATCTTTAAGGTACTCTGTTGATTTTTCAAGACTTTGGATTGATTCGTTCAGTATGGTTTCATCCTTAAGTCCCCAGCGCTTAAGCATAGATATGTATCCGGATACCGTTGTAAGGGGAGTCCGTAATTCATGAGAAACATCTGATACAAATTGTTTTTGCGTTTCATAACCACTTTGCAGTCTCTGAAGCATGGAGTTGAGTCTATCTGAGAGAATCTGAAATTCCAGGGTCTCCTGCTGCGGAATTCTTTGTTCAAGAGATTCTACATCTATTTTTGAAATCTGTCTGGATATATGTATTACAGGTCTTAGGGTTCTGACTGCAAGAACATAGGAAATGAAAAGCCCGAAAAGAGATCCGAATATTATCATCATGACGGTAACGTAGTCAAAGGTTTCTATAAAAGCAGTATATTCAAGAGAAGGTCCTCCTATGGTCAGAATGGAGTTCTCAAAAACGATGAATTTGACAAATATAAAGTATATTCCGTTGAACTTATATATAGATGGAGGGTTTGAAAGATTGAACTTTTTATCGATCATATTGTATGGATCGCTGAGAACCTTTCCGTCTATTATTACAATCTTTCCAGAGGTAAGATTTTTAGTAATGCTGTTGGTGGTTTCTATATTTTCAAGAAAGCTTAAAAGATCCTGCGGAAGCAGCTTGTCAACATCGTAAATTCCCTTTGATCTGGGAGGGCTGACTTGGTTTATGAAAATTTTGCTATAGGTTTTCACAGATTCATTGGCAACAATTACCCTCAGGAAAAGGGAAACATATACCACCACAAAAACCATGGCAACTGTAAAAATTATAGTAAGCCTTAAAACTGAACTAATTTTGTTGTTGCTCACTCTCTCTGATGACGTAGCCAACACCTCGCACGGTTTTT
>Ga0209201_1003460_pt1 | contig 13839 bp, 8 predicted proteins | sample AD_UKC055_MetaG_FD_184411 | JGI IMG/M metagenome (GOLD analysis project Ga0209201, IMG submission 184411) | Active sludge microbial communities of municipal wastewater-treating anaerobic digesters from USA - AD_UKC055_MetaG (SPAdes) (version 2) | ecosystem: Engineered > Bioreactor > Anaerobic >...
TTTTCTTCTGCTGTGTAATTCTTCTTTGACATAAAAACCCCTTTAATTATCATATTCTACAGGGAGTTTTTGTCTCTTATTTTTTATCTCGTTTTGTTCAATTTTTTAAAAGCGAAACAAAAACAATATAAAGCTATTTCGAATGATTTTCTTGAAATATCAAAAAAATATGCAGATGTTTTGTTGAGGTCGGGTATTAATGGGGAATTTGTCAAAGAGGTAAAAAGAAAATGAAAAAATATTTATTATTATTTGTTCTGTTATTATTATGTTCATGCCCCAAGAGAGTCAAGGATGGAGTAAGTGTTACTATTATAAATAAGAGAATATATTATGGATTAAATAAATCAAACAAGGTTAATGGGATAAGAATTTACGAATATAAGTATAATAAAAATGAAGAAAAATATGAAAATGCGAATTCATATGATTTTGAAGCTAAAGCTGATATTTTAAATGATAAAACAGTCTATAAAGATATAGTATGGGATAAATACAATCTACCTTATAAGACCGGTTACATATATAATGTTATATTGCAGTGTGCAAGTTCATCTGATTATGAAAGTTACTATAAAATTATAGATAAAGAAAATCCGGAAATCGTAAGAATAATCGATTTAGATAATGATAATGATTTAAAGATTGAATATGTCAAAAAACCGAAATTTTAATAAGATGAGTTTGTAAAATGGCAGTATTAGCCCTGCCAGAACCATATCAACATCAAACCGATATGTATTTGAATACGGTAACGGGACAGAATAAAGGAGCTCTCTATGTTAATTAAAAAAGAAAAGATAGAAGACCTTGAATTTATGGACGTAGAGCCCGAAGACGAAGAACTGAGATCAATAGTTATGGAAGAAGAGGACAAAGCTTTAAGTTGAATGACAGCTTTTCTTTGAACAGAATCAATTCCCAACCGGCTTACGGATAAGCAGCCTTATGTCGTCATTGAAATCAATGAGGCATAAAGATCCGTTTATCGGAAGCCGGGGCAAGGAATGAGTGACTGTCTAAATCTGGGTAAATTGATCAGAACTGAGCATAGTGGCATAGAATAAATTACGCGTATGCTGAGCGCAGCGAATAAACGCGTAATGATATTTTAAGATGATTAATTTCAGAATTCACCAAAGTGCGCTAAGCACTTTGAATTGAGATGAATGAGAGAAAAAGAAGTTAAGGGGACTGGGGATATCCCCAGCGGCTTTTCTTTGCGATACTTTCTTTTTGTCGAAAAAAAGAAAGTATCAATTTTATACTAATAGTTGACAAATCAATGTACATAGTATTTTTACAGTATTTAACAGTTTAGTCTAATTATTTATGGAGTATTGAATGAAAAAGCTATTAATTCTGCCAATACTTGTGATATTATCTTGTGCATCCGGGCAAAATAAATCTCAAGTAAATGACCTAAGTAAAGCGCAAAAAGATTTAATTTACAATTCTTGTTTTGAAGTAGTGGTTGAAAAACCTGTAAATGATTCTCTTACGTACGAAAAAGAACTTCCATGGGATTCAATTCCTTATAACATACGGGTTGATAAATATTATTCAATCGGAACAGCTTTTTCAATATCTGAAACAGAACTAGTTTCTGCATTTCATGTTATTGACCTCAGAAGGGCTTCTATGATGTATCCGAAATTTTTCATCAGAGATGCGAACGGAGATGTTTTTGAGTTAGACACGATAGAATCATTTGATACTCACCGTGATTTTATTAAGTTTAAAGTAAAAAATAAAAAGTTTACCAAATGGTTTAATATAAATACTGATTATGAAATTAATGAAATGGTTTACTCGGTCGGTAATGCTTATGGTGAAGGTGTAGTTATCCGCAAAGGAGATCTGATCGGAACAATAGCAGAGGCTGAATCAAATAAGTTTAAATTGTTAAGAAGTTCTTCAGATGTCAATTCTGGAAACAGCGGCGGACCTCTTCTTGATAAAAATTGTAATGTTATAGGTATAAATTTAGCGCGTAAGGATAATATTACATATTCACTTCCAATCAAAGAAATGTCTAATGTTAAAAGTAAGACGGGGCTATTTCATTTACAGCTTAAGTTCGGGTTTTGTTTAATCCCTGATACCAGCAAAATGACAAATTTTGATTATGAAGTATCACTTCCAAAAAAATACAAAGACATAATTAAAGATTATAAGGCAAAATATAACTCATTTTATGAGAAGAAGATGGATGAATTTTTAAAAAGCAAATCGGATGAGATGTTTCCCGAAGGTGAATCTTCGATACTTCCGCTAAATAGTTTTTCTTCTTCAGTACTTCCTCAAATAATGTTTAAAGATAAAGATGATCTTAAATGGTATATTTCAAATTTGAAATATGAAAGCTCAAAACTTAAAAACAACGGAGCAGTTGAAACTTCAAGAGTTTTTAGCCGTTTATTGTTTGCAGATATCACAAAACCGGATAATATGAAATTAAAAGAATTTGCGAATAATCCGAAAGCTGAGATGAAACTTTTTCTTGAGGGAGTAAATATACCGAGAACTATTGGAAATGAAAAAGTCCGCATAACAGGGATGGGAGATCCGATTAAAGTAGAACAATATATTGATTCCTATAAAAGAAAATGGCGTATGTGTTTATGGCTGCTTGAATATTCTGATGATGTTATTATCAGTTATTCTACATTAACTCCTCAGGGTGTTTCAGTTATTATGCTCGAATGCGGTACTTCGGATTTAGAAGAAAGTAATTATGACTTGAGAAAAATACTCGATTTCGTTCATATTTCCTATTACGGCAAACTTAAAGAATGGAAAGAATTTATGGAATTGAAAAATCAGCTGCCGCAAATATTTTCTGATATCAATTTTTCGTTTGTTGAAAATAAAAGCTTTAATTTTACAACGAAAAAATATTCATTCAAGGCGGATTCTGATATTGTTAAAATTGAAGATGATACAAAGTTAGCCGTTAAATTCGGGTTTTACCATGAGGATAAAAAAGTCGTATGGGATATGAGGACACTTGTTCTTGCTGAAGATAATAAGCCGAACGTGATAGGTATTTTTAAAATGCTTAAACCTGATTCAAGACTTCCTGAAAGCTATCAGAAAGACTGGAAAACGGCTTTAGCTTTTGAACATCCATATGATCAGGAACCTTACAAAGAAGATGACACTACTAATATAATCGGAATAAATTCCAAGTATAAAGATATGAAAGATAAATCAAATAAATCTCTTAACTTTATTTATACTATGGTTATATCTAAACAAGGCAATGTCGATAATGCGAAAATGAAGGAACAGCTGGATAAAGTCAATACACAGCTAAACATCAAAGAATAACAATAAAAAGCCGGTTCATTGAACCGGCTTTTTAAATGGATATACGTATAGTGAGAGTGTTCCCTTTGACACATCTCTAACGACCATCTCGCGGAAAGTCGGAACGATCCCGACAAACGAGACGCTTCAATATGCGACTGCTCGACTCATTTTGTGACATCCTGTCACCGAGTCTCGTCATCATCATCGTGATGATAAAAGTCGCAAAAAAAGCGTCTCGTAAGTTTCCGCATCCATGCGAATTTAATTTTGGTATCAATAAATAATTTCTTTATCTCAGCAGGCATCGTGCCTGCTTCGATTGTAACTTTAATTATACTTCACGCTGTAAACTCCAAGGTGAACTTTGCGTTGTCCCGCTGGGAGCTAAAGCTCCTCTCGCGGGCTGTGTTTCCGCCTCCGTGCGGAAACTTAAAAATTATATTTGATTTCTGGGGTTAATCATTATATAATTGTTCGTTAGCTGAGGTTTTATGAGCAAATCCCGCCGTGTCATTATTTCACTATTTCTTTCAATATTATCGTTTCTGTTTTTTTACAGAAATATTGATTCATTTTATCTTAATCCGCTGAAAACAGAATTCTCTCAGATAAATCCGTCTGTTGCTGTCGCGGATTCTTTCAATAATCTTTATGTAATCGATAATTCGCAGAGGCGTTATTTTAAATGTTCTGAAGACGGTGTTCTTCATTTTTCCGTGCAGGGCGGATTGAAGGAACCTAATCATTTTTTTTATGCTGAAGATATAGCTGTTGATGATGAAGGTTTTATTTATATTCTAAACCGTGTAACTGATAACGGCGGTTTTTTTACTGAAAAAGAAGAAGTTCTATGTTATGACCCGTCGGGTAAATTTAACAGCGTTGTTTTTTCAAAAACTCATACTGAAAAAAAACAGATATTGGTTCAGAAAGGACAGCTTTCGCGGCTTGAATTCAGTTCAGGTAAGCTTTCGTGGTTTGATATTTCCGAAAATAAAATAGATTACTATATTTATGAAAAAAACGAGAAACCGCGTATTGAAAAATCGTTTGATTATCCTCTAGCCGCGACGTTTATCGCGGATATTTCGATGCGCGGCGGAAATATTTATTTTACAAATAAAAACGGAAAATTATATAAGAATATTTCTACTGTTCTTTATTCTTATCAGAAGAGCAAAGAGCTTTCAGTTCCATGGTCAATTTCAGCAGATGATGACGGAAATATATTTGTTTCTGATCTCGCTAAACCCCGGATTTTCAAAGTTAATAACAATTCTGTTTCGGAAATACTAGATGCTTCTATTCTTGAAAAGAATAATATTGATTCAGAAGGTCTTGTTTTTTACAGGATAAATAAATCGGCGGATAAGCTTGTTCTTTCTTCAGGATCTTCAATATATGTTTATTCCGTAACAGATCAGAAAATACACCCGCTTGATTCTGTTGGATATTCATTAAAATCAGTTATTTTCCGGTTTGTTCTTTATGCGGTTTTGATAGTATTTATAATTTCACTTCTTAATATTTTGTCATTTTTGTACAGAGAAGTTTTTCATTCAAAGATTCCTTCAATGGTTTCGAGAAGTATTGTTCTGATTTTCGCAATAGGTGTTTCAACTTTTCTCGTCACTATGTTCATTCTGAAAAATTTTTCTGAACGTTATACCCGAACAATTACTGAACGCAGTTCTCAGATGGTTCAACTGATTCCCAAGGCTATTGACGGCGATCTTATTTCGAAAATTGATACTCAGGAAAAATTCATGAATGAAGATTACCGGAAGATACGTTCTTCTCTGGTATCTCTTTTTAATAATAATAAAGACCCGTGGAATGACCGATATTATTACGCGGTCTACCGTGTGATGAACGATTCTCTTTACGGATTCATGTATCTCAATGACGGCATCAGCACTTTTCATCCGTTTGATTATTTTGCCGATCCGGAAAGTTCATACAGAAAAGCGTATTCCGGAGAAATTATTTCCGAGACGGATACCGATTCCTGGGGAAGCTGGATATATGCTCTTGGTCCTATAAAGAATTCAAAGGGTGAGGTGGTTGCGATTCTTGAAGTTGGAACCGACCTTTACAGTTTTGACCGCGAAAACATGATACTTGTAAAGAAAGTTGTCATCGATGTTGTAACTCTGCTTGTTGTTTTCATTCTTCTATTGATTGAGTTCACTTACCTCGGCCAGCTTTCCGCTAAACGAAGTCTTCTGAAGAAATCAGACAAAAACTATTCGGATGCTTTTTTTTCGCGGCCTGTTTTCTTTATGTATTCTTTCGGCATATCTATGTCTTTTGCTTTCATCCCTCTTTTGATGAAAAAAATATATCAGCCGTTTTTAGGTATGCCGCAGGATGTTGTTATCGCTCTTGCCTTCAGCGTTGAAGCCTTATTTTTCGCGATCTTTCTTTTTGCCGGCGGAATTATTGTAGAAAAGATAAATTGGCGCAATCTGAAATATATCGGCATCGCTCTTTCAATGACAGGGCTTTTCATTTGCGGTTTTACTTCGGATATGTTTATTTTTTTGACTGCCCGCGGCATCGTCGGTGCAGGCAGCGGTCTCATACTCATTGCGTGCAGAAGCTTTATAAATTCAGAACCTGACGGAGAAAAGCGTTCGGTTGCTTATTCTCATTTTTATTCGGGCGGTATTGCCGGAGTAAACGCGGGAGCTGTTTTCGGAGCATTTTTTGCAGATCAGTTCGGTTTTTCATTCGCATTTTATCTTGCTGTATCAATACTTCTAATTACATTGCTGATTTCATATAATATATTTAAGAATATGAAGATTGTATCTTCTCCGTCTTCGGAAGAGCATCTTTTGCGTTCAGTTTTGAGATTTATTTCAAACAGAAGAGTGATGTTTTATCTGATTCTTGCCGTTCTTCCGACTTATGCGGCGGGAATGTTTCTTTCATACTATGTTCCTTTATTCAGCGAATCTCACGGACTTTCGGTAACGGATACGGGAAGACTCATAATTTTGAACGGTCTTTTTATCATTTATCTCGGGCCTCTTCTCACGCGATTTTTTAAACGGAGAATGAGCGACAGAAATGCACTGATTCTCGGTTCATTCGGATGGGCTGTGTCACTTGTTATTTATGCCGCGACAGGAAGCATTGGAGGCGTAGTTGCCGCACTCGTTCTTATGGGAATTGTTGAAGGTTTCTGCGTTTCTGCGCAGAATGATTATTTTATGAATCTTCCTATCGTAAAAAAAATCGGTTCGGACAGATCTGTTTCCTACATGGAACTGGCGAGCCGCGGTGCCGAAATGTGTGCTCCCGTTATTTTTGCCTATGTTCTGACAATAGGCGCACGGAGCGGTATTGCTCTTTTCGCCGGAGGCGTAATATTTATGACAATTGTTTTTATGCTGTCAAGCCGTGAATCATCTATCACAAAAAGAAAAGGACGTGCTTGATGTCTAAATTTTCTAAAACAATCATTATTCTTTTTATTATGATTTTTTCTGCATTAAGTGCAGTCGGTATTGCGTTATGGAGAAGTGATGTTTTTTCAAATTCGTTCAGCGCAGAGCTTCCTTTTGAATATCCTCTATTTTCTGCATCAGACGGTAACGGTTTCGTTTACATTATCGACAGTTCACAGCGTAGAATATTAAAAACATCAATGGACGGCAAAATACTTCTTCTCGTCGAAGGAGGAAAAAAAGAAAAGAATTCATTCTATAACGCATCAGAGTTATGTCCTCTGTCCGACGGATCATTTTATATTATAAATGTGATTCCTGATTCCGGCGGTTTTTTTACAGAAGCCGAGGAAATTCAGAAATATTCAGCGGATGGAAAATTTCAGAAAACGGTTTTCAGAAGAGAGTATTCTTCAGGCGAAAAGAAATCATATCTTGTTCAAAGAGGTTCGCTTCAGAAACTCTCTGGCGACAGCACTGCAATACGCTGGTACGAAGTTGATGAAGAAGGAATCATTGAATATTATTCATCGGGAACTTCACAGATATCATCAAATAGAATCTTTTCAATGAAATCAGCCGCGGCATACATTTCTTTTGTCAGCGGTGATAATTCTTCATTATTTTGTTCGACGAAGCGCGGCGAGATTTATAAAATAATTTCCGGCAGAAAAGAAACCGTTTATTCTTATTCGGGTGAAACGGACAAAACATTTGTTCCATGGGATATTTCCGTATTCAATAAAAAAATATATTTCACGGATATCGCAAATGCCGGGATATATGTTTTTGACGGTGAAAAAACGGAAAATATATTCTCCCCTGAAGATATCGTTGCTTTTGATAATATATCTGCGGGTTTTCCTTTTTACCGTTTTTCAATAAGCTCAAAAGGTGAAATCTTTACGTGCCGTGACAACAGCGTAATAGGTTTGATTGACGGGAAGGTGGCTTATAACAGAGAAGCCGGATCAAGAAGTTTTTCTGCAATATTTACTTTAATATTACTCCAGATAATTCTTGTTATATCAGTTTTACTTTTTTTGTCATCAATAATATACTTTTATATAAACATTATGAAGCGCAAAATTTCCCTGATAGTCAAACAGCTGGTATTTGTTCCTCTCATTGTGTTTTCAATTGCAATGGCTTCGCTTTTTATATACCGTAACATGTCATCACGTCACGAAGATCTGCTGAAAAGCAAAATTGCTTATATGGTTCAGCAGATGGCGCATTCAATTAATCCTGATGATATTGAAAATGTAAAATCCGTTTCTGATTATATGAATAACGGCTATAAATCAATCAGGCAGGATCTTCATTCTGCTTTGAATAATAATTCTGATTCATGGAATTACGGGTTTTACTTTGCTCTGCACGGAATTGAAAACGGCAATATTTCTTCGATGATGTTTTTGAATGACGGAATCACCGCATTTCATCCTTTTAGTTATCTTAATGACCCCGAAGGAATTTACAAAAGGGCTGAAAAGGGAAGTGTTGAGATTGAGAAAAGCACCGATGCGTGGGGGACATGGTTTTACGGCGTGGGACCTGTTTATTCAAAAAGCGGAAAAGTAATCGCGCTTCTTGAAGTCGGCAAAGATAATCTTTCATACGAAACTGAAAACCGCAATCTGTTTAAAAAAATGGTGGCGTATGTCGGTGCAATAAGCGTTTTGATGATTCTTCTTTTCGGATTATTAACTTATGTGATTTTGTCATCAGTAAGAAACTTGAGCCGCGGAGCGGGAAGAATAAGCGAGGGTCACTGGGATGTTGAAATTCTTCCGAAAAGCAATGATGAAATCGCTGATCTGACTCACGCTTTTAACCGCATGGCAAAGTATGTACGGAATTATATTTCCGAAATAACCCAGCTAAACAAGGCTTATCACGGCTTTGTTCCGATGGAGTTTCTGAAATTTCTAAAAAAAGAAAGCATCATTGATGTAAGACGCGGTGATCAGACTCAGCAGGAAATGACTGTTATGTTTACCGACATCCGTTCATTTACGGATATTTCCGAATCCATGTCTCCGAAAGAGAACTTCGACTTTTTAAACTCATATCTCGGTCTTGTCGGACCGCTTGTGAGAAGTAACGGCGGTTTCATTGATAAATATATCGGAGACGCGATCATGGCGCTTTATCCCGTGAGTCCCGATGACGCTGTTAAAGCCGCTCTCGATATTCAGAAAACGATTTATGAATATAATCAGAAACGGGCCGAGAGTAATTTGATGCAGATAGCAATAGGAACGGGAATTCATACTGGTCTTCTTATGCTTGGAATTCTCGGCGAAGATGAGAGAGTTGATTCTACGGTAATTTCCGATAACGTCAATCTTGCAAGCCGCATTGAAGGGCTTACAAAAAAATTCGGTGCGAATATTATTATAAGTGAAACTACTTATGAAGGAATGAAAGTGCGCGGTCTTTATACTTTCCGTTATCTCGGAATGATACGTGTGAAAGGGAAAAAACAACCAGTCGGTGTTTATGAGGTTCTTGACGGCTGTTTCGCCGAAGAACGCGAAAACAAGATCAAGGCATCGGCTCTTTTGGCAAAAGGAATTGCTGAATTTGAGAAAGGAGATTTCAGGCTTGCAGGGGGCTATTTTAAAAAAGGTGCGGAAAAATATCCTTCTGATTCCGCTTTCAAAGTTTATCTTGATATATGCAGAGAATGTGTCAGAAATCCTAAGTCCGGTTTTGACGGTTCTCTTGTGTTTCTCGACAAATAAGGAGCATGTATGGATTCTACGCCATTGCTTTTAAAATTACTGAAGAATGATGAATTTCTTCCTGAATTAATATCAGAGAGCAGAAATAAAAACCTGAAAAAAAACGGCAGAATTCTTTTGTATATCGGCAATTCGCGTCCCCGCGGAAGAATCGATTATGGTCTGCGTTTGATAGACGAACTTGAACATTCGGGAAACTGTATAACGGGTTTGATAATTGAGCCTGATGATCCGTTAAATATCAATCCGCAGATACAGGCCATGAAAAGGTTTTTTCTTCCGGCAGAGCTTTCTGCCAGGCAGTCTGTTATAAAGAAAAATTTTGATGATCCTGAAGCTTCAAAAAAGATTCAAAGATTTCTTGATGATATTTCTTCGGTTGTATATGATACAGGTGTTGTTTTTTACGGCAACTGGGTTCCGCCTCAGCTTTTTAAAATTCCCCTTAACGGTTTCATTAATTTTCATCCCGGACCTCTTCCGTTTCTAAAAGGTATGGAGCCTGATACTTTTGCTATTCTCGAAGGCTGGAAGAAGATCTGGGGAACAGTTCATAAAGTTGACGAGCATTTTGACACTGGGCTTATCATAGCCATGACAAAAAAAGTTAAGATTAAAAATTATTTAACTCCGGTAAGCATTCTGCATTCTCTTACTCTTGAAGGAATCAAAACAATTGTAAAAGCCTGCTCAATGATTCATGACACTAGAAAAAAATGCGTATTTCTGAAAAACAACACAGGATCAAGTGCTACTATAGAAAAGGCTTTTGACGAGTCCTTTATAAAATGGCAAACAGACAGTAACGAAATGTTAAATAGAAGACTTCGTGCTTTCTGCGGTCAGGATATTGGTATTAGGCTAAAAGCGCCGGTATTTGACGATACTTATTTTGTTTATAATCTTGAAAGCTTTTATGTCAAGCTTGAAGGAAAACCCGGCGAGTTGATAGGATTTTATCTGAAAAACGGCAAATACTTATACCAGCCGATTATTAAAACTGTTGAAGGCGCTGCAGTGATTTTGCTTGGAGAAAAAGTCAATATGCCGGAACTCAAGCGTCCTGAAAACAAGCATTATCCCGAATGGCAGATTCCTCCGCGAAAACCAAAACGGATTGCCGATTTAAAAACGCTGAAATACAGTATCCGAAAATATAATGATGTCATAAGAAATCAGATTTCACGGTAAAAAAAGCTTTTAACTTTTTTGCCGCGGTAAAAATATGACTCAATAACTATTGGCGGAGAAGAAATGGAACTTAAAGTAGATGAAAATGCAAAGGCTCTGATTTTCGATATAGACGGAACGCTTGTCGATACGATGGAAATTCATTACAAAGCATGGGAAAAAATGTTTGCTTTGCAGGGATTTAATTATCCGAGAGAAGTCTTTTATGAACTTGCCGGAATTCCGACTTATAAAATCGTTCCGATTTTAAATGAAAGATTTAATCTCAAACTTGATCCTGAAGAGACTATGAATGTAAAAGAAAAGTATTTCATGGAATACTTCGGCGCTGTTAAGGAAATCAAGGTTGTGGGGGATATTGCCAGAAAGTATCATGGAATTCTTCCGATGTCGCTTGGAACAGGCGGAAGAAAGGATATAGCTCAGATGACCATGGAAACCGTGGGTCTTTCGAAATATTTTGATATCATGGTAGCGGCTGAAGATGTTATTCATCACAAACCGGCACCTGATACATTTCTAAAATGCGCCGAACTTATGGGAGTAGAGCCGCGTTTCTGCCAGGTGTTTGAAGACGGCGAACTCGGATTGCAGGCTGCGAGAACAGCCGGAATGATTGCGACTGACGTGAGACCGTATCTGTAAATCATAAGCATGAAGGGAGCCTGATATGCTTAATATTCTTTACTCTAACAGACTTGAGAAGCTCGCTGAAATTTACGCGCATAGGCTTTCTCAAAGACAGTTAAGCATATTTGATAAAGAACAGGTAATAGTTCAGACGGAAGGCATGTCTAAATGGCTGACTTTAAAATGCGCCGAACTTAACGGAGCTGTTTCGGGTCTTGAATTCTCGACACCAGTTCCGTTTTGCGTCGGAATGATGAAGGAGTCTCTCGAGCGCGAATATAATATTCCGGACAAGCATGCTCTTGCATGGGCTGTATTTTCATTTTTATCCTCAGATCAGGGCCGTTCCTCTGAATTCGCGCAAGCCGTATCCTATCATGGTAATGATCCTCTGCGGATATTTCAGCTGTCAGCGAGAATAGCGGATCTTTTTGATCAGTATTCACTTTACCGTACGGATATGGTCACTGCATGGGATTCAGGCAGAATGATTATTTCGGAAAACGAACAACTTCCGGATGAATTCGCATGGCAATATCATCTTTGGCGGAAAATATTTGCCGAATATGATCATCGAGGACAACTTCTATCTGATTTTCTTCAAAGTTCAAAGATTCCGCGGTTAAAACATATTTCACTTTTCGGAATCACTTCTCTTTCCGAATATGTTTTGCGCGCATACGGAAAGCTTGCCTTGACAAATGAAATCGATGTTTATGTGCTCAATCCTTCGCCTGAATTCTGGCATGATATCCGCTCTAAAAAAGAAATACTTTATCACAGTCTCAAAAACGGATCAGATGGATATTATGAAGAGAGGAATCCTCTTCTGGCTTCATACGGAAAACTTTCAAGAGAGTTTTTGAATATTCTTTATGATAACTTTTCAGATTCTGATATTTTTACTGAAGATGATTCTGCTTTTTCTTTGCCGGAGGGAGAGTCTCTTCTTAACTTGATTCAGCAGGATATTTATAGTCTTGAAAGCTCCAAACGTGAAATTAAACCTGACGATTCAGTCCTTGTTCATGCCTGTCATTCGCCTTTGAGGGAAGTTGAAGTACTGTATGATTATATACTTGATGCATTGTCGAATGATAAAATATCACCTGAAAATATAGTAGTAATGGTTCCGGATATTTCGGGGTACGTGCCTTTCATCGAAGCAGTTTTTTCATCACCTGAAAATGAAAGAATGAGAATTCCTTATTCGATTGCCGACAGGAAAGCTTCATCGGAAAGCGCGTTTATTAATTCGTTTGCAGATTCTCTTAAGTTTGCACAAAACAGATATGCTTTATCGGCATTTGCCGCAATTTTTAAATCAGATCCTGTAAAAAGAAAATTTAATATGAAAGGTGAAGATGCGGATCTTGCTCTTAAATGGCTTTATGAGGCAGGAACGAGATGGGGGCTTAATTCAGATCAGAGGAGGAAGGATTACGGACTCGATTTTTCTGAATATTCATGGACTGATTCTTTACGGCGCATAATTACCGGTATCGGATACGGTGAAACAACAGATGTTGTCGGAAAGTATATTCCTTATCCTGAAATAGAAGGCAGTTCAATCGAAGTTTTTTCATCAGCTTTAAAGCTGTTCAGACTGCTTACAAAACTTACTTCATCATTTTCTGAGACAAAAAGCATTGCGAAATGGAATGATGTGATGATAGAATTCATGCAGAACGCATTTGATGTTGATGAATATTATACTGATTACAGATATATTGTTAAGGTTATGAAGCAGATTGAGGAGGCTGCTTCAACAGCCGGAAATGATCTGCAAACAGGTTTTGACGTTTATTATTATGAACTTATGAGACAGATTGATTTTGATACTTCACAGAGAGGATTTATTTCGGGCGGCATAACTTTTTGTCAGCTTCTGCCTTTGCGTTCAGTACCATTTGATTTTGTCGCAATACTCGGCCTTAATACCGGAGAATTTCCGCGCAGTGCGAATAATCTCGGTTTTGATATCATGTATTATAGGCGGAAGAAAGGCGACCGCTCGGTAAAAAATGACGACAGGGATTTATTTCTTGAGAGTATTTTATCGGCGAGAAAAAAACTGCATCTGTCATATACGGGACGCGACAGTAAGACTAATGAAGAAAAACCTGCTTCAAGCGTTCTTTCCGAATTTATTAATTATATCCGTGATTATTACTACGGCGATGATTATAAAGAAATATTGATCAGAGAACATGCTTTAAAGGGATTTTCTGAAAAATACTTTGACGGAAAAGATAAAAGATTTTTTTCATATTTTTCCGGAAGAATTGTAATGCCGAAAACGCATACAAATCATCATGTAACACCTCCGATTAATCAAGAGCTTTTGTCGATAACTCCTGAAATGTTTTCTGTTTTTTTCTGCAATCCGATAAGTTATTATTTTGAAAAGAAATGCGGAATAGAAATTAAACCATTAAATGATTTTGATAATGATTCAGAACCTCTTTTGCTTACAAGAGGAGTAAAAAAGGAAAATG
>Ga0209201_1003463_pt1 | contig 13835 bp, 13 predicted proteins | sample AD_UKC055_MetaG_FD_184411 | JGI IMG/M metagenome (GOLD analysis project Ga0209201, IMG submission 184411) | Active sludge microbial communities of municipal wastewater-treating anaerobic digesters from USA - AD_UKC055_MetaG (SPAdes) (version 2) | ecosystem: Engineered > Bioreactor > Anaerobic >...
CGCTTACGGGGAAAAATCTCGAAGGACGGGGTCGATTCTCAGGACACTGTCGGGTAAGGGTGGTATACTTTTCATTCCCAGAATTGGTATACTTTTATCTTCCCGTTGACAGTGCCAACTCGTCCTATGTACGCCACACCTCATATCCGGTTCCTGTTCGTCGCCCCGCGCTTTTGGATTGGGCTTCCTCCAGACCCCACCTCACGATGACGCCCTTGCCCTTCTCCTAGCCTTCGGCTCCGTTTATACCTGGCGCGAGGACTCTCACCTCGCTAGCTCTGTGCCATGCCTGGCACACACGGATGAACTCACCGGCGCGGATCCGCCGCGTCCGGTGGAGTGATTTGTTGTGCATTGATTTCTTCTATATCATCGTATCTTCTCATTGCTAAACCTACTACTGGGATCAAATTTAGAGGCTTTCTAACAGACAACAATAACATATGTTCTAGTAAAGACCTGGATAAAGAAGACCAACTAACTTTAAGCTGCACACATTTTCGTGGATTACAAGCCGCCCCAAACAAGTCCGCAACTTGCTCAGATCTTGGGTCAACAATGATCAAATTCAGGTTTAATGATTTTATGTGCTCAACCAGGAATACGAAACTCTCGGCGTCATCTGGAACACCACGATATAAACCAAATGAATAACCTATCAGCACTATATAGTTGGCTTTTTTGATTAGCATTGAAGCTATAGTATACTCATGTGTGCGAGTAATGGTTGTTGTCTCTGGTTCAGGAAATTGAAAGCCTGGTAGTATTGGGTCTTGAATACCATATATAAGAAAACTATCGATTAGGTTATCCCATTCTGCATCTCTAAAGCATCCGTATGGAAGACTGCCATGAGGTTCAATTATATAATGACGATGAGAAAGAAACCTCACCAGTCTATCAACATTGAAGGTAAATATAGTTGACCTCGGATAGGCTAACATGAAGATCTTGTATTGATGTGGTACTGAATTTACAAAAGGTGAACAAAGCTCTTTAAGTAACATAGCTCGAACAGCAGATGGGTAAAGGTAATCAAGCCTTGATCTTGTTTCATAATCATATTGAGAGGGGTCGCCAATAACACGGTCGAAAACTGCATCGGGCTTGCGATCAAACAAGGGTAAACATCCTAGATTGAAGAATCGATCTAATATACGATTACGTAGCTGGAAAGTAAGAGGGATAATAGGATATGAAGCTCCTGCACCCAAAATATAAAATGAATAAGGTTGAGAGAATGCAAATAGAAGATTAATTAATCCATTCTCTCTTGTGTCAATTAACATGAGGGAACTATATTACATTTATAACTATCTACAAGATAAGACTTGATCTTAGTCATTTCCATTCTTCTTTTGTTTATCGCTGGGATCTTTTTCATGAGACATTTCTTCTGCTATTTTATGAAAACGTTTTCGTAAATCACGAAGTTCCTGGTCAACTTCTATCTGGGATGAACCCTTCAACTCTAATGAGACAATACGCAAGCCCCAAAATACAGGAATAAGCTCGTTTCTGTAATCATTATAGAATTGGTCGAGGGCTTTAATGTAGTTCTCGATTGAAGTTGAATATGAGATCGGTTTTTTTGAGTATTCTTCAGCCGCTATTAGCGCATCAAGCATACCTTGGATATAGAATCGCTTGTCGGACTCGCTCATAACTTTGTCCCACATTTCACCACGAATCCCCCATACCTTAATGTCCGCATGGCATACAGGTGGCAATGTAAGCTGTGGTATGACCGATATAAAAAGTAGTGTAACCATCAAAATAATAGTAAATTGCTTCATTTTAGTCTCCTTACTTAATGCACAACAATCACTATACCGCGATCCTGCAAGCCAATATGATACTGGGGGGACTTTTGCGGCTATATTCTGAAAGCATAATATGCTTTTCCCCCTTCCATTTGCCTTGAACGCCTTTTATATTATAGTGCAATTATATTATAATGCATAGCGCAATTATTGTTTCGTGAACATTGCTGTTGAGGCTTGTTGCATGGAGGAAAAAAGATCCAACGACCAGGGCGCGCCCAAGCTTTCTGCGCAGATCCGATGGGTGCTCCGCAGAAAGCACTATTCCCTGCGTACCGAGCGGTCTTACCTTTTCTGGATAAGGAATTATGTGGGTTTTCACAACATGCGCCATCCAAGGGGCATGGGCAAACACGAGATCGAATCGTTCCTCACCCATCTGGCCGTTGACCGCAAGAATGTTTAGGTATGTCAAAAATCCCTTGACATTATAGTGAAAATATGCTTATATACAGATCATAACATATCCTTGACTGATATAATCAGTCATTGAGCCGCCCCGAGCGGTCAAAGTAGTTACCTGATAAAGAAGTTTTCAGGTAACCTCTACAAACATTTAAGTATATCGACAATCGTCGAGATGAGCACTATTGTTGCCATCGGCTGATGACAAGAGAACATGCATGGGCTTTCTGCACATGCGAGAAAATCAAAAAGTTTTCCGCTAAGGAAAACGCCATTCAGTGTTCTAAAGGATATCAGTGTATCCGGAATAGATTTCTATCTTGGCACACATCTTTTGTTGCGCACGATGAAAATCATCATTCCAGGATCAATCCAATTCAAATTCAAATAAGCGCGTCTGTTTAGATTTTTATCTCGTAAGAGATAAAGGGGAAACAGACGCGCTATCCAAGAATCATTTTATCGCGTGTTTATCAATAGTTAAACCATTCAATCCATAAAAATGGGAACAAATTGCCTCGGATTCCCTCCTAATTCTTTTGACCAGCTCATCTGAGCTGAAGCCATAAGGGTGTGAGCTTCCGTATCTCCTCGTAATGAGGACGCTGATGGAAACACCAAATCAGTGTCAACGGACAACCCCACGTTGACCAACCCCTTTTATTGGCCCGGCAAAACCGCTTCTATCTCCGATGGGAGCGGTTTTGCCGGGCCAATACTCACCCGGCAAATAAAAGAAAAAGGAGTGCGTTTATGAGATTCAAACCAGCAAAAGATTCACTAATGAGAGCGGCAACCAGGACGAGGTACCCCGGCTCTTCAAAAACCAGGGTAGCTCATCTCAAGGAGGTCAATCAGTTCGTCAAGGAATTGAGAAATCAAGGTCTTGGCGTGAAGAAATGGGATAATGTTACGAATAAGCACGTTGGGGCTGTTGTCAAATCCTGGCAGGACCGTGGCTTGGCGGCGAAGACAATCAAGGAGTATTTATCAGGCGTAAGAGCCACGGCAGTGGCATATGGCAACAACAGCATCCATAAGGATAACTCCGCGTTCAGCATAGAGAATATTCTGTACGTCCTAAACATCGATAAATCTATGCCTGACGAGAAATACAAATCCATCGTGGAAAAGCTGAAGGCCAGCGACAACCACGAAAACAGGGTGGCGGCACAACTTGGATTATGTCGTCACCTGGGCCTCAGGCACGAGGAAGCGAGGAAGTTCTCTCCGTCTAGAGATGTTTTGCCTGATGGCCGGGTTCACGTCGCAGCGGGAACGAAGGGAGGAAAAGAGAGGGTTCTCTCCGAGGTAAGCCCCGAAGGATGGAAGGCCATTGAGTACGCTCGCAGCGTGGCTGGGACTGGTAGCATGATACCTCCCGGCATGCGAGATCGTCAGTGGGAGAAAGAAGGCTATAAGATCCTTGAAAAAGCCGGGGCTGACAAGAAGAACGAGAAATTTCACTCGGCGAGGCATGCCTATGCTCAGTCACGGTATGAAAGGTTGACAGGGTTTAAATGTCGAGTGAAATTTGAGAGCAAGGAAGCCTTTGAGCGAGCAGCCATTGAAGCAAGGGGCGAAGGTTGGAAAGACTATGACAAGTCCGCCCGTGGCATTATCAAGGTGGAGATGGGCCATGGATTGGACAGGGATTCGACCGTTGCCCAATATCTCGGCTCCAACTCAAAGTGATTAAGAAGATTATAGATAAAAGCCCGCTCGTTAAGAGCGGGCTTTTTTTGTGCCGATTTTTAAATCATGATTCCACAGAAAAACCCCCAGCAGGCCATCTTATGGGAGATGGAAGGATTATGATCCCCATGAGCTCGGCATATCGGTTTTTTTTTGCGGCGCTCCTGATCCATAAGTATATCGGGAACTGTTAAGTAAATCCGATAACGCTTTTTGTTGTTCGCCCTCTCTGTATTACCCTGTTTTGTCTAAGGTTTTACTTCGTCAAAAGACGACCAGCAGGCCCCCCTTCGGGGGGATTGAATTGCTTGATGTGTTCTGAATCAGCCATTCCTGATCCACTTGTTTATCAGGAGTAATATTTTTTTTATTTTTTATTTTTCCCCGAAACCATCGATTTTAATAACTCACTGGCATTATCGATTGGTGGTTTTGCTGAAAAATCAAATATTTTTCACTGCGGTAGAATATACTAGGTATGAAGATCTTGTCGAAAATAAATACGAAGTGTAATATGCCTCCTAACTTAGTTGGGGAGGCTATTTGCATGGATGGGAGTATATATACACGACAAAAATGTGCGCTCTGCGGAAAGTATCTCCTGCACAATCCAAAACGGAGAGGATGCTTTTGCCCCGATCATCCTGATCAAGCGGCAACCAAATTCATTGTTCGATTTCCTGGAGATATCTACCAGCGACACAATTCTTATGAGTCTGCTTGTCAGTCATTGAACTACTTACGCTATGAGAAAGGCACGGCGAGTCAGAGAAAAAGAAAATTTAATCCCGATGACTACAAAAGCCTTCGCCCGAACAGCTTTGCGTCCCTGGCCCCAAAATACCTTGAGCGCAAGAAGAGCCTGAAAAGCTACGGGAAAATATGCTACTACATCAACACCGCGAGAGATTATTTTGGCACTACGAACCTCAAGGATATATCAGGGGGCATGATTGACGATTATCTGTTCCAGTTGAAACAGAAGAACGGTATGCCCATTTCAGATAAAACTAGATCGAACCACTGTAGCCAGCTTCACGACTTCTGGAAATGGTGTTTGCGTCGTGAAGATATAATAACCTTGGCAGAGTTTCCTCAGTTCCCCGAGATCGAGTATGAGTTGAGTTATCGCAAGATCACTACCTGGGAGATCCAGGAGAAGGTAATTGGAAAGGTCAAGGAAATGACCTACCGCGATAACCCAAAGATATGGCTCGGTATTGACATGTTGGCTACTTACACAGCACTGAGGCCGGATGATCTAAGAAGAGTCACGGAAGGAAGTTTGGATGAAAACGGGTGGCTCACCGTCTATAACCCGACCAAGCGAAAAAATAAATTTAAATATATCAGACTGCATGAAGATCACATTGTCATGTGGGAAGAGCTGCAAAGGCAATTTCCGGCTCTCCCTGAGACTCCATTCTTTCGACACCACGGGAGAGTTAGGGGAACAACTCAAACAGGAATTATATTTGGAGAACACTACCTAAGGAGGTGGTGGCTGAGAGCGTGTGATGAGATCGGACTCAAGGGTGTACCGCTCTATCCCGGAACGAAGCACACCACAGCGACCGAGACAGCGAAGCTCATGGGGGCGGACAGGGCATTGAAGGCATCGGGGCTGACGAACAAGGCATTCGAGCGTTATTGCCAAGTTGAAAACAGTGATGCTTTTGAGGTCGTAACAGAGATTCTAAAAACCAAGAAGGCTAAGGTTATCAACTTGAATGTGAAACGAAGGGAAACTGAATAGCCAATGTTGCCTGCTCAGGGTTTGCTCACCCTTTTCGAGACAAAAAATGGTAAAAAAGACAATAATATTAAGGAAGTTGTGGTAGCGGAGGAGGGACTTGAACCCCCGACTCTGCGGATATGAGCCGCATGCTCTAACCTACTGAGCTACTCCGCCACACGGGATTATTTTTCTACTCAACTCTCATGGGTTTGTCAACGGTTTTAACTCCTTGAAGACCGGGCCTCAATGAGGCTCCGCGATCTTTTCGAATTACCGGATATCAGAAGGAATCCGGTTTCCCGAGCAGATCCGATGATGCCGGAAGCCCGCCCAGGGCGCGCGCATGGCGGACAGCGTTCAGCAGCGCCTCCCTGGCCGCCTGCGCGGCAAGGACTCCTAAATGAAGCGGATGCACGTCTCTGTCCCCGACGGAAAAACAGAATACCATGTCCCCGTCAAAGGGCGTATTGTACGGTGCGATATGCCGGGCAAGGCCGTTACCTCCCATGCGGGCGACCTGCATGGCCGATATTTTGTCGAGGCGGGCATCAGTCGCCAGCACGCACAGGGTCGTGTTTCCCGGTGCGCCCATCTTCGTGCGTACCTCCCCTCTGCGAATCGCATCAAAGGAGTTGAGAAAGCCTGATCCCTCCCGCGCCCCGGCAATGATCCCGCCCTGTTCGTCGAGAATGTCTCCAAAGGGGTTAGCCACCACCAAGGCGCCCATCCGTGCACCGTTGGTGCCCGTAACCATGCTCGACCCAAGGCCTGCCTTGGTGGCCGAGACCACTCCCCTGATCTTGCCTGATGTCGCCCCTGTGCCGGCTCCTACGCATCCCTGCTCCACCGGAGACGACGACGCATTGAGGCACGCCTGGTATGCCATCGAGGGATCGGGCCTGGCGGACGGGTCCATAAATGAAAGGTCGAAGATGACGGCCGTGGGAACGATAGGCAGCTTCGTCACCACCAGGTCGAACCCAACGCCCTGTTCTTCGAGGTATCTGACCACGCCTGTGGCGGCATCGAGGCCAAAGGCCGATCCGCCGGCAAGGCACACCGCATGGACCGCTGATCCGGGATGCATCATCTCGAGGGAATCAATCTGCCGGGAGGATGTGGCCATACCTGTCGTATCAACGGCTCCGATCGCGGGCCTCTCAAAGAGGATGACCGTGACCCCGGTGCCTCCCTCCAGATCGGTGAAGTGGCCCACCCTTATTCCATCCAGGGCGGTCAGTGTCTTATTCTCCGGACTTGACATCCTTGACCACACCATTGAACTCGGAGAGAATCTCTTTGACCACGGGAGACTTCATGACGTTTGCGCGGATCTCGGACGGCCTGGGCTTCCTCTCCGCCTGCTGCGGACTTTCCTGCAGCAGGATACGGATCTGTATATCCCGCCTGAAAAATATCTGCGCCTTTTTCCGGATCTCGGGCAGGGCCTTTTTGATCTGTTCTGCGACGAACTGGTTTGCACACATCAGATCCACGCCATCTTGGCTTTCTCCGGTCCGGCTGGCCGTCGTAAGCATGGCGTACATGGGGGGGTCGTGGTCTTTGAGATAGGAAACGAACCCATCCCAGGACTGGGGGAGTGCAGAGATCGGCTTCCGGTATTTTTCCTGGGCGACCGGCGCCTGCGCGGCCTGCCTGGCGGGCGCAGGGACGGGCCTAGCAGTTGCGGCCTGGATGAGCTGCTGAATATCCGCCAGATCCGGAGCAGACATGATCCGCAGAAGAACGGTCTCTATCGTCACCTTGGGCAGACTCGAGAACTTTACGTCCTCCTCGGAATGGATCAGCACGCTGAGCATCCGGTGCACCTCCTCGAACGGGACCCCATGGGCGATTTCCTGAAGGAACTCCTTCTCCTCCTGAGGCAGAGAAATGTTCGCATATCCGGCCTTGATCACCATCATGTTCCGGAAGCTCTCCATCAGAGACCGGTAGAGCTGGAGAAGATCGTGCCCATACTGGTAGACCCTGCCGACCACATCGAGCACGGAAGAGACGTCCCGCCCGATAATGCCTGTCAGAAGGTCGTGCATGGTAGTCCGCTCCACCAGGCCGAGCATGCGCTCCACGGTCCGGGCATCAACGTCGCCGCTCTGGGCCGCGGCCACGTGCTCGAGCATGCCCTGGGCGTCGCGCATGCTCCCGTCCGCCTGTAGCGCGATGATCATGAGGGCGTCTTCAGTGATGGAGATATGCTCCTGTAAGGCGATGGACGAAAGGTGGGCGATGATCTCGGAAACCGGGATACGCCTGAAATCATACCGCTGGCATCGCGAGAGGACGGTGACAGGCACCTTGGCAAGCTCGGTGGTGGCCATGATGAAGATGACGTGCTCGGGGGGCTCCTCCAGGGTTTTGAGCAGGGCGTTGAAGGCGTTGCGGGAGAGCATGTGGACCTCGTCGATGATGAAGGTCTTGAACCTCGCTACGCTCGGCGTATAGCGAGCGTTTTCGATGAGATCCCGGACGTTGTCCACTCCGGTGTAGGAGGCGGCATCGATCTCGAAGACATCCACCGCACGCGACGCCGTGATATCCTCGCATATCCTGCAGGCGTTGCAGGGGGTGCCTGACGGGCCTTTTTCGCAGTTGATCGCCTTGGCCAGGATCCTCGCAGCCGAGGTCTTTCCCACCCCCCGAGGGCCGGAGAAGATGAAGGCATGTGGCAGGCGCTTGAGGTCGATGGCGTTTTTTATGACACTGGTCACATGCCCCTGGCCCACAATGTCTTCGAATGTCTGGGGTCTGAATTTTCGGGCGATCACCTGATACATGGCCTGATCCTAGTATCCTGTGAGGAATTATTCAAGAAAAAAGGCCGCACAAGGGGCCATGCCTTACATACACATACAGCGTACCGTTTACCGCTGCTCCCTTCCGGGCCTGACGGGGTTCACAGCGCTGTACTGCATGAGACATGGCCCCTTGCACGGCCTTTTCCTGGCGGAGAGAGAGGGATTCGAACCCTCGGTACCACTTTTGGTGGTACACGCGATTTCCAATCGCGCCCCTTCGGCCTCTCGGGCATCTCTCCAGACTGCCGCATGATTCCTCCGAGGCTGCGGCAGCGCGCAGCAGCTCAGCGGAATGTTATCAAAGATCGCTCAAGGTGAACTAACATAAAGTTCCGTCAATGTAAACGTCAAAGCAATCCCTGAGAAAACGGTGATATAGGGGGCAGCCGCCCTGGCAACAGAAAATTTATTCCTTCCTGCGCTTGACAGAACCTGCTAGAATATCAAACTACTTGATACAAGGTGATATGTGATGAAAAAGATCGCACTGATCGTTTTGTTCGTGCTGCTCTGGTTTTCCCCGGGGATATCGGAGGAGTATGCCATAATCAAGGATTCGCTCTTCGGCACCAAGAAGATCGAAATCTACAAGAATCTCGATGATGCCCTGCAGCGCTATACCGGGGAAGGCAAGGTATACCGGATCACCAGAAAAGAGATACCGGTGAAGAAGATAGAGGCCAAGAAAAAGATCGAGATAACCGAGTACGAGTGGATTCCGGACGATACAACAGAAAAAGGCAAAAAGTAGTGGCGGAGAGGGTGGGATTCGAACCCACGGTCCCCGGTTAAGGGGACAGCCGATTTCGAGTCGGCCCCGTTATGACCACTTCGGTACCTCTCCTTTTCTTCTCGCTTCAAAGAACTGTGTCAAAAGCTCACCGGCCTGCTCCGCCAGAATGCCCGAATGCACGACCGGTTTGTGGTTCAGATCGAGATCGAATATCTTCACCATGGATTCCACCGCGCCGTAGCGCGGATCCCGGGCTCCGTATACCAGCCTCTCGACCCTGGCCTGCACGATGGCGCCAGCGCACATGATGCACGGCTCCAGGGTCACGTACAAACACGACCCGGGCAGCCGGTAGTTGCCCACTTCCCGGGCTGCCGAGCGTATTGCCGCGATCTCGGCATGCGCGGTGGGATCGGAATCCGTTATCACCCGGTTATGGCCCGTGAAAATCCTTCCGCCTATCACGAGCACGGCGCCGACCGGGACTTCGCCGCATCCGGCGGCTTTTTTCGCCTCTTCCAAGGCCATGTTCATCAAAGAGCAGTCGTCCGGTTCAAAAATCATCTATCACTTACCTTTCTGTTTCGTCAAGATCTCCTGACCGGGGAAGATAAATGAGTATAGATCCGAACCGCTTGTCTGGAAGGATGCCCTGACTATCAAGACTTTCCTGAAGCATCTTCCCGTCTTCTTCACCGGTGTCGATCGCCAGGACCTTGCTCGAGGGTGCTTTCTTGAATGCATCCAGAGGAAGCCCAGTCCCTTTGGCATAAAAGGCGAGCCTCTCGCGGTTCGAGAGAATTTCATGTCCGGGGCCAACACGGCTGAGGATCCACTCTCCGGCGTCTCTCCGCGCGAGTTTATCGGGATCGGGCGGAGTGAAGGAAAGATGTGCCCATAACACCATGCACGAGAGGAGAGCGATTACGGCAAACGACCTCGGCAGCATGGTGCCTGAGCGAATGATCTCGAGCGTATGGAAAGCGGCGAGAGGATAGATCCACATGATGGGCGCGAGAAAATACCGATCCGAGGCAAAGACCCAGAATGTCAGAACCAGGAGAAACATCACCAGCACCAGGACGAGGTGGCCGGAATAATAATCTCTCCTGTAGCGGTACAGGCCTGTCAGCCCCAGGAGTATGATCAAGGGATTGCCTGTGGAAAAGAACTTGGTCACGGCACTGGCACCGGACCGCAGGATATGGCCTGCGCCATGAGAAGAGACAAAGAAATAGCCGAATTGGTAGCTTTTTCGAAACACCGGCAGTTCGGGATTGACGGCCCACACTGCGAGAACCCCGCATACCGGCGCGATGAAGAGCGCGGCGCGGGCAAGCCGCCCCTTTTCTTCATGAAATACCCATACGATGAGCCATGCGCACAGAAATACCAGGGCGGTGCTTCTGAAGAGCCCGCCGGCAAAGAACATCAGTGCGCCGAGGACAAGGGAGAGTTTCTTTTTGTCGATTGAGGATATCCCCTTGAGAACCAGGTAATTTCCCCATATGATGCAGCAGAGTAGGAGAGACTCTTTCAGACAGTCGATGGAGCGATCCACCAGCTGCCGATTGGTGATGAGGAAGAGAACGGCCAGAAGGGAAACCATGCGATCCCTGAAAAGGATCTCCCCCACCTTGTACATGCCCACGGCTGTCAGCACGAAGGCGAGGTAGGAGGCAATCCTTCCGGAGAGCTCGAGTTCGAGCCCGGTGAGCCAGGCGATGCCTGCGATAATAAGGGGGAAAAAGGGATCGACCTCTCCCATCAGGCCCTCGAGGAACCGTCCCTCGAGAAATACCTGTGCCAGGGGCACATACTGGAATGCGCCGTCCCGGGAGATGATGTCGTAGTTCAGCCAAGCAGGCAGGAGAGCCAGAAAGGCTCCCGTTCCCGCCAACATGAGGAGTGCGGACGATGATATACCTTGGATGGCCTCTTCAATCCCGGCAAGGAATCCTCGGTTTTCACCCGGCCCGCGGGGTGCTGGTTTCTGATCGTCTTCCCTGTTCATCGGCTGCACCGACGCATGCCTTTCCCGCTCACCCGAAAACAATTGCCTCATCAGTAGGCGCCCTGCTTTTTCAGCACCGCCCCGAAGGTGCGGATGATCACCTCGATATCGAGCCAGAGCGACCAATTTTTCGCATAGTATTCATCGAGGAGCACCCGCTCCTCATAGTCGATGTCGTTACGGCCGGAGACCTGCCAGAGACCGGTTATCCCCGGAGGAACCTTGAAGAGGTATCTCGCCTTGTCTCCGTACCGCTCAACCTCATCGGTCACGATAGGCCTGGGGCCCACCAGACTCATGTCTCCCTTCAGGACGTTCCAGAGTTGCGGGATCTCGTCGAGGCTGGTCTTGCGTAAGAACGTGCCTATCCTCGTGATCCGGGGATCATTCTTCAGCTTGAAGTCCTTTTGCCACTGGGCCCTTGCCTCTGGGTCGCGCCGAAGCAGATCCTTGAGCACCTGTTCAGCGTCAGGCCGCATGGTGCGGAATTTGTAGCACGTGAAATACCGCCCACCCTTGCCCAGCCGCTTGTGCCCGAAAAATGCGGGGCCGCGCGAATCGAGCTTGATCATCAACACGATCAGGAGGAATAGAGGCGAGAGGACCAGGAGCCCGGCCAGGGCACAGAGGATGTCGAATGCACGTTTGGTGACGGAATTGCGCTTCAGGGCCAGCCGGTCTTCCATCTCCAGGAGGAGCATGCCGTCGAGATCGTAGGTCTTGACTCCCACGGAAGCGACTCCATAGAGGTCGGGCAACATCTTCACCACCGGCGATACCTTCATGGCGTCTTCGACGATCTCCAGAAGCTCTGCCCGCGATACATGAGGAGCCGCGACGATTATCTCCTCGGGCTTGATCCAGGCATCATCCACCTGCCTGATATCCCGATAGACAGGCAATGCCTTGTCCAACGTCCCATCCCGACCGTCGGACGAGACTACCCCGACCGGGTGGAGTCCCCAGTCTGGATGCTTCTTGAGATTGCAGAGAACCTGCCCGACGGCTTCCGGAGACCCGATGATCAGGACATCCTTTTTCCATAGCCCGAAACTTTTCAGAGCCCAGCGCGACAACCGTCTCATAAGGGGCAGAAGACCGATGGAAAGGAACAGAGCCATGATGATGACCGGCCGGGAAAAGTCAACGGTGGTCTTGGTGACGAAGGTCAGGAGGATGAGAATCACGAAGCACAGCATGTTTCCTTTCAACAGAGACTTTATCTCATCCCAGAAGCCCATGCCGATGGATGGATAGAGCCCCTCGTAAGCGAATATGAGCACCCACAGCGAGCCGAGCGCCCATGCTTTCAGATATACATCGATGCCGTGGATCATCTCCGGAAATAAAGGGATCACATCCACCAGAAGCCACGACCTGATGTAGTATGCCAAGACAAAACTCACCATGATGGCGACAAGATCGCTTGCCATCAGCGTGAGCGAAAGAAAGATCTTTTTGATGACCCCGTTTATCATGAGCGACCGAGATGCCTCATATGCTCTGGGTCCTTTATTTTTCCACATCCTTCCTGAGAGAGCCAATATGCCTTATTCATCGATATATACTCCATATATTTTACAGGCAACAACCGATAATTCTTTCCGGCCCGGTATCCGAGAAACCGCGCAAGGCTGTCAAGAAGGAGATGCGGCAACTGCCAGGGCTCGTTATTATCTATGAGGTGCCTTGCCGCCGCCAGGATATACCTTATCCCTTCGGTTTCATTCCGGGAATATGCCGCCAGGTCCGGGTTGTTCGAAAAGAACACCCCGATGTCTACATAGCGCCGGAACTGCTCGAACAGGGTGTAGTTGTGTGAGTGCCACACTTGGGCATCCGCGGCATAGTGGACCTTGTATCCCGCCATCACGGCCCGGTAGAAATACTCCATGTCTTCATTCATGATGGTGTCGCCTCGGAATCCGCCAAAGGCGCGAAACACATCGCGCCGGTATGCGGCGCAGGCATTGCTGCAGAAAAAGGTTTTTACCCCCAGGACGGGAATATCGCGTTTTTCTTTTGTCCGGCTTTCTTCCGGATAGTTGAATCCCCGGATGAACTTTTCAATGGGATATGCATGCTCGTAGGCTATCTGCCGGCCGTATGAAGCGGCAATCTGCCCATCGTTTTCCAACGGAGCGATGAGATTTTCCAGAAGATGGCCGTTCACAGGGAGCGCATCCTGCGTGAGGAAGACGAGGTATTCACCCGAGGCATCATCCGCAGCGACATTCCTTGTCCGCCCATGATTGAACTCTCTTCGGGAGATAGGCTTTACGGTCACGCCGAATGAGCGGGCGATCTCGGTCGTATCGTCGTCAGACATGGAATCTATGACAATTATTTCCTTGTCGTCGATTGTCTGAGAAAATAGCTTTTCAAGCAGGTTCGGAAGGTATTCCCCGGCATTCAGTGTGGGGATGATGATTGACAGTCTCGTTGACATATTTCTTTACCTCTAGAAAGTCTTAGATGATACATGTGATTGGCGTCAATTAGAAATCCTCTTTGGCGACAATTATTTTTCCCGTTTTTCCCATATTATTTTCTCATGTATTAACGCGATAGATTCTCTACCCATCCCGCCCCCTAGGGGGCGGCGCTGCGT
>Ga0209201_1003465_pt1 | contig 13833 bp, 8 predicted proteins | sample AD_UKC055_MetaG_FD_184411 | JGI IMG/M metagenome (GOLD analysis project Ga0209201, IMG submission 184411) | Active sludge microbial communities of municipal wastewater-treating anaerobic digesters from USA - AD_UKC055_MetaG (SPAdes) (version 2) | ecosystem: Engineered > Bioreactor > Anaerobic >...
GTTATCCACTTCGTAGCCGCCGATGGCGATGATGCCGGCATTGGAGCAAAAAAGGTCAACGCCGCCAAACTTGTCTTCCGTGAATTTCACCAGACCGGCGACATCCGCTTCTTTGCGCACGTCGCAGGCAAACGCCTCTCCTCCCACTTCCGTTGCGACGGCCTTCGCGCCCGATTCATTGATATCCGCCGCGACGATAGCCTTCGCGCCTTCTTTTGCAAACCGCTGACAAAGGCCCCTGCCGATGCCGGAGGCCGCCCCCGTCACAATGATGGTTTTCCCTTTGATCTCCATTTTCTCCTCGCTGCTTCTTTATTTTTAATCAACCACCTCGCAGCAAGCTGTCGAGGTATGAAATGAACGTCATTATATCGCAGCAAGCTGCGGAGAATAAACGCTCGTCCCGCTTCAGCGGGATTCAACAGTTGGTTATGAACCGGCCAGTTCTTTTGCGCGTTTTGCAGCCGCCTCCACGGCGCCCGTCAGCGTCGCGCGTATTTTCCCCTCTTCCAGCACCCGCAAGCCTGCCGCGGTGGTTCCTCCCGGAGAGGTCACCATGTTTTTCAACCGGGCGGGGTGCTGATTCTCCTGAAGACACAGGCGAGCCGCGCCCAGCATAGTTTGCGCGGCAAGCTTTTCAGCCAGGTCCCGGCCAAGACCCAGTTGAACGCCGGCGTCCGCCAGGGCTTCGATCATTACAAAACAATAGGCCGGGCCGCTGCCGCTGAGACCCGTCACGGCGTCCATGAGTTTCTCCTCCACTTCCACGGCCAGACCGACGGCGCCCAGCATCGCCAGCGCGTACTGTACGTCATCTTTGCGTGCATAATGACCCCTCGCCACAGCCGCGGCGCCTTCGCCCGCCAGCGCGGCGACATTGGGCATCACGCGCAATACGCGCGGTTTCCGGGTCAGCAGCTTCTCAATGGAATCCGTTGTCACGCCCGCGGCGATCGATATGAACAGCTTCGATGCATTCGAAGCCTGACGAATCCCTTTGAGCGTTTCCGGAAAATTCTGAGGTTTGACGGCCAGCACAATAATATCGGCCCCCTTCACCGCTTCAGCGTTGTCGCCGGTGACCCGCAGCTTCAGCGCAGAACGCAATTCCTCCAGCCTCTCCGGTTCGATGTCCGTTACGGTGATGCTTTGCGGGGCAAGGAGCTTGCGGGTAATCATCCCCCGCGCCAGAATGCCGCCCATCTTCCCCCCTCCGATAATCGCAACTTTCTTGCCTGTAAACATAGTTATGTCCTCCGGATGGCAAATACATGCCCTTTTTGCCGGCATCCTGTCAACACAATATTCCATTTCGAAGCCCATTATTTTATTGACACATGTTACCGTTCTTCGTATACTCCCTCCGCTGAAAATCAATAACTTATCAATCACTTAACTCAACGGAGCCTCAAGGTGATGACAAATTACTCGATTAGAGACAACCATCAGTACGGCAACGTAGGAGATTTCTTAAAAGAGATTGTAAGAAGCAATTCCAACGTTTCTATTGTATCCGCATATTTTACAATCTACGCCTATCATCATTTAAAAACAGAACTTGACGGAATAGAAAACCTTCGTTTTTTATTTGGTGAACCAACATTTATAAAATCAGTTGATCCAAGCAAGAAAAACCATAGAAGTTTTAAAATTGAAGACGACCAATTGATTATCCCCATTGAACAAAGGCTTACCCAAAAATCAATTGCTGCCGCTTGTTCAAACTGGATTCAGAAAAAGGTCGATATACGATCAATGGTCAAACCCAACTTCCTGCACGGAAAGATGTACCATGTCGTCCAGGAAAGCGGCATTGAGAAAGCCATTGTCGGGAGCTCAAATTTTACAGTCAACGGTTTGGGGCTTGGTGGCAATAATAATATCGAGCTGAATATGATCATTGACAGCGACCGGGGCCGTCAGGAACTGAAGCAATGGTTTGACGGCATATGGAATGATACGTCAGGACTCGTAGAAGACGTTAAAGACGATGTGATAAAATACCTGGCCCAGCTATACGCCGAGAATGAACCGGAGTTCATCTATTTCAAGACGCTTTATCATGTTTTCGAAAATTATCTTGAAGATCAGGCTAAAGGCGGCCTGCTCAATGAAAAAACCGGCTTCTTTGAAAGTGAAGTATGGAACTCACTCTATAACTTTCAAAAAGATGGGGTCAAAGGCGCCATTAATAAAATATTGAAACTCAACGGCTGTATTATCGCCGATAGCGTCGGTCTCGGTAAAACCTATGAGGCCCTGGCCGTTATTAAATATTTTGAGCTGTTAAACAACCGTGTCCTCGTCCTTTGCCCTAAAAAATTAACCGGAAACTGGACAATTTATCAAGCCAGTCAGAATCATGCGCTCAATCCATTTGTCAAAGATCGATTTAATTATAGTGTGCTTTATCACACGGACCTGGGAAGAGTTGCAGGCAAATCCGACGCCAACGGTATTGATCTCGACAACTTTAATTGGGGAGCTTATGACCTGATCGTTATCGATGAATCCCACAACTTCAAAGGCAATCCCTTCGAAAAATCAAAGGATGACGGTACAACCAAAATGAACCGAGCCAAATGGCTCATGGAGAAAATCATCAAATCAGGTGTCAAGACGCGGGTGCTGATGCTATCAGCGACGCCGGTCAATAACACATTAAGAGACCTCAGAAATCAAATCGCTCTGATTACCGAAGGAAGAGACGATGCACTACTGGAAATAAGCGGCATCAAGGATATCTCCCTCACGCTGAAAACAGCGCAGACGCATTTTACAACCTGGGCTGATCACAGGAAAAACCCCAGACGGAATCTGAAAGACTTGTTGGAGCGCCTGGATTCCGCTTTTTTCAAACTGCTCGATGAGCTTACCATCGCCCGTAGCCGCAAACATATTAAATCATTTTATAAGCTGGAAAGCATCGGGTCGTTTCCTGAAAGACTCAAGCCCTATTCCGTATATCCCGTGATAGATTTAAAAAACAGATTTCCCACATATGACCGACTCAATAAACAGATTTTAGAATATAAATTATCCATATTTAATCCCTCGGCCTACGTGCTGGATGAAAAAAAGCCAAAGTATGAGGAACTGGCCGGTACGGAAGTCTTGGCCTTCAAACAGTCAGACCGTGAAAACTTCCTCATCGGCATGATGAAGGTTAACTATCTGAAGCGTTTGGAAAGTTCCATCGAGTCGTTTGAAATATCTTTGGATCGAACCATACGGAAAATTGAAGACCTTGAAAAGAAAATCACCGCCTTCATGAGTAATAAAACCGTTACACAGGAGCAAACCCTTGAAGATGCGCAACCCGCCGAAGAAGAGCTTGAAGAAGACGGCGAAGATATCGAACAATGGCAAGTCGGGAAAAAACTTAGGTTCGACCTTGCCGATTTGAAACTGAAAGAATGGCTTGTCGATTTAAGTAAGGATAAAGCCGCGCTCATTGATCTATACAACAATGCAACTGCCGTGACCCCGGATAGAGACGCCAAGCTTCATGAATTGAAAAAGATCATAGAAACCAAAATCAAAAACCCGACAAATGACGGCAACAAGAAAATTGTGATTTTCACCGCCTTTGCGGATACTGCGCAATATATCTACGATAATTTATCAAAATGGATAAAGGACGATTTAGACTTAAACTCTGCCCTGGTTTCGGGCAGCCACACACAAACAACGTTCGGCAAGAATGATTACGACAGCATATTGACGAATTTTTCTCCCCTATCAAAGAATAGATCAAAAATGAAAACCGCGCCCCAGCAAGGCGAGATAGATATCTTGGTTGCGACGGATTGCATCAGCGAAGGCCAGAACCTCCAGGATTGCGACTTCCTGATTAATTACGACATCCACTGGAACCCGGTGCGGATCATTCAGCGTTTTGGCCGTATTGACCGGTTGGGAAGCGTAAACAAAAAAATACAGTTGGTTAATTTCTGGCCGACGAAAGATCTCGACAACTATATTAATCTGAAAGAACGCGTTGAAGCCCGAATGGCCCTGGTGGATGTAACCGCCACAGGCGAAGACAACATTCTCAATACGGAGCAGCTCGAAGATTTAATCTCGGATGATTTAAAATATCGCAATCGCCAGCTTAAAAAACTTCAGGAAGAAGTCCTTGATCTGGAAGATATGGATGAAACCGTATCGCTTACCGATTTTACACTGGACGACTTCCGGATAGAACTCTTAAGTTATATTACGGCAAACCGTGAAAAATTGGAAAATGCGCCTTTTGGGCTTTATGCCGTTGTGCCTTCACCAGCCGCCACAGCATATCATGCAAACACCGATAAAAGTTTTTCTCCGGCGGAAAGTGAGATCATCAGACCAGGTGTTATTTATTGCCTTAGGCAAAAAGGCAAAACAGATGGAAACGAAGAAATAAATCCGCTGCAGCCCTACTTCCTTGTTTATATACGCGATGACGGCACGGTGAGATTTAATTATACCCATGCCAAGCAGATTCTGGAAATATACAGGCTTTTGTGCCAGGGGCAAACCGAACCCTATCAGGCATTATGCGAGATCTTCAACGTTGATACGGAACACGGGCAGAAAATGGACAAGTATGCCGGCCTTTTGAAGACAGCCGTTGAAGAAATCAGCCGCGTTTTTAAAAAGCGCGGCACACAGAAACTCTTGACTGACCGCAGTGCGCTCATCATTCCCAAAACAAAGCAAATCAATGAAATGGACAACTTTGAACTGATAACCTGGCTTATCGTGAGGTAAAAATGCCGCTGACCGAAAAAGAACTGGCCGTCATCCTGCAGGAGCGCGAAGGATACCGCATTGAATTTAAAGAGCGCCTTGCCAATCTTGATAAGGAAATGGTGGCGTTTGCCAATGCGTCCGGCGGCAGAATTTTTCTGGGCATTAACGACGACGGCGAAATCATCGGGACGGCCGTTGACAACAAAATCAAAAGTCAGATACAGGACATTGCCAACAATTGCGACCCGCCGATAAAAATCAGACTGGAAGAATACAAAAATATTCTGGTGATTGACGTTCGTGAGGGCGCCGATAAACCGCATCGCTGCGCGAGCGGTTTTTACACCCGCACGGGACCGAACTCGCAAAAACTCAGCCGTGATCAGATTGTCAATTTTATTCAGGCGGAAGGCAAAGTCCGTTTTGACGAACTGATGAAAAGAGACTTTACCACAAGAAATATGGACGCGGAGAAGATGAAAAGGTTTCTGGCAATGTCCGGGATTTCTTCCGTTCTTGACAAACCGCTTTTGTATAAAAATCTGGGGATTGGCGAGCTTCAGGAAGGCAAAGTACTTTTCAACAATCTGGCCGTGCTCTTTTTCGCGAAGAACCTGAGCGAAATTTATTATCATACGGTCGTCACCTGCGCTCTTTATAAAGGAAAAGAAAAATCGACTGTGCTGGATCGCAAGGATTATAATATCGATCTGGTCACCAATGTTGATCTGGCTATGAATTTCCTCAAACAGTATCTGCCCGTGCGCTATGTGTTCACGGGGGAACTGGCCCGAAAAGAAATACCGGAATTGCCTTATGAAGCGTTGCGGGAAGCGTTGATTAACGCCGTGGTGCATCGCGATTATTTTGAGAAGGGCGCCAATGTGATGATGGAAATATTTGACGATCGCATCGAAATTACAAATCCCGGCGGTCTGGTCAAAGGGTTGACGCCGGAAAATTTCGGCAGGGTCAGCATGTTGCGCAATCCGGGGATCGCCAACCTGTTTCAACGCATAGACTACATTGAAAAAATGGGCACGGGCATTGAAAGAATCAAACTGGCGCTGAAAGCCGCAAAAGTTCCGCAAGTGCGCTACGAGTTTAATCCGGTTTATATCAAAGCCGTTTTCCGCCGGCCCAAAACGTCTGCCGGTGCGACTACCCAAGAAGCTACCCAAGAAACTGCCCAAGAAACCACCCAAGAAAAAATTATACACCTGATCAGGAACAATCCGTCCATCACGCGGAAAGATCTGGCCGATAAAACAGGCCTGACTCCGGACGGCGTGAAGTATCATTTAAATATGCTGAAGAAGCAGGAAAGAATCAAACACACCGGCGCAACAAAAAAAGGCAAGTGGGAATTGATAGAATAAATATTTACGAAGTTTTGTTTTATTGTCATAGCGAGCAGACCCCTGGTCTGCGTGGCAATCTTAAACCATGCGATTGCTTCACTTCGTTCACAATGATCGAAGTCATGTGATCTAAAAGGACAAAAACAATGACTGATTTGGAAACTAAACATAAAATCGAAGCAGCCCTGAAAACATTTTCATTGGGAAATTTATCTGAAAACGCTTTGGCGCTTTTTAGCGTGCTGGGCTACAACACCGACCGGCAGGCGCCGCTGGATAAACCCAATTACGCAAATTTTAAAGAGACCTTCTTTATATCGCAGTCAAAATTCAATGAAGAAAAAGCCCGGGTAAAAGACTGGCAATATGTCGATCTTCTTTTTCAACTTTCCAAGGAGGAAATCCGCAAGCAGATATCCCTGTTTGATACGAAAAAAGTCGATCAAACCATTATTGAAACCTATCTGTTTTTTGCCATTTCGCTTTCCCAAGACCAATACAGCCGGACGGAACTGAGCAACATCACACGGGAGGTCAATCGATTGTTTCCCATGCCCGTCATGATTCTGTTTAAACATGGGCAATATCTCACGTTGGCCGTCATTAATCGCCGTCAGCACAAACGGGATGAAAATAAAGACGTTCTGGAAAAAATCACGCTCATTAAAGACATCCGAATCGAAAACCCGCACCGGGCGCACATTGAAATTTTATTCGACCTGTCTTTCGATGAGCTGCAAAGTAACTATGGCTTTACCAATTTTGTAGAGCTGCACAACGCATGGCAAAAGACACTCGATACTAAGGAACTCAATAAACGTTTTTATTCGGAACTGTCCAACTGGTACTTCTGGGCGATGGACCATGTATCCTTTCCTGACGACGTGGAAAAGGATAAAGCGATCCGCAACGCCACCAGCCTGATTCGTTTAATAACGCGCATCATCTTCATCTGGTTTATCAAAGAAAAAAGCTTTGTGCCGGATACATTGTTTGACCGCCGGGAAATGGGCCGCATATTAAAGGCATTTGAAAAAAATCCGAAGTCCGACAGTTATTACCGAGCTATATTGCAGAATCTTTTTTTCGGCACCCTCAACCAGCAGATGAATGAGCGCGGCTTTGCCCGTGATGGCTCATTTCTGGAAAACAAAAACAATTACGGCGTTAAAAACCTTTTTCGTTATGCCGGAGACTTTGCCATAGCTGAAAAAGAAGTCCTTGTACTTTTTAAGGACATCCCTTTTCTAAACGGCGGCCTGTTTGATTGCCTGGACAAAGAAAATGATGAAGACAAGGTTGTTTACGGCGACGGTTTTTCCCGCAATCCTAAAAAGCAAGCAGTTGTTCCTGATTTTCTGTTCTTTGGTGATGAAGAAGATTATGATCTCAATACTGTTTATGGAACCAGAAATAAGCGCTACAAAGTAAAAGGTTTATTTAACATCCTGTCCGCCTATAAGTTCACTGTGGCGGAAAACACACCCGTGGAAGAAGAAATCGCTCTCGACCCGGAACTTTTGGGCCGCGTTTTTGAAAATCTGCTGGCCAGCTACAATCCCGAAACACAAACCACCGCCCGTAAACAGACCGGCAGCTTCTATACACCGCGGGAAATTGTCAATTATATGGTGGATGAAAGCCTGAAAGCCTATCTCAAGCAAAAACTAGAAGATGAAACCGGCATAAAACCGGAAGATGCTGAAGCTGGTCTGGAGATCCTTTTTACATATACGGAAAAAGAACATGCTTTCACGGCAAAGGAATCAAAGGTGCTCATTGCCGCTATCGACAACTGTAAAATACTTGATCCGGCCTGCGGAAGCGGCGCGTTTCCGATGGGTGTTTTGCACAAACTTGTCCATATTCTTCACAAACTCGATCCGCAAAATGAAAAATGGAAGGAACGTCAGATTTCCAGAGCCAGGCAGCTTGATGATCCGGCTATCCGGGAAAAAACAATTGAAGATATCGAATCGGCATTTGCGAACAATGAACTGGATTATGGCCGCAAACTCTACCTGATCGAAAACTGTATTTATGGCGTCGATATTCAGCCGATCGCCGTCCAGATAGCCAAGCTGCGCTTTTTTATCTCGCTGGTTGTGGATCAGAAGAAAAATTCTTCACGGAAAAATCTGGGTATTCTCAGCCTGCCGAATCTGGAAACCAAATTTGTGGCGGCCAATACGTTGATAGGGTTGGATAAACCGCAGACGGGCGGACAAATCAGCTTTAAAAATCCGGAAATCGAAAAGCTGGAAGATGAACTCAAAGCCCTCCGGCATCATTATTTCACTGCCAGACGGCGCAGAGAAAAACTTGCCTGTCAGCAAAAGGACAGAGACCTGAGGAAAAGAATAGCAACGCTACTGGTAAATGACGGATGGAAGAAAGACTCGGCAAGTCAGGTGGCCGCCTTCGATCCATACGACCAGAATGCCTCCAGCCCGTTTTTTGATCCGGAGTGGATGTTTGGTATTATTGACGGGTTTGATTTAGTAGTTGGGAATCCACCATATATAAAAGAAGATGTCTTTAGAAATGCTTTCGATGGCGCAAGAAATTCACATTGTTATCAAGGGAAAATGGATTTATGGTATTTATTTGGCGCTAAATCCATCGATATTTTAAAAGTTAACGGAATTTTGTGTTTTATTGCAACAAATAATTGGATTAGCAATGATGGTGCATCAAAATTCAGAAACAAAATGATCCAAGAAGCGATAATAAAATGTTACATGGACTTTGGTGATTACAAAGTATTTTCTGCTAGTATTCAAACAATGGTTTTTGTGGCCATAAAGAATGAGAATCCCAAAACATATATAGTGAAATATGGCAAACTCTTAGATGTGAATGCAGAAACAGAAACATTGAATAGTTTCCTGCGAAATGAAAGTAATCAAACAAGTAAAACATATATTAAATACCCTTTTAATTTTAAGAGGGCAAATTTTAAGGATAACTATATTAATTTTATTCCATCCAATTTAGCAGATGTCATTCAAAAAATTCAGATGAGGGGTAATTCTAACATCAAAGACGAAGAAGTTTTCAGTGGAATTGATGTTATGCAAGATTTTGTAAGTAGAATGCATCTGCAAAAGTTGCGTCCCGGGTATCAAGTTGGCCAAGGCATATTCGTTTTAAGCAATGAAGAAAAAGAAAGCATAACCTGGAATGATCAAGAGAAGGACATCATAAGGCCTTATTACACGACCAGGGAGATTAATAGGTACTACGCTGATGTTAAAAATCGATACTGGATTCTTTACACGAGCGTACACGTTAACAACCATGTAAAGAGTTACCCGAATATAAAAAAACATTTAGACCAATATCAGGATATTATTACATCAGTCAATCGGCCATATGGTCTTCACAGGACACGCGAAGAATGCATATTTAGTGGAGACAAGATTCTTTCTATCAGAAAATGCGCTGTACCAGCTTTTTCATTTGTCGATTTTCCATGTTATGTATCAAGAACTTTTTTAATAATTAAATGTCCTAAAATTAACATGAAGTACCTTGTTTCGTTGTTAAATTCTAAGATAGTTGCTTTTTGGTTATGGCATAAAGGAAAAATACAGGGAAATAATTACCAAATAGACAAGGAACCTTTACTGCAAATCCCATTAATCTCAACAAATCAAGAGGATGAAAATAAAATCTTATCAATAAATAATTATATAGTATCTCTTAGGAGCAAAATGGCTGATTCGTCTTATTTTGAACGTCTAAATAATGCAATTATCTATGAACTCTACTTTCCTGACGAGATAAAAGCTGCTAACGCCGAAGTGCTGAAGCACCTTCATGCATTGCCAGAGTTAAAAGAAGATTTAAGTGATGAAAAAAAATTAAAGATAATAGAAAAAGTATACAAAGAACTATCCGACCCCCAGCACCCGGTAAGCATTGCCCTGTTCAAAATGGACACCATTGAAGAGATACGAATAATAGAAGGGAAGCAATAAATAGAATTTCCCATGAGCTGGATCACTGGAATTACTATCGACAACTACCGGGCATTTGCCAAGCCAGAAACCATATCCATTCCCAAAGGACACCATCTATTAATCTATGGTGAAAACGGCAGCGGTAAATCATCCATCTACAATGCGATAAAAGATTTTTTCGGCTCATCATTTCTTTTGCCCGCCGTTGAATACAAACTCAATGCATTTGAAAAAGCAATGCATAATACAAATGGCTCTGTGAAAATAAAAATAGCTAAAGAAGATTCTGATGGGCATTGGTTAGAAAACGATTACACTTTCTCGGCACCCGATTCAAATTCAACCCATCGACAACCACGCATCCAATTAGCCAGCAAGATCAAAGGATTTCTTGATTACAAGAAATTACTGAAGATCCATGCCTTAAATGATCCAGCCGACACACGACCAAATATGTTTGATATCATTATAAAGGACTTGCTCGGTGAACACAGGATTGCCGATCCGAAAGGTGGGGCAACTACGGTCGCGCTTCTGGAAGAATACAACCGGTTGGCTAAAATTCTTCTCGTCACGCCAATGCATTACGGAATATATAAAACTGCGAAGGATGAACTGCGCAAACTTGACGCCGCGCTATTTACATTGCTAGGCCAGGTTATTGAAAAAACCAATAAGTTCCTCAATGCTTATTTTAAGAATAAAGTTAACTTGACGATTGAATATCGTAATCTGGAAATATATAAGCCTAGTCCGTCACAGAAAAGGAAAATGCGTGAAGAATTACCTCTTATTGTGCAATATGCTGGCCTGGAAGTTTCACACTACCAGACTTTTCTCAATGAGGCCCGACTCTCGGCATTGGCTGTTTGTTTATACCTGGCATCCATAAAAACCAGCTCTTATCCGGCATCAGACTTGCGGCTTCTGTTCCTGGATGACGTTTTCATCGGGCTTGATACATCGAACAGGCTGCCCCTTTTACAAATAATCCATGAAGAGTTTATTAAAGATGGATTCCAAATTTTTATTTCTACCTATGATAGACAATGGTTTGAATTAGCGCGTCAATGGTTCGATAATAACGCCTGCAAATTTAAAACACTGGAAATGTACATTGAGAATGACGGCAACCCCAATACCCCGGAACAGCCGGTTCTGATCGATAGAAGTAACGGTCATTTTGAAAATGCGCAAAGACATTTCAAAGCAAAAGATTACCCAGCCGCGGCAAACTATCTGCGCAAATCGTGTGAGGCTGAGTTAAAAAGAATCTTACCACGAAATAAGATATTAGAATCGAATAATAATACCGGCACGGTAAATGAAATCTCCAAGCTGGAAACACTGATTAAGAATTTTTTTGAGTATGCTGCAAAGAATAGTTTGGATTGTTCATCCTTCAGTGAATTTAAAACCATGAAGAAAATTATTTTCAATCCTCTATCCCACGATGATTTGAAAGCGCCCCATTACCGCAGCGAAATTCAGGCCTGTATCGATCTGGTTAAATGCCTCCAGCAAATCAAGATCAAAGAGATCATCACCGCTGAAGACAGCGCCCAAAAACCGATGAAGCTCGGCGTGAAAGATACCGTTTCAGGAACAATACACAATTATGAAATAACCGTTCTCGAAAATCTAAGAATTTTACAGCAAAACGCAGACCCCGTTAAACTTTCATCAGTGGAATGCCATGTTGTTGAAGGAACCTCTCCATCGCAATTCCCTTCTCTAAAAGCGGCCTTCGATCAGATACGAATAGATCGAAGTTATCCGTCCCAAACTGAATACGATGACTTTTATAAGAATATCAAAGTAAGCATCAGCAAGCGGCTAAGCGACTGTATGGTTCTTTGATGGACGCGATTAAAAGAATGATGAGGTAATGTTGTTGAATTTTCAAGATATTCAGGAACTTTATTATGTAGCTGATATCGAGGATAGCCAGATTTCCATACATAAAATCCCGCTTTTGTGGTAGTCACGGGCACGGGAGGATAAAAACTCATGCTGAAATATTTCAAGGTAAGAGAAAACCGTATCGCCTGCTGGGTCAACCCCGGTGATTTCGGCGCCCACGCGCAAAGCCTGGTCTTTCTTCACGGCTCCGGCGGCAATTCCGGCGCCTGGGTCGAACAGTATTCGGTTCTGCATAAGTCGTTCAACATCGCGGCCGTCGATCTTCCGGGGCACGGGCAATCGGAGGGAAGCGGAGAGAGCGATATTTCCGCCTATGTCCTTCGATTAAAAGAAATCCTTGATGTTCTGAAGCTTGCGCGCCCGGTTCTGGTCGGACACTCGCTGGGCGCGGCCATCGCGCTTGGCTTTGCCGTGCAATATCCGCAGGAGCTAAGCGGCGTCGTGGCCGCAGGCGGCGGCCTGACCATGCCGGTCAATCCCGACATTCTGGACGGGTTTGCAAAACAGCCGGATTTGATCCTGGATTTGATGTGCAAATTCTCCATTGCCAAAGAGAACCGCCCGAAGCTCTTCGGGCCGCTGCGGGAAAGCCTGGGACAGGCCAGCGTTGATGTGGTGGCGGGCGACATGCTGGCGTGCAGCAAATTTGATCTGACGGGAGAACTGGAAAAAATCCGCGTGCCGGTGCTGGCGCTTTGCGGCGTGGAAGACAAAATGACGCCGCCTGCTTCTTCCGAAAAGATTGCCGGGGGCATTGCCGGTGCAAAATGCGTCCTGATCGAAGGAGCGGGGCACATGGCCATGCTGGAAAAACCCGAGGCGTTCAACAATGCCTTACAGAATTTCGTCGCGGATCTGCCGCAGACGATTGAGAAATAAAATGATGAACTTGACAAAAGTTAAGAAACTCTTTTTTGTCATTCCGGGCTTGACCCGGAATCCAGTAATTTTAATTTGTTCTGGATACCGGCGCTTGTGCCCTTCAGGGTATCCGCCGGCATGACGATTCCTTAACTTTTTACGAGACCATAAAAAACAAAAGGCGGAGGGTTCATGCTCTCGATTGGTATGAGCAATTTCATCATCGCGCTGGCAAAAGTCATTGACATTGTCCTAACGGTCTATCTGTGGATCATCGTCGCCCGCGCGCTCATCTCCTGGGTAAATCCCGATCCCTACAACAAGATCGTCATTTTCTTATACCGCGTGACCGAACCGGTGCTGGAACCGATTCGGCGAAGAATTCCCCGGCACAGCCTGCCGATCGATTTTTCGCCGCTGATCGTTTTGCTGATCATCATTTTTCTGCAGTATTTCCTGGTCCAGACCATGATCCAGGCGGCGCGCGGCTTTTAAGAAAGGCAAATACTTTGACCGACACGCTCCTCATCCGGGAAACAAAAAACGGCTTATCCTTTGATATTTCCGTCAATCCGCACGCATCGCGGGCTCAAATCGCCGGCATTGCCGAAGGCCTTCTGAAAGTGAGGGTCACCGCGCCGCCGGTGGAAGGGGCGGCCAACGATGCCTGCATCGAACTGCTGGCCAAAAAACTGGGGCTTAAGAAAAGCCGGATGAAGATTTCCGCGGGGACCCGAGGGCGCAAAAAGACGATCCTGATCAACGATGTCAGCCGGACGGAATTGGAGCAAAAACTCCGCAGCCTGGATCTCCATTCTGAAGCATGAAATCACCGGCAGACCACAAAGCAGATTAAATCAATGGACGATCCGACAGAAAAATCAGAAAATGCAAAAGTCGCCAAAGCCGCCGGAATCGTGGGCGCCGCGACAATGGTCAGCCGTGTTCTCGGCGTCATCCGGGACATGGTCATCGCCGCCTTTTTC
>Ga0209201_1003468_pt1 | contig 13825 bp, 17 predicted proteins | sample AD_UKC055_MetaG_FD_184411 | JGI IMG/M metagenome (GOLD analysis project Ga0209201, IMG submission 184411) | Active sludge microbial communities of municipal wastewater-treating anaerobic digesters from USA - AD_UKC055_MetaG (SPAdes) (version 2) | ecosystem: Engineered > Bioreactor > Anaerobic >...
GCAGACCGTCCTAAAGGCAAAGTTTATGCTATATCCACGGGGACGCATATGGTTACAGTGACCTACAACAATAATGTAATTTTCAAGAAACAAATTTTTGTTTCAGCACAAGAAACTAAAAAAATAATGCTGCCATGAAAAAAATACTATTCATTTCTTTAACTGTTTTAATGTTGGCATCGTGCACAACTCAGAAACCACTATATACTTGGGGTAAATATGAAATCACTAGTTACAACTATTTAAAAAACAGTGATGAAAAATCTACTCAGCAATTAATTGAAACCTATCAGCAAATTATCGAAAAGCAGAAAGGTTCTAGGGGTGTTGTACCTCCTGGAGTCTATGCTGATTATGGTTTTGTACTTCTTCAAGCTAATAGAACAGAAGAAGGAAAAGCAATGTTGTTAAAGGAGGTTGCTTTATATCCTGAATCAAAAATATTTATTGACAGAATCTTAAAAATAATTGAAGAATGAAAAATATCCTAATAATAATCGTAGTTGCAGTTGCATTTTTGTCAAGTTGTACAACAACTGCCCCAATTGCAAAATCTGTTGCCTATAAAGGAATGTATGATGAGAAACCATTAACTGTTTTACTTATGCCTCCAATAAATAGGAGTACAAATGTTGAAGCAAAGGAGTATTTTCATTCAACTTTAAATATTCCAATCGCTAACGCAGGTTTTTACGTTATTCCTACTTTTCTTTCAATGGAAATTCTAAAAAAAGAAAGTGCGTATGATGCTGAACTTTTTTTAAATTCATCTCTGACTAAGTTTGGGGAAGTATTTGGTGCTGACCTTGCTGTATTTACAATAATCCATAAATGGGACAAATCAGGACTTGCAGCAAAAGTGTACGTACAAGTTGAGTATATTATCAAATCAACCAAAACAAATGAGGTGGTTTATACAAGAACGGGTGATGTAACTTATGATGCTTCTGTATCTACAGGTGTTGGTGGCGATTGGGGTGCGTTAGCTGATATTGCTGCCTCGGCTATAAACACAGCAGCAACAAAGTACGTTGATGTTGCAAGAGCCTGCAATGCCTATACTTTCAAAGATTTGCCAGCAGGTAAATACAGCCCGATTTACGGAACCGACGGAGAACAGCTTGCAGGAAAGAAATTATTCAAAGTAAATCTAAACTCAAAATACAGATAGACAATGAATTACGTTGCCTAACAAAGTGTAGCAGCAATAAGGGTTTTGGTGGTAATTTGAACATTCTGCCCCGCTCAAACTTCGTTGTAGTTTGACAGTTTTGAAGCCCGCAATCCCTTACTGCTGCTACACTCAGCCGTTAGCAGCAAGGTTGTTTGACGACACTGATAGACATATTACCCGATAACGATACGAAGAAAAAGAAGAACCCACCGCACAAAAGCAGAGTATGTCAGCCCTTTCCCTACAAGCCTCCCTGCGCTGCCATACACAGCTTTTCTTGCTCCCCGCTTGCATTATAGCTATGTTTTCGTACTTTTATAATTAGTTGCAGTTAATTTTGAAGAAAACATCTGGATATTCTGACACAGTTTGACAGACTTGATTGCTAAATTTATAATCAAAAAGAATAAATAATATGTCAAAAAGAACATTTTTCAAAAGGTATATATGGCTCTTTGATTTAATAAAGAATAACCCGTATATAACCCTTAACGAAATAATTGAAAAATATAACAATTCAATTCATTGGAATGATGAAACAGTTGGCTTCTCAAAAAGAACATTCCATAGGGATATAAATGAAATCGAAGAATTATTTGGAATTGAAATAGAATATGACAATACAAATAAAGGCTATTTCATTGAGGATGAAATAATAGATAAGAACACATCCCTACTAATAGATTCCTACAGGGTTATAAATACTTTAGAGCAATTTAAAGAAATCAGCAAATACATTTCAACTGGTTTTTATAATACAGGGAGTGAACATCTTTCAATAATTCTTTATGCCATAAAGAATAAAAACACTATAGAGTTTTCATATTACAAGTATACTGGAGGAGAGGTCTCGAAAAGAGAAATCGAACCATATTTTATTAAAGAATTTAAGTCCAGATGGTACGTAATTGGAAAAGACCTAAAGGATAATCAGGTTAAAACATTCGCATTAGAACGAATTCAAAGCAATACGTTAATAATCAAAACAAATAAGACATACATAATACCCAAGGATATTAACCCTGATAATTTCTTTGATGATTGTTTTGGAATTTTTAAATTAAATAATACTGAATCAGAATTGGTTGAATTATCTTTTAATCCTCTAAAAGGCGAGTTTATTAAATCCGTTCCTCTGCATAATTCTCAAAAAGTAATGGTTGACAATAAAATAGAATTTAGAATACGGTTAAAGTTACAAATAACCCACGATTTTTTAATGGAAATCCTTTCACACGGATGCGATGTAACTGTGGTAAAACCTACAAGTTTAGCATTAAGAATTAAAAATGAGTTTGAAAAAAGCCTGAAAGTGTACAACAACACACCTGATGTGCCATAGTTTGTCAGTTATTGAGTTTATTTTTGTTGAAAACGAAACTGCTATAATAGTTGCAATGCATTATAAATAGAATTGATTCATTATATTGAGATTCATCGGATTGGTTCGCAAACATAAATCAACTTATTGTCATCAAAACTTTTAAACCAATAATATTATGAATGTTAATGACGAATTAGAAAAAATCTGGTCTCAAGATTATATCAATGAAATGTCATTGTTTGTTAAAGAACGTGGTTATGTATTCTCTATTAATGATAAACAGAGAGATATTTTAATTACTGGTATTAATCCTTCATTCAGAGACGGTGAAAAAACAATTTCATTTGGTTTTGATTTCCAAAAAACTTTACAAAAAACAGAATGGGATAACTACTGGGGTTCTTTGAAAAAAATGGTTTACGAACCAAGCCGTTTTGATTTAAGAGAAAGAACTGCTTATCTTGATATTTTTTACTTTAGAGAAAGAAACCAGAAAATTTTGAAAGACGATATTCTTAAACGAAAAAGTGGTATATTATTCATAATTGACCAACTTCTAGTTACTCAAAAGACAATTGAAGAAATCATAAAACCTAAAGTTATTATTGTTAAGAATAAAGAATCCGCAGCATATTGGGGTAAATTTGCAGGTAATGGGATTATTTGGATGGGTTATCAACTTGAAAAAATTGAATTATTTGAATGTGGAGAGTTATATAAAATAAATGGCTTCATTGATAGTCCTGAAAGGATAAATAAGGAACTTTCAGAAACAAATCTTAAGAATTCACTAATACTATTCTCACATCACATTAATCAATACACAAAAAAAGAAAAAAGACCAACGGCAACATTTATTAATAGCTTATTAGAAAGTTATTATCACAAATAGTTTTACTCTGCCATGCTTTGACACTCTATTGCTTTACCTTTGATTTCATATTAACTAAACATCAAAAATTATGGAATCAATTGAACTACCAATTGGACTAACTGCTGTTGGCGGGTTAAAAGGTGAGGGCAAAACTTCATTCTGCCTTAAACTCGCCAACCATTTAGCTCAAAGAGAAAAGGTACTATTCATCAGTTACCAAGATTATAAGGAAAAATTTGAAAAACACCTTGTAAGCATAGAGAGAATCATAAATCCTGGACTTGAGATTAGGACTGATTTTGAGTACTTTGGGTTGGGTACTTACGTGAAGTTGATGTGGCTTCTACAAGACAAGCCCTTCTCAACTGTTTTTATCGACAACAGCGATTTCCTTAACAAGTACGACCCTTGGGATAGGGCATATGGTGACGTTGACGAATTTATAGAAGCACTCGAACTTATGCATCACTTCTCAAACGTTAAAATTGTTTTTACTTTAAATATTGGCCAAAAAGCAGATTATTCCAGAAAGTATCCAATGCTTAGAGATTTTAATTCGTCAAGGCACGTAACCAATAAATGTCATCAGGTTCTAGCCATTTATAGACCATATTTTCACGGTTATATAGAGGATGAACAAGGCTTTCCGTTAAATAACCGACTTGATATTTATAATCTTAAAAATCAATCCAATAAAATCATAATAAACACTTTGGATTGGTCAAATTTTGAGTATAAACAGTTTTCCATTTAATAGCAATAAAATCACAAGAAAATTATGAAACTATATATCAGCACATTAATTGCAATCACCGCATTTTGCATACATGTCAATGCTCAAATTTCAGTAACTACAGTCGAGAAAAAAGAGCCAGAGAAAAAAGTAATCCCAGCACCTGCATACGATAGTTTAGAATCATTTGTAAGTTACGGTTCTTACTATAGTGCACATTGGCAAATACCAAAAGATTTAAAATGTACGGTAGAAGAATTTTACAAAAGGTACGTTGGTCTTCAAATTTTTTATCCTTTATACAGTAACGAGTTTAACAAAACCAGTTCAATCTTTTTTACTGATTCTACACCAATAAAATATTTAACGTGGGAAGAAGTTGGAGATAAATACTATACCATTCTTAAAATCCACCCATCATTTGATAAAACACAATTCTACGAACGTGTGAAGCAGGATAAAAACATTGGTTTAGGTTTAAGCAGCGGTTTGCTTTTAGAACTAAAACTTGAAACTACAGGGCAAATAATATATTCGGTTGAATACGATTATAGCGATAGGTTTATTTTAGTTCCATATTTTGTAAAGATTCAGCAATTACTTAAAAACAACTCCTTAGTTGCTAAAGATTACTTTAGTGCTCGAAAATTTCCCGAAGTTGATGAGTTTTTAAGTGTTGAAGAAAAAACAGAATGGAAAGGAGAATTTACATTAATAAAAAGCGAGACACTCGATAAAACAAACAATCCTGATTCAGATGAAAAAGTAATCCCTGTTTATTTACTAAGGAATAACGACAAGGCTTTTATTCTATTCATTAATAACAATTATGGAAACCCTCAATTTAACGATGTAATTATTTTTAAAAATGAAATGCAGAAACAAGAAGGCAGAAAGAATGAAGAAGAGAAAGCAAGAATTGAAGGCTATGTAAAAAAGTATGGTGTTGTTTTTGGCAAACTGGTTGCAAAAAATCAGGTAAAAATTGGAATGACAAAACAGATGTGTGAAGATGCTTGGGGAACAACTTTTGATATAAAAAAGTATACTGAAAGTGCAAAGGAGACAGAGATTTGGAAATACGTAGGTAAAGGAAAATTGATTTTCGTAAACGGCACTCTAACAAACATAATTGAATAAGCTTTTTTATGGTATTCAAAAAGAAAATTTGTATTATGCTTGACTAGGGCAAGAAATTCAAATCTTATTGCTGTTGAAATGAATGATAAACCTGCAATAAATTTCAAATCACGAGATTATATTGTACTTATGACAATTGTTTATCAATAAAGAAACAATAAAAAACCCCACTTTTGTGGGGTTAAATTTTAGTTCTTTGATAACTCAACATTCAAATCATCCAACTCTCCATCGTTCACTGTAATAGTTACAATTTGCTCTTGGTAGCCATTTTTCTTAATGGTTACTTTATAAACTCCTTCTGGTAGTGTTTTAATGTTAAATCCACCCTTTTCGGCAGTTTTCTTGGTTAGCACAATTTCTTCTTTTGCTGCACTCATGCCATTGGCTGCTGCTTTTTGGGTTGGCTCTGCGCATTCAGGGCAGAAGTTAAGGGTTACGCCTTTTATTGGTTCTCCTGTTGTTGCATCTGTTACAAAACCTTTTAATGTTAGCGAGTTTGTACCTGTTAGTACAATCTTTCTTGCATTTTTATAGCCATTATAGAAATTTGCCTGCGCAACTTTTACAATATCTATAATAGTATCAATATTGTTGAGCGCATCATCGGCAACATCAAAATTTTTAGCAAGTTGTATGGTGCTTTGCTTCTTTTCAGTAATGCCTAGTCTTGGTTTTGGGATAGAGTGCACAAAAGAGGCTATTGCATTCTGCAAGGCAGTTTGCGTTGCTTCTGCTATTCCATAATCAGCTAAAGCGGTTAAGTTTGCTTGCGCTCTGTCGTATAGCCCTTGTGCATAGTCACGCAATAGGGTATCAGCACCTCTTTTTAGGTCGCTATCCGTAAACTTGATTTCGGCTAGTAATACCTGATTGTTGGTAAACTTTGCGTATGCCGTTAATCTTCTTGAGGTATCCGCAGCAAGGGCAACAAGGTTTTCCCTAATTTGCTTCTTACTTAACGAAATCCCTTTCTTATCAAACATTTGCTGTTCAGCATAGGTTTGAATCTGGGTTATACTATCCTGAAATGTTCTAAAGTAACCCGAATAGTTAGGTAAAGGGTTCACGATTGTGGCATTAGCAGTAAGGTAATCCAATACTGCAAGGTACATGCTTAGTTTGCTTTCTTGACGAATGGTCATAATCTTCTTTTTAAATGGTTAATTAATAATACGTTATTTAATTTTGTATAATAAAATTAAATAATGTTTAGAAAACATACAAGATTTTTTTGTTAAAAACACTACCTTAGCATCCTGACAGTAAACACTTTACTCCTTCATGTTCCTACCAATTGAATACATGTTTACTTCAATTGAACGCATGTCAACCTCAGATGAACGCTTACGTGTTTCGTATGTACGTATGTCTATCTCAATTGAACGTGTGCCGGTATGAATTGAATGAATGTTCCTATCAATTGAACGCCTGTCAATTTCTTATGAAAACCTAAATTATTTTTGAAATAAGTTTAATGCTAATTGAACGCATTTAAGATACGATTGAGCTCCGTTGAATGCCTTTCGAACAAGATTAAGCGCCATGAAATCTGTTTTAAGACCCTTTAGTACGCATTTAAGACACGTTTGAACCGAGATACTCCTAGATTGAATAAGTGCGTATTGTGTGTAACCTCCCCACCCCTCCCTGCGCTTTCAGGTACATTTACAGCCCGCACATGCCCCCCTTTTCCAAAGGCTGTAAAAGAACCTTCCAGCCCTTTCAGCACGCCTACGCAACTCGCCAGACTGGGTTTTGTAACTCGAAAGCGAAACCCTTTCTAGTTAAATCGAGTAGGTAAGGGGGAATCTCACCCCCAAACCTCTCACAGAACCGCGCTTGAACCTCTCGATTCACACGGCTCTTCACAGTGAAGCATTTCAGCTATCGCCTTTTACCCAAAATCCTCGTCACTTTCGTAACTTGTTCTACAATAAAAAGCATCACCATGTGAAGCCCTTCGCTCGTGAGGTCATTACTCCCACTCTCTTGGATATTCTCGCTACTACGACTTCATCTGCCACAGCACCGCACATCGCTACTTTCCACGTTTCCTTACAGGTTCTCCGTGTTTTGGCTTACCATTGCGGTACTGCATCTCCTGTTCCTTGAAAGAGCCCGAGCAGAGTTCTTGCCGTCTTTATGCCGTGCGGTGCGTAACCAATGGTCAGGTTACTCGTTACGCTTGGTCTCTCGGGGTCGCCGCCCCCTCGATTTTACCGCAGTAAAAGTTATTTTCGACACCTCGATAACGGTTCGCTTGCGCTCAACTCCTCTGCCCGTACCGTACGCATACTCGTCCTACAACTGACTGCATACGCTTTGACCCTGTCGCTCAGTACCACTCCGTTAAAAGCAGCACCACAGGGCGGTTTGGTAAATACGCCTGAACATCTTTACCGATAGTCCACCTTTTGAGGTTAAACCCTTCCGTACAGCCAGTCGGTTCGCTTGACCTCCGCTACGGAAATGATTCACCCTCGTAAAGCCCTATCATCTCTTCCAAAGTTCTGTTACCACTTCAAAGAACTTTATTATCTTCGTATCCTGTGGTAACGCAGGACACACAACCCAGCTGCTAACAAAGTGTTAATTTTATTTGGGCTGATTCGGTTTGCAGGGTTCAACGCTTTTACTAACTTTACTCTCGGGTGATGACAACGCTGGAGGTAACTCCCAAACAAAATCAACACTCGACCGTTGTATGCAAGCCGAAAAAAGCATTCTGCACAAAATGAAACTTGAAACTAAAATAGAACCAATGCATATAGCAAGATAGTTACAGCCCGACCCTGCAACTATGTCTTCGCTGCAACACACTTGCTTTCTTTACTAACGCACGATTAAACCATTGTGATTATGAAACTTAAAATCATTATTAATAACGACTTGGAAGAATTATTTGGAAAGATGTCGTACAAAACATATGAAAAAATAACACCAGAGAATAGACCAGTTTTGATTGAAAATTATTATTTTCATATAGGTTATCCAGATAAAGGACAGATTATTATTCAAGTTGACAGAAATATTGTTGAAGATGGAGACAACATATACCTCCATCAGACTGGAAAAGATTTATTTTTCAGAGATTTAGATTTTATCGAATTTTAAATATTATTGAAAATGATATTAATATCAAGAAAACAAATTACTGTTGCCATACTTTTATTTTTTGCATTTATTCCATTTGCACAATCTCAAAGTCTATATCAGAATGAATGCACTGAAATAAGTAATGATGGACATATCACTTTGAAAATATGGAATCCTGAAAAAGGCAAAAAGTACAAGATGGTAGATGCCCAAAAAGATGCAATACGTGTTATTTTATTTAATGGAATTGCATCAAACAAACAATGTATTGGACAAAAGCCTCTGCTTCAAAATGAAAAAGAAAAATCAGATTTTGAGAAAATCTCAAAAGATTTTTTTAAGTCTAATGGTAATTGGCAAACATACATTCATTCATCAAATCTTAAAAATGTACTGCCTGATAAGATTGGAGAGAAAAACTGGAATGTATACCAGATTACAGTTGACAGAACTATGTTGAAAAAATATCTCGAAGAACAAGAAATTATTAAACCCATAAATACTGGATTTTAGCATGAAAAAATTAACAATAATATTATTCCTTTTCGTTGTTGGTTTCTGTTTAAATACTGTTTTTGGTCAAGCCAAAAAACCAACATTGATGATACTACCAAGTGATAATTGGTGTAATCAGCGTTATTTTATGACTGAATATGATAATCAGGGAACTAAAGTTAAAGTCCCAGATTACAAACTTGCTTTTCAGGAAGACACAGAATTGGGGCAGGTAATCAGTAAAATAAGTTCTTTAATGACCGATGAAGGATTTCCCCTAAAAAATGCCGAACAGGAATTGAAAAACATAGAAGTAAGAAGGGCTGAAGATAATATGACTATGAGCAGAACCAGTGGTTCCTCAATTTCAGAAAGTCCTTTGGATATGCTTAAAAAAACTGCCAAGGCAGATATTTTAATTCAAATTTGGTGGAAAGTTAATAAAACAGATAAAGGGAAAGCCGTATCATTTACACTTGAAGCTTACGACTCATACACCAGTAAACTAATTGCATCTTCTACTGGTACAGGTAATCCATCGGATGATATTGTTCCTGTTCTTTTACTAGAGGCAGTTTCTCAAAATATCAATCCATTTTTAACCCAACTTCAAAATTATTTTAACGATATGTTTGAAAATGGAAGAGAAATTATTTTGACGGTTAAAAGATGGGACGGTTGGAACTATTATCTTGACGATGAAATTAATGGTAAAGAGATTACAGATTACATTAATGACTGGATAAAATCTAATTCTGTAAAAGGCGGATATAACATGTCTGATGCAACTGAAAATTTTATCCACTTTGAGCAGGTACGTATACCTATTTATGATAAAAATAACCAACCGATGGATGCCAGAGATTTTGCAAATGAATTACGAAAGTATATTCGGGGCGAACCTTTCAACTTTAATATAAAACTTATGACCAGAGGTTTGGGAGAAGCAATAATAATTTTAGGAGAAAAATAAAGCCATGAAAGCAATATTTACTTTAATAATAATTGTTTTACCTTTTGTCGGTTATTTGCAAAATTCAGTAAAACCAGATGATTTTGGAAGGATTGTATTAAATACATATATTCCAGAACAAATTGATATTCCCCTTGAAGCTAAAAACTTGCTAAGCACCAAACTAACTCAGATAGCATCGAATAATGGAATGGGAGGAAGCTTCGTAAATGAACGTTTTATAATTACGGCTAATGTAAACATAGGCACAAAAGACATCATAGCAGGCCCTCCTCAAATGATTGCCCAGAACGTTGATGTAACATTTTCCATAGGTGATGCAATTGAGAACACAATATTTTCAAACCTTACAATTTCACTAAAAGGAGAAGGTATTAATGAAAACAAAGCGCTTATTGAAGCATTTAAACGAATTAGTGTAAATGATAATCGATTTACTACATTCATTGAAACGGGTAAAAATAAAATTATAAGTTACTATGCTTCAAAATGTGATTTTATTATTAAGGATGCACTCACATTGACCAAGCTTGAAAAATACAATCAGGCAATTTATATTCTTTCACTCGTACCGGAAGTGTGTCAGGATTGCTATTTCAAATGCCTTGATACATTAGCCTATATCTATCAGACGAAAATTGATATGGTATGTGAAAAAGCATTTAATAGTGCCAAAACAATTTGGTCGTCAAGTTTGGATAAAGAAGGAGCTCAAAAGGCAGGTGATATTTTATCTACTATTCATCCAGCATCAAGGTGCATTGAAGATGCAAATAATCTAATATCTGAAATAGACAAAAAACTGAAGGAGGATGAGAAAAAAGAATGGGATTTTATGATGAAACAATATGAGGATAATCTTGCTCGTGAAAAAGAATTGTTAGCAATGCAAAAAGAACAAAGTGCAAGAAACTATGAGTTGGAACAACAACGAATTTCCTCATATAGGTCAATTGCAATAGAGTATGCTAAATACCAACCTAAAACGGTAACTTATAATAATATATATTGGAGGTAATTATGAAATCACGAATTTTATTTAGAGGCATTATAATTCTTTTTTCAGTCTTTTATTTAACCCCACTTTTTGCTCAAACTGAAAATAAGGTTGCCGTAATAACAGTCTCAGGTTCTGGGAAAACACAGGACGAAGCAAAACAGAATGCATTACGGAATGCAATTGAACAAGCTTTTGGAACATTTATTTCATCCAATACCCAAATATTAAACGACGAATTGGTAAAAGATGAAATAGTATCGGTTTCAAGTGGCAATATACAGGAATATACTGTTCTTTCTGAAGTACAAACGCCTGATGGTTATTGGACAAAAACAGTCAAAGCTAAAGTAGCTATTGATAAACTGACTTCTTTTTGTGAGAGTAAGGGAGTAAATGTTGAATTTAATGGTTCGCTTTTTGCTTTAAACATTAAACAACAGATGCTCAATGAACAAAATGAATTGAAATCTATTGAAAATATGCGCATTGTATTAAAAGAAATATTAAATCAATCATTTAACTACGTTATAAGCACAAGCCAACCTACATCTTTTGGTGGGTCATGGAGAATTCATGTAATAGTCGAAGGTACATTAAATAATAATTTCATAAATGTATCAAATTATCTGTTTAATACTTTAAAAGGAGTGTCTTGTACTCAATCTGAAGTTGATAATTATATTAGTTTGGAAAAGGAACTCTATTTTATTGCATTTAAACCTTTCGGAGCTAAAGATAAAGATGCTGGTTTGTTTGCTCTTCGTAATGAAAAATCGTTCGTTGAATTAATATCACTTATTGATGATTTGAAAGAAGCGTTTTTTAATTTTTCAATTAATAATGGGGTCGAAAATATTAATATGAATTCACTTGAAGTACACGGGCGCGATAATATTTATTTTGAATCTAAATATGAGTCTATTCATAGAATAAATGTTGAAAGTATTGAATTTAGACCAGTATTGACAAAATGGGATATTGGTATTAATAGTTCTAATCATTCAGAATTTTTATCAAGAAACTTTAAATACCATTATTATCCACCATTACGTGATAAACAACTTAGTTATGACCCTACTAATACTTCAAATTATAGATGGTTTGAAACATATATTAATAAATATTTTAAGTTTATAAAGGATTGGGATTTTTTATATGATTATAATGGAGAGGAATACATTGCGATATCTTTCAGTAATTTAGTAATTGGAAAAACTAAAGGAATATTATCTTTTGATAATATTTACAGCGTTGAGCAAATTCAGAGGATCTCGGAATATAAAATTGCACCTAATTCAAAATTATATTAAATGAAAAATTTCAATAAATATTTATTACTTATATTGCTTTCAGTTTCATTTCAAAGCATTTTTTGTCAAGGTTTTAATGATGACAAAATAGCATTGTCAAATTTCATAAAACGCATGTATAACTCTGCACCTTTTGAAGGGGTAAAAGTATTAGATGATTACGACCATCAGTATTTTATTTCTGTATTATCCTTGGAAAAAGCGAAATATACAAGTCAAAATACCATGAATAGGGTTGCTCAGGTAAAAGCCCAGCAACAAGCCAATGCATTTTTTAATGGTTCTATCATTTCATCTGATTTGGTCATTAAAACAACCGAAACCAATGATAGTACCACTACCAAATCAACAGTCGAAATGATAGAATCAATTCGAGCAAATTCTGTTGGTTTTGTCCAAGGGATGGAGTTGCTAACCAATTTTGATACTGAGGAAGGTAAACGAATGGTGTTCATTTATTACAGGGAAATGAAAGAGGAGAAAAAATAATTTTCACTTTTTCTGTCTTTTTGATTTTTTGAGAGTATTTATTAAAAAATAAGATTATGGAAATAAAAGAAATTAGAGTAGGTCAAATTGTTTTACTTGACCATGATGCGGAAACACAATACAAAGTGTTAGAAATAAGAGGAGGTAAAGCCAATCTTTGTGAAGTGCTTAGACCTGCGAATAAATTAGTTGCAAATATCTCAAATTTAATATTACTGGATAAATAATTAATTTATTTTATGAATACGTTTTTTATCAAACTTAAAGACAAAAAAGGCTCAGTAGTCGAAATAAAACGACAGGCAGAATCTGAATCCAATGTAGAAACTTTAATAAAAGAAGAATTTCCAGAAAGTGAGATTATTAGCATTAAAATGTTGCTTTTAGATTAATCCAATTAGTTTATGACAGTATATAATTTTTTAGTTGAGAATGGATTTATAGTTAAATCATCTCAATATGATTATCAAGTTCTCAATTGTAAGAATGACCTATTTCTTCTAGATTTTTTAAATAGTGAAGGATTTCAGGTTTTAGATTTTCAAAATCGTTTAGGACTTGATAATTCTTTAATTTATGAATATGGTTGTGATTCATATTCTGGTAGAATAAAGGTTGTAATATTAAAAGATATCACAAATCGAATTAATTTAAAATTTGAGTGTAAAAAACCAGAAAAGTGAATGGAGTATTCCGAAACCATCCCTTCTGCTGAAAGGCACATTTGCAAAACCCACATAGCACACTCTTCAACCAAATTTTGCAAAAGAGCCTTCCAGCCCGTCCCGCTAAAAAGACAGAGTGGATGGTACAGAAAAATAATGATTATTAAGACTGAGATGAACAACGGCCAGCATACAACACATGGTATAGTGCATGCGGGTTTCAGCGGTTTTCGAAGGTTTGTGGCTCGTAAAAAAAGTCGGTGTAAACTGATAGGAAATCGCCTCGTAATCCCGCACGACACCATACCATCAACCGTTACCAGCAATGTTAAAAAAACGACAATGCATAAAGCCAACAACACATTTTGACTGACTGATAATCAAAAAATTGAAGATTAAAAAACAGAGAAGCCGAAAACCGGTTTAGAGTAGGCACTAACAATTAAAACCATAAAATATGGGACAAATGATTAACAGGGGCAAAGAAATAATCCGTATAAGCCCCAAACAACAAAACAAACTTGAGTATTCCACCAATGACGGTAGGAC
>Ga0209201_1003471_pt1 | contig 13822 bp, 9 predicted proteins | sample AD_UKC055_MetaG_FD_184411 | JGI IMG/M metagenome (GOLD analysis project Ga0209201, IMG submission 184411) | Active sludge microbial communities of municipal wastewater-treating anaerobic digesters from USA - AD_UKC055_MetaG (SPAdes) (version 2) | ecosystem: Engineered > Bioreactor > Anaerobic >...
CTTATCCGCTATAAAGATAAAGAGTTAGGGTGGATATCTCCTGCTGAATTTATACCTATTGCTGAACAGGCTGGTATTATAAACAGCATCGGGGATCTTGTAATGGATAAATCCTGCCGGGTATTATCAGCAGTAAGAGCAAACGGATATTTTCTTGACTACATGGAAATAAATCTTTCACCCCTGCAATGCTTCCAGAATAATCTTGCACAAAATATGCTCCGCACGGTAAATATATACGGACTATCACCGAAAGATATTTGTTTTGAGATTACAGAGACTGCCGCCGCTTCATCAAAAGAGCTTATTCAATCGACAATTCAGCAGCTTATACTGACAGGCTTTTCTATAGCAATAGATGATTACGGTACAGGCTATTCGAATATGCTCAATCTTCTTGCAATAGATTTTAATTATATTAAAATTGACCGGTCGCTGCTGCTCTCTGCAGAAAATTCCGAGCGGGGATTAAAGGCACTAAAAGCTGTAACAGCCCTTTTTAACCCGCTTAACACAAAGATTGTTGCAGAAGGAGTTGAAACAGAAAAACAGCTTTCAATTATTAACAATACGAATATTCAGTATATTCAGGGTTATTATTTTTCAAGACCTCTTTCACCGGATGATTTTTTGTACTATTTGTCAATAAACAGCAGCAGGGGGGATTAAGATGGCATACGTTCTGGATTTTGATGTAATGGCATTTATAGTTTCTTCAATCACACTGCTCATGTATTCGGTTCAAAAACAAATTTCAACACGCCAGAATATTTTGTTTATGTTTATATTAATCTGCTCTGTCATATCCAGTCTCGCCGGGGTAGTAAGTTCTCTGGCAATAAATAATTTACCGGATTCAAATTTCCTGTTTACATATTTAACAACGACGATCTTTTACATTAATCACAACAGTATTCCAATCTGTATTTTTTCCTATATATTAGCACTCACAGGAAGGTACCCGAAAAGGTTACTTATACGGTCACTGTTGTGCATCCCGTACTTTTTTTCTTTTTTACTTATACTTACAAATCCTTTTACCAGATTTGTTTTTTTTATTTCCGAAGAAGGAGCATACTGTAAAAGCTGGGGTCTCAATATTCTATACGCAAGCGCGGTGCTTTATTTATCGGCTATTATTTTTCTGTTTGTTTTTAAAAAGGTACGAATAGCAGAGTCAATTAAGTATTCGGTATATCTCTGCATTCTTATTCCAGCAATAGCAATCATCATTCAAAAGAATATACCGTCTATTGTTCTCGAATCTTTTGCAGGCTCAATTTGTTTTCTCTTTATTTTCATGGCCATTCAAAACAAAAAATTCAGCATTGACCCGCAGACAAAATTTTATACACCGGAAGTTTTCAGCTTTCTCATAAATGAAAGGATCGAAAAGGAAAACAGGTTTTATGTCATAGTTGTACGGTCTCCCGACATTGCTGTTCTGCAGGAGCTTTTTGACTATAACCGCTACTCCGCTCTTCTGTCGCTGTTTTCTTCTAAAGTACAAAACATCTGCAAAAATACTTTTGAAATTTTCAGCCTTGAAGAAGGATTATTTGCCATTATACCAAAAAAAAATGTGCCTAAATCCAGCATAGGCAATACTGCCCTGGATATGGTACATCAGCTGGAAAAAATTTGGACGATTGAAACGGTTCAAATTGAAATAACTATACAGGTTACTATTCTGCAATATCCTCTTGATTTTTTGTCTTTTCGGGAAATAACAGAGCGCATAGATCTTCTTTCACGCTTTACAAGGAAAATAGGCAACCGTCACATATTTTACGGCAAAGATATTCAGTCTAACGACATCCGGTATAAAACAGAAATTGTTGCCCAATTGCAGGATATTTTCCGGCAGGGCACGCTCGAGTTGCGGTATCAGCCTATTTATGACACTGATTTAAAACAGTATTTTGCCTTAGAGGTTTCCCTTTTTATCGCAAATCGCGAAAACAGGCAGATTAGACAGCATGATATATATAAAACTGCTCTTGAAACAGGGCAGTCAAAAAGACTAAGCATGATGATGTTCAAACAGGCGCTTTGGTGGTTTGTTAAAGAAAATCTGTCTTCTTTAGGTATTAAGAAAATTCAGTTAAAACTCCAGGAATCTCAATGTATTGACTCCTCGTGGGCCGAAGAAATTTTAACAATGTGCAGGGACTGCAGCTTTGAACCTGAAAATTTATGTCTGCTTGTTTCTGAATCTATACTAAGTTTTAACGAATCGGCATTTTATAAAAACATTGAAATTCTTAAAAAAGCGGGAATAAATTTTGCAATAGACGGTTTTGGTACAGACTATTCAAACCTGGAGATGATTATTAAGTCGCCTATTGACGGCATCAAACTTGATAAGGAACTTGTACATGAAAGTTTCTCATCAATCAAGGGGAAACAGCTTCTTAAAGGTACGCTATCTATGTTTAACAAGTTATCATATAAGATATTTGCAGAAGGTATTGAAACGAAGGAGCAGAATGACTATGTAATAGAATCCGGCTGCAGCTGTCTGCAGGGATTCTATATTTGCAGGCCGTATCCTGCCGATGAAGTACTGTCTCATTTAAAAATGATTAAGCTCTCATCCTCATAAATTCTGCTTGTCCAAATACTTTTTAATCAGTACTATAACATAGATATAATTGGAGACATCCTATGAAAGACCTGCATATAAACACACCTGTTATAGATTTTCATGCACATATTTATCCTGAAAAAATTGCAGTTAAGGCAAGTGAAAGCGTCGGTAAATTTTATGACGCTCCGGTTAGAAATCACGGACTGGCGGCGGAGCTTCTTGAAAGAGGAAGTGTAATCGGTGTCGAGAAGTACTGTGTGTATTCTGTTGCGACAAAACCCGAACAGGTTGCTTCAATAAATGATTTTATTACCGATGAGGTACATCGAGAACCAAAGTTTATAGGGTTTGCCTCGATTCATCCTGATCAGACTGATATTCTTTTTGAAATTGAACGTGCTAAAAAACTGGGAATGAAAGGTATTAAACTTCATCCTGATTTTCAAAAATTTCCGGCCGACATATCCAGTTTAGATGAAGCATATGAGCTTATGACTAACCTCGGCCTCATTCTTATAATTCATGCCGGTGATGAACGTTATAGTTTTTCAAACCCGGAAAAAATCTGGAACATAGTAAAAAAGCACCCGCAACTTAAGATTGTTGCTCCTCATTTCGGCGGCTACACCGAGTGGGATGATGTATTGAAATTTTTGGCAGGAAAAGATCTATGGTTCGACACATCGAGTTCATTATGGAAATTGCCGGCTGAAAAAGCAAAAAAAATTATTGAGGTGCACGGGTATGAACGGTTTCTTTTTGGAACAGATTTTCCTATGTGGAATCATGATGAAGAACTCCGTTCTTTTCTCCGGCTTGGTTTAAAAGACAAGCAGAATACGGCAGTCTTATATACTAATGCTAAAGAACTTTTAGGTTTGTAAAAAAGGTTTTTTTTTGTACGATAACTACATGAGGCTTTCGACAATCGGCTTTGCCATCTGTACGACAATATAGTTTAATGTAAGTGTTATAGCTTCTGTATTTTCACCGAGTTTTCCTTCGAGCCAATCCTGATACACCGCTACTATGCCGCTGCAGAAAAAATTAACCGAGACTTTAAATGCACTCTCATTTCTTACCTTTTGAGGAACAGAAACATCATTGGTTATATAATTCATTAATAAGACCTTGAGCTTTGTCATAAAGGGTTCGCAGCCCCTGGCAGCTGTAAGGCGGCGGAAAAAATCCATATCTGTTTCAAAACATTGAGAAAACTTTTTTAATAGCGGAAGAGGATCTTTTAAAAAGATGGTAAAATGAAATTCTTTTAATATTTGCAGAAAGTTTTCCAGAAAATCATTGGTTATTTCTTCAAGAACATCCTGAGGGTCGCGGTAGTGAGCATAAAAGGTGCCTCTATTTATATCTGCTTCCTGAACCACAGTAGTTATACTTATCTTATTTGCATCGGTATTCTTTAAAAGACCGATATATGCTTCTTTAATAAGGCGGCGGGATCGTATTGCACTTTTGTATTCAGCTTTTTTTTTAAACAAATCATTCCCTTCATGTTTGTCTTGTTTGTTAAAAATCAACAGGATTCCCCCTTTTATATATTTTTGTACAAAAAATATGTTATTTGGATATTGCAACTGATACTGATTATGAGTATATTACAGTTATGAATAAAAATCAACACTGTGTTTGATTTTGTAAAATATGCTACTTTTATACAAGGAGTATATTTTTTAAGGAGTTATTGATGCCGCCAAAAAAGAATTCTATACTTATCCGTTATGCAGCCTTTGCTGTAACAGCTGCCGGATTAATCGTTTTAATAATGCTCCTGACACGGAAGGACAAGGCCTCATATGAAGCCCCGCCGCCGGCTGTCGTAATTGCACAGCCTGAGACAAAAACAATAACCCAATCCCTTACATTATCGGGATACATTGAAGCAGGAGCCATGATTCCAATTGTTCCAATGGTAAGCGGAAGAATCATTGAGTATCCGGTTAAGGCCGGAGATTCGGTTGACAAGGGAAGTCTCATAGCCGTTCTGGATGATGCTGCCTACATGCAGACAATGCTGCAGGCAAAGGCGGCGTACTTTGGGCATCAAAGCACCTTTGAGCGTATTGAAAGTTTATATAAGGCTAATGCAACAACCCAGCAGAACTACGACTCCGTAAAGGCTCAGCGCGATGCGGCAAAGGCTCAATTTGATTTGGCAAATCTTCAGCTGAGCTACACTAGGGTTACCAGTCCTATAACAGGGACTGTTATTACTGCATCTATGAGTGAAGGAGCAATAGCAGGAACACAGGGAGCCCTGGCTATTGTTGCAGATCTTTCTAACCTTGTAGTACGCCTCAATGTACCGGAAAAATACTATGCACTGTTTAACGAGCTCAGGGGTTCCATCTATGCTGATGTTATACGGCCTGCAACTCAGGGATATTCAGAACAGGCCGTTTCAAGAGCGTATATTGATACAATTGATCCGTATATTCAAAGCGAATCAAAGGTTTTTAAAGCAGTATTTACCCTAAATGAAAACTTGCATGACTTTGTTCCTGGGATGTATGTTAAGGTTTCTGTGCATTATAAGACATGGGAAAATGTTCAAGTTTTACCCCACTCTGTAAGAAAGATTGACGGTTCCTGCTTTACCTATGATGAAGAGACTCAAACTGCTGTTTATAATTCTTTTACACCTAAGGCTCAGGATGATAATGTTTTTATTGTCCCCGATGAATTGTCCAATGCATGGTTCATTATTGACGGACAGGGTGTTGTTTTTGACAAGCAGAAGGTTACGATTCGTGAACCTGTTGCCATTGTGGATTATGATGTAAAATAAGGGGTTACTAATGAAGATTTCACATTTTGCCGTTAAACACCCGACCATAATAGCCATGCTGCTTATAGTTCTTATTGTTTTCGGCATTTATTCTGTAACAGGAATGAAAACAGAATTCATGGGAGACATATCACTTCCCGCTGTCATCGTTTTTACAGTGTATCCTGGAGCAGGCGCCGAGGATGTAGAAAAGGATGTAACAAAAATATTAGAGGATGATTTTGTAACACTCCCCAATTTTAAAAGCATTTCGAGCCAGTCCTCGAATTCCTTAAGCTATATAACCGTAACGTATAGAGATGGTGTGGTTCCCGAAGATCAGTTACCCGAAATTAGAAACAGAATTACACAGCTCGAAGGAAGTCTACCCGATGGAATATCGGGGAGCCCGCTTGCAATTGTCGGCGGAGCAGGAATGCTTCCTGTAATAACATTCACCGTCAATGGAGGGAGTGACACCGCCCGCGTTACAGAGTTTATAAAAGAAGAACTTACTCCTCTTATAACCCAGATTGAAGGTGTTGCAGAAGTATCTGTTTCCGGAGGACGGGAACTTGAACTTTCTATTATACTAAAACTTGATGATCTTGCAGCTAAGGGAATATCTGTAAGCAATGTATACCAGATGCTCAATTATGGAAACATTTCCCTTCCTGTCGGTAATGCAGAATACCGTAATAGAACAATTGATGTGCGCTACTCAGGCGGGTTTAAATCTCTCGAAGATATAAAAGGCCTGCCGGTGGGTTTCGGCGACGGTTCTGTTCCTATTAAACTTTCCGATGTCGCAGATATTAAACTGATATATCCAGAGCCTTCATATTATGTAACCGACGGTAAAAATCCTCTTATTGTTGTAAGCGTTACAAAAAGGTCCGACGGGGACACAGTCGGGGTTGTCAACGATATTAAAAAAGTGCTCAAGCAAACCGAAATAGATTCCAACGGAGCCGTTTCATACTTTATTCTCAGTGATGACAGTAAAACAGTAGCCAGTTCACTCAGTGCGGTAGTATCATCTGGTCTTACAGGAATTGTCATGGCAATTCTTGTTATCTTACTTTTTCTTTCCGATTTTAGAGCAACCATCATTATTGGAATATCTATCCCTCTTTCAATTCTCTTTACCTTTATAGGAATGAGACTTTTCGGGATGACGTTTAATCTTATGAGTCTTTCCGGCCTTGTTATAGCACTCGGCATGATCGTTGACGGCTCCATTGTTATGCTTGAACAGGTTTATCGTTATTATTCACACAAGGATGAAAACGGACTAGCCTCATTTACCGTTTCCGATTCTGTTTTTAGAGCCAGCGATGAGGTAGGATCGTCAATCTTTGCGAGTACGGCAACAACCATTGCAGTATTTGTCCCTATAGCAATGCTGTCAGGGCTCATTGGTATGGTGCTAAGAGATATTTCTATAACCCTCATATTTGCTCTTTTTGCCTCTTTTTTGGTTGCAGTCATCATTGTTCCCTTTCTTATGAAAGTTCTTCTTCCGGAAGGAGGACCGAAAAAAACTAAGAAAGGAAAATTTGCACTCTTTCTGGAAAAATTTGAATTACTTTACCGAAAGGCCGTAGGCTGGGTTCTTCACCAGTGGAAATTTGTTACAGTAATTGCACTCAGCGTTTTAATCATAAGCCTTTTTATAATGCAGGCTCTGGGCATGACATTTTTGCCGTCAACAGACACCGGTCAGTTTTTCGTTGCTGCAGATTTTTCAAAAGGGACCAGTCTCGAGGTTACGCATTCAAAAATGATAGAAATTCATGATCTTATAGCGGAATATGTACCGGAGGCCGAAACAATTTTATGTTATTCAGGCCGCGGTGAAAATGGTATAGCAGGGGCTGCATCCAACCATCAGTGTTATGCGAATGTTGTATTAGTTCCTTCTTCTAAAAGAGACCGGCGTGTTCAGGAAATCATACTGCAGATGCAGGAAGTTGTTTCTGCACGCATTCCTGATGCAAAGGTACAGGTTACTAACGGAGGCTTCGATAAACTCGTAGGTTTTGTATCCGGAGGCGGAGGCTACGGTCTCAAACTTACCGGAGAAAACATGGATCAGCTATACAGTACAGCAAAAGAAATCGAAGCGGTTCTTGCAAAAGACCCCGATATTGTCACAACAAGTATTGACACCTCATTTGATATAAGCACGATGGTTATAGACATGAGTCAGGAATATCTAAGTTCTCTCGGCATTACCAGTTATGAGGCAGGTATTACGAGTGCAATTCTATTCCAGGGAATGGATGCGGGCCGCTTTAAAAATGATATAGATGGATCCCGGTATAATATCCGGCTGGAGTCTGATATTACCGGAAAACAAATTACTCCGGATGATATTGCAAATGTCCACATTGTTTCATCCTCCGGCAAAAATGTTTCATTTGCAAGCATTGCCGATATTCGGGTTGATGAAAGCGTATCACAAATTAACCGTAAAAACAGAGCAAAAACCATAAGTATTGCAGGATATTTATCTACAGAGGATACAACCGGCGTTAATAACAGGATGCAGTCCTATTTAGACAAACATCCGCTTCCTGCCGGTATAAAAAGCGAAACAGGCGGTATGATGGAACTGTTGGGAGACTCGCTGACACCCATGATCATGGGTCTTCTTATTGCATGGTTTTTGGTTTACACAGTTATGGTTCTCCAATTCGAACGGTTTCAGCAGCCTTTTATAATTATGGCCACTATTCCTTTTTGCATCATTGGCGTAGTACTTGGACTTTTAATGTTCGGATCTACACTAAGTTTAATTTCTATGCTTGGTATAATATCACTGGGGGGAATTGTTGTTAATAACGGAATTATTCTCATTGACTACATGAATTTATTACGTTCTCAAAATGAAAAAGATGACTCTTCAAAAGAAGATCGTATTCAGATTCTTGAACGAAGTGTAATTGACGGATCAGCGAGCAGAATTAAACCGATTTTTATGACAACCCTTACTACCATCCTCGGCGTCGTTCCTATGGCTTTTTCTAGCGGAGAAGGTGCAGAGATGTATGCACCTCTTGGACAGGCTATTGCAGGCGGATTACTGAGCTCTACGGTAATTACCCTTTTTATAATTCCAATTTTGTATTTTGTCTCAGAAAAAAGAAGGATACAAAAGCAGTCTATTAAAAAAACTACGGAGGTTTTTCATGATACAGACAAAAAATAAAATACTAGCAGCCATTATTATCACAGGCCTGATACTTCTGGTCATTTCATGCTCAGCGGTTTTTTCTGCCGGTGTGAGCGGACGTGTTGTTGATTCAGAAAGCACCAGTACACCAAAGGACGGCATTCCCGATGTAACAGTATTTGCCTACATTGATGAAGCTGCGCGTGACGCAGATTTTGATGCATGGACTGCAGGTTCCCGGTTTTCACCAGCAACAACGGAACATTACATCGGACAAACAAGTACAACCGATGACGGCTCTTTCACTATAGGCCGTATTGTATGGGAATCAAAGTCTCCCGAATTTGGTAAGACAGCAGATTTCACTCCCGTATTTTTGCTGTTTTATCATGAAAACTTCGGACTTGTAAAAAATACCAACAATGCAGTTATTATGTCGGACAGCACCTCCAATGTTATTTACCAGGAAATGACCAGCGTGAGAAAATCGACCTCACTCGATATTCAGATTAGAAATGCCTCTTCAGATGCATTATTAAACACAGCGGTAAACACTAAGGTCAGTGTTCCTCAATTAAGCGGTACTGTTGAATATGAAATCTCTGTTACAGGTTCATCATCGCTGCTTATAAGCTACCCCAGATTTGCCTCAGACGGCATCACCCCCTATACACCCGAGGTATCTATAACGTACAGCCAGCTGGGTTCGGACATCGATTATAAGGCCTGTAACTTTAATGCAGAAGAAAACCTTTTCACATTTTTAGAAACCCCGTCGGTGACAAAAACAGTCTCCGGTTCAACGTATCCTGTAAGGCTCTATATGAAAACCAGGAATCATGCAATGAGCAGTATGAGCGGACAAATAACATACGGCAATCCTGGGACTGGATCTCGTGATGAAGGAACTACAGCTGATGATAATGTTATAATTATGCTTGCCTACAAGACCGGCGGGAAGTTCATCCAGTATTCCGAAAGTTCAGCAAAGGTAAGAACGTCTTCATCCGGCGACGGAGCTAACGGCACAAGAATACGGCACGGCCTTTTTTCCGGACTTGGACAGGGAATTTCATGGATAAATGAAACTTACGATGGAAAATATGATACAAAAACTATTTACATCGTTGTAGACAAGGACAATGATGAAAAAATAAGTATTGGAGATTTTTATTATGAAAAAACAGTACGATCAGATGAAGATACAGCTAACTTAGGCATTTTAAGCAGCGGAAGCCATGAAGTTATTAGTGCGGGACAGTTATAATGAGCAGAAGAATTGCTTTAGTTAAAACAGGATTTTTACTTCTCTTTTTAAGTGTTCTGCTTTCGGGAATAAGCGCGCAGATCCAGTATTCCTTTGATGATTTAATGAATCTCATGGAAAACAATAATGCGGAACTTCAAAAAGCTAAGCAGGATTTTGTACAAAGCACACTGGATGTAAAAGATGCAAAGGCAGGTTTTTTTCCGCAGGCAGTCTTAACGGCAGCAGGAACGTATATGTTTAACCCGATGATGGATGACATTACAATTAATGTTGATGAGCTGCTTTCCGGTATTTCATGGCCGGGCGGTTTAAAACCTGAACCGACGGGACAATACTTGAAGCTTTATGACGGAATGGAAAATACTCAATACTCCTTTACTTTGGACATTACACAACCGGTATTTACTTGGGGTAAACTTACGAATGCTGTTAAGCTGTATAACGAAGTGAGCGACATTAAAAAACTTCAGCTCGATAGTAAACGAGGGCAGCTTGCGGCAGAATTAAAAACCCGGCTTGCAAGTGCTCATTATATTGGACAAATTCTGGAGCTCTTAGAGGTTCAGAAAAATTACACAGAACGCCTTTTAAAAATATCTGAAGAAGCATGGGGACAGGGTGCGCTTTTGTACCAGGATTTACTGGATGCACGCATTCAAGCTAAAGAAATTGATATTGCCTCTGTAGAAATAAATGATCAGTTTTCATCTCTAATCCTGGGAATCGAAAAAATAACAGGGCTAAAAAACCTGACAAGGGACCAGCTCAACTTTGTTCCGGATGATGATGGTGCAGTATACAATACAGAAGAGCGCAAAACACTCATGGATATGGCATTAAACGATAAGCAGGAAAGCATTGTTATTCTAGCTAAACTGGAAAAAGTCAGCGAATATTCTAATAAGATCGCAAAGGCATCTGTCTATTGGAAGCCGGATCTTGCATTAAATATTTCTCTGGGCTACAGCGGTTCCAGATTTCCTCTGATCGAAACTGACTGGTACAGAAAAAATGACTATTCTGCAAATGCAACCATTGCAATTAGAACAACAGTATTTGACGGCGGTAAAAAGCTCAATGATATTAAAAGAACTCAAAGCGTATATGAATCTTCACAGGCAGACGCTGAACAGGCCAGAACTTCTATTGCACAAAATTTGACACAGCAGTTCAATGCGGTTGATCTTTCATTGGCAAAAATTGAATACCAGAGACTAAAGATTGAGAATTTTGATTCTAAAATTGCTCAGCAGAGACAGCTTTTTGAAAGCGGATACGGCGCCGAAACAGCTCTTATTCAGGCAGAAATTGAAAAAACATCTGCGCAAATTCAGCTTCTGCAGCATTCCCTTAGTCTTGCGAATGCCCGCTATGTTATTGAATACTTAAGCTCTCTTCCTTATTGACATTTATTGGATGAGCGTTTATAAGTGATTAAATCCTTTTTTATAATGGATTGTTAGTTTTATTTTGAGGTTTGCATGTCCGTACGTTTTCCATTCCGCACTAATTTAGGAAGAAATTCTTCTGCAAAGGATATGACATCGGGCGAGCCGATGAAACTCATCTTCGTCTTTTCTATCCCCCTTCTCTTAGGCAACCTGTTTCAGCAATTTTACAGTCTTGTCGACACAATTATTGTAGGAAGACTTTTAGGCACCAATGCTCTGGCTGCTGTCGGTTCTACAGGCGCCATGAATTTTCTTATTCTTGGTTTTGTATACGGCCTGACATCGGGGTTTGCAGTAATCACAGCACAAAAATTCGGTGCAAAAGACATGGAAGGGTTACGGCAGTCGTTTGCAGAAAATATAAAACTCAATGCCTTGAGCACCATAGTGTTTACAGCTCTGTCTCTCCTCCTTGCAAAACCAATACTTCTATTAACTAATACCCCGTTGGAAATTCTACACGACGCCTATACCTATATTGCTATTATATTTATCGGTATTTTTTCCATGGTATTATACAACATGGCTGCATGCATATTGCGAGCCATGGGAGACAGCAGAACACCCCTGTATTTTTTAATCATCTCATCGATTTTGAACATAGTACTCGACATAGTGTTTATTCTGGTTTTTAAAATGGGTGTTGCAGGCGCTGCATGGGCAACTGTTATTTCTCAAGGGTTTTCCGGTATTCTTTCTGTCATTCATATAATAAGAAAATTTCCTGTATTGCGGCTGCGAAAAAAAGATTTTAGAAAGGACTGGTGGTTCAGTTATCAGCATTTAAAAATCGGACTTCCAATGGCCTTTCAATTTTCCATAACCGCTATAGGCGTCATAATTCTGCAGGGAGCCTTAAACCTTTTTGGAGCAGACAAGATTGCAGCCTATACAGCAGCTCAAAAAGTTGAACAGCTGGTAGCAGTGGGGGCCGGAACATTCGGTGTAACAATGGCAAACTACGCCGGACAGAATTTAGGCGCACACCGCATAGACAGAATTAAAGAGGGAACAACCAAGGGTTCCATACTAACAACAGCTTTTTCACTTATTGCAATGGCAATTGCCCTTCTCTTTCCTGATCAGCTCACGTCATTATTTATAGACGCATCAAGCGTATCAGGACAGGCAGTAATCGAGGCTTCGAGAATCTACCTCCGCGGTACAGCTCCCTTTTATCCTGCATTGTTTATGATTTTTATTTATAGAAATGTTCTTCAAAGTATTGGAAGAGGTTTTATGCCGCTCATGGCAGGTTTTGCAGAGCTTATAGCCCGTACACTTGCGGCATACACCTTTCCTCTCGTATTCGGTTTTTTGGGAATAGCATTGGCAGGACCCTTTGCATGGTTTGCCGCAGTTATTCCCCTTTGTATTGCATATTTTGTTATTATACGGAAATTGTCCTAGTACCGCGGCCCATGGCTGTGAGACCGGTTCTTACCAGCTCAATAATTCCGAACGGTTCTAAAAGACGTATTAAACTTGCAATTTTTTCTTCGCTTCCGGTTGCTTCAATAATCAATGAATCAATACCAACATCAACAATATGAGCGCGGAAAATATTTGCAGTTTCTATAACACCGACACGGTTTGCGCCTGCGGCATTTACCTTGATCAGAGCCATATCGCGGACAACAGTTTCGGAAGCGGCACAATGTTCAATTGATAATACCTCAACCAGTTTTGAAAGCTGTTTTTCAATCTGTTCAAGAATATATTCATCACCTTGAACAACAATCGTCATTCGCGATTGGTTGGGATTATATGTTTCACCGACAGTCAAGCTGTCAATGTTATAGCCTCTCCGGCTGAATAATCCGGATACACGGCTTAAAACACCCGCGTGGTTTTCTACCAGTACAGAAAGTACGTATCTCATATTGTCCTCCGTTACATTAAAACATCGGCTTTAACCGCAATTTTATCAGTTTATTTCGTAGTATTTTCCAAGAAGACGTACATCTTCTGCAACACCTTTAAGATCGTTAACTGCCTTATCTATGATAGTTCCATCCTGTCCGTTTGCTAAGGCTAAATCTGCATAAAACATATAGCGCCAGGGCTGTCCCTGTATAGGGCGTGACTCGAGGCGTGTCATATTTAAGTTCAAATCCTGAAATACGCCGAGGCAGTGAAGAAGCGCGCCGGGCTGGTTTTTTGCACAAAAACACACACTGGACATTGCGCTGCCCTTTGCAGAAGAAGCATCATTTGAAGAAAAGCCTTTTGCATCAATGCTGACGGCCGTTGTGTTGTTTGCACTAATGAGTATAAAACGGGTATAATTATTCGGATCTGTTTCAATTCCTGTTCTTATAACTTCAAGCTTAAATCCTTGTGCTGCAGTAACAGATGATATTGCAGCATTTTCCAAAGATCCTTTTTCCTGAACGAGTCTGGCTGCTCCGGATGTCGATGCACATTCAACCTCTTCCCACTGCTGATTTTCAATATACTCGCTGCACTGAGCTAACCCCTGAGGATGAGAATAAACAGTCTTAATCGTTTTTTCCGAAGCGCCTTTAATTCCAAGCAAGGCATGTTC
>Ga0209201_1003478_pt1 | contig 13800 bp, 13 predicted proteins | sample AD_UKC055_MetaG_FD_184411 | JGI IMG/M metagenome (GOLD analysis project Ga0209201, IMG submission 184411) | Active sludge microbial communities of municipal wastewater-treating anaerobic digesters from USA - AD_UKC055_MetaG (SPAdes) (version 2) | ecosystem: Engineered > Bioreactor > Anaerobic >...
TCCAGTAAAAACAAAAAGAGTTATTCCTAATGCTGATCATCCTTGGCGAATTAGTAATGCTAAGTTTTTCAGAAATTATGAATATTTAATTATGTGATGTTGGGACATTTTCCCTTTCGCTTGACACTTAAAACAGCTTTTAATTGTCCTGTTGAGTTTGACAGATTATTTTAGTAGTGGTATAATACCAAAAATTGTCTAAAAACGTTCCCGAGGTAAGCTTTTGGCACAAACGCGGCGATACAAGAGAGTTGAAAAAAACATAGTATTCTCAATACTTCATGCCTTAAGCAGTTTTTTTGCTTTTATTGGCAGAGGTTTCTTAAAAATATTCAGAGCCGGTGACAGAAAGCTCACAATAATGATTGTTCCTCATTCTCAGAAGAAGGTTATCAATTTCCAAACAAATGTATTCGCTCTTATTTCAGGTTTTATTTTAGTAACCGGAATTGCGGTTTCATTTGTGTACTTTAATAAACAGGCAATCGGAACCAATTCGGAAATATCGCGGCTTCGTGAAGAAAACAGAAAAACACAGGCAAGTTTGGATGAACTTCGTGATGAAAGCAGCAATTTAATACAGACTGCGAAGCGTTTTCAGTCAACTTTGTCTCAATCCTTTTCAATTCTTGGTGTTGATCAAAGTGTTTCAAAGTCTGCAAATACCGGTTCCGGCAGCGATCTTGCTTCTTTATTTGATCTTCAGGAATTGTCTCACGGTTCATTACAGGAAACAGCAGAAATAAAAGATCTTGCCTCATATTTGGAATCTTCAATTCAGCCGCTGGAGCAGATTGCAAAAATGCTTGAGCTTCAGGGAACGCTCTTTGCTGATATTCCCAGTGTTTGGCCTTTAAAAGGCGGCATCGGGCATATTTCTATGGCTTTCGGGCAAAATAAACATCCAATAACGGGACAATGGTATATACATAAGGGGTTGGACTTTTCGACATGGCGCTCGGGAGATCCGATCATTGCTACTGCAAACGGTCAGGTAGTAACAGTAGCTTATAGTACAGATTTTGGAAATTATGTAGTAATTAAGCATAAGCACGGATTTTATACACGGTATGCACACATGAGTTCTACTCGTGTCGGCAAGGGTCAGTTCGTATCTCAAGGTGATGTCATTGGAAATGTAGGAAATACAGGAACTTCAACGGCGGCACATCTTCATTATGAGGTGCATATTGGTGATGGTGTAGTTGATCCTGCAAAATACGTTTATGTAAAGCTTGCCAAGTAGCGGTGGAATAATGGCTCTTTCTTCAGACGACATTAATATAAATACACTTATTGGTCCGGGTTCTGCTGTCGCAGGTAATCTGCGCGTTGCCGGTTTTGTTAGAATCGACGGTGATATTGCCGGCGACCTGGAAACAACCGGAAGGGTAATTATAGGAGAACATGCCCGGATTAGAGGAAATATACTTGCCTCTGCGGTGATAGTAGGCGGCATTGTAATTGGCAATGTTGTGGCGCAAGATAGTATAACCTTATTTTCAACTGCCGCTGTAGTAGGCGATGTTGTTTCCAGAAAGGTTAAGATAGAAGAAGGCGTGGTACTGCACGGAATGTGCGTATCAATTTCTGATGAAAAAGAATTCGAAGAAGCAAAAAACAGCTGGCTGACTATGACTTCTATTCAAAAACGGGTTTTTTCATCTTCTTCCGGACAATAGTATGAACGGTGTTGATCCTCTGCAGTCAGCCTTGCACTTAGGACTTACTTCTCCCATATTGAGCGGGGCGAATAAGGCCAAAAAAAAAGAAGATTCTAATGAAAAAGGATCTGTCAGGAAAAGTTTATTTTCGGCTCTTTTAGAAGAAAAAGAAAATGAAGATGTTCAGCTTGAAGGTTTGCTGGATGAAGTTTCCGGACTGCCGTTTGATGAAGCTGTTCAAGTGTTAATAGATTCTGTGTATTCTGCGGGTGATGTTTTAAAACAAAAACCCTTTGCCGATTCCTTTGTTTTATACAAAAAGGCAGTAGGAAATTTTCTGCGTTTTGTGGTAAGTCAATCATATGAGATTGAAGAGCAGGAAGGCATCCGCAAAAAAACACGGGCGGGAACTTTTACAAAAAAAAAGTTCTCCATTGTACAGGTTGTAAATCAGGAGCTGGACCGGCTGGCTTCTGATATTTTGTTCAATCAAGCGGATCAAATACGCATGATGGCAAAAGTTGACGAAATTACCGGATTACTAGTAGACCTATTTTCTTAATGAGGAATGTATGAGCGAAGTTTTTGAGAATGATATAGACAATCTGCAGGATAATGACAGTTTGTATAATTTAGAGGACGACTTTATAGATGACGGATCTCATGAGGATCCCTCTTCCTATGTTTTCCCTGATCCCTTGTACCGGTTAAAACTTGAATATTCAAGTGAAGGTGTATATGCGACGACTCAGGATTCAATGGAAATCCAGGCCGGCGACTATGTAATAATTCCAACCAGATATGGAAAAGATATTGCATTAGTCATGGGAAAGTCTATAAAGCCTATTGGTATTAAACCTTCAGACGTTCTTGTGATTGACCGTAAAGCTGGACAGTCAGATTTAGAAAGGGCGGAACAATTAAAAGAAAAAGAAGCTGCAGCTTTTAAGATTTTTAAGGAAAAAGTTATTTTTCATAAACTCGACATGAAGCTGATAGCTACCCATTATCTTCTTGAAGAGCAAAAAGTTCTGTTCTTTTTCAGTTCCGAAAACAGGGTCGATTTTAGGGAACTCGTAAAAGATCTTGTTTCTGTATTTAAAATGCGTATTGAGCTCCGTCAGATCGGCGTCCGTGATGAGTCAAGAATTACAGGCGGGCTTGGTGTTTGCGGCAGGGCATATTGCTGTCATGCTGTTTCCGACCGCTTGCGTCCTGTCTCTATTCGGATGGCTAAGGATCAGAATTTGTCGCTTAATTCCATGAAGATTTCGGGACAGTGCGGACGCCTTCTTTGCTGTCTTTCGTATGAATTTGACTGTTATACCGAAGCACGAAAAAAACTTCCTCAGGAAGGTTTAAGACTATTCTATGACGGCACGCCGTTTAGAGTTACAGAGGTAAACCCGCTCGCAGAATATATAAAGATTCTTGGAGAAGACGGACGCCTTCTTGAAATAAGGTCGCATCAGCTTACGCAGCATGAAGGAAAATGGCGTATTATTGATGCTCAAAAATAGTTTTGCACAGATACTGAAATTTTAAGAGATAACAGCAATAATATTTTCACTATCCTCTGTAAATTTTTCCATCCTGTAGTTGGCATAATACTCAATGGATGAAAACCCTGCTTCAAGTGCTAATTCTTGAATTTGTTCCCTGGTCAGAGGCAAAACTTTTGTGTCTTTAAGAAGTGAAAGTATTCGGCCTGTGCTTGTTTCCAGATTCATGTCGATTGTGTATTGTCCTTCTTCTCTTTGCCATAACTGAGAAAATAATTTAGCCCTCATTGATTCCAGAAGCGGCAGTTTTGCAGAGGGATTTGGTGTAAATAATTTAAAATTATTCATCTGGATTACAATTTTTCCATCCGGAGCAAGCAGGTTTTTACAGTCGTAAAAAAATTTCCTCATTAAAGTAGGATCATGCGTGAAAATGATTTTATTGTCTTTTATTGTAATTATATTATAAAAGTTTTTACCCAGAAACCGGGCCATTTCCAAGCTTGTCATGAAAAAATAACGTATAGCCATATTTGGAAATTTTCTGCGCCGGTTTGCAGATTCCAGCATTTCCTGAAAATCTTCTATGCCGGTTACATCATGGCCGAGCTTCGCAAGATAATGTTCAAAGTTGCCGGTGCCGCATCCGATGCGCAGGAATTTTACGGGAGAAGAGTAACAAGAAATCAGGCTGTTGTAAAAACTTTTTAAGTCTTCTGTAATAGGATACAATTCATCATAATATTCATTAAATTCTTGTATATAATTCATAAAAAAATTATATGTCATAGATGGGTAATTTTCCAGCTTTTTTTATATCATGCTATATTTTTTTACAATAAACAGGACTGATATTGACTAATTCGATAAAAATATATAGATTGTAAATGAATAAAGGTATTGAATAAGGAGGAATGATGACTACAATAACAGTCTGTATGGGCAGCTCCTGCTTCAGCAGGGGAAATTCTGTGAATGCCGGAATCATCAGTTCTTTTATTCAGAAGCACAATTTGGATGCCGAAGTTGCAATAAAGGGATGTCTTTGCGAGGGCGAGTGCCGCAAAGGTCCGAATATACGAATTAATGAGACCCTCTTTTCTGCTGTAAGCCCTGAGGGTCTGGAAGATCTGCTTAAACATGAATTGGGGGTGACCGAATGAATTTTCTGTATCCAATTTTTACAGAGCAGACTGAATGTCAGGACTGCTACAAATGCATCAGGCAGTGTCCGGTTAAGGCTATACGTGTAGAAGACGGGCATGCCATGGTAATACCTGAATTATGCATCATGTGCGGCCGCTGTGTTATTCATTGCCCGGCGAAGGCAAAACACGTTCGTGATGATCTGGCCCGTACAAAGCAGCTTTTTTCTCTTAAACCCCGCGTCATTGCTTCTTTAGCTCCTTCATTTGCCTCAGAGTTTCCGGATTATACCAAAGATCAGCTTATTTATGCTTTAAAACAACTGGGTTTCCATGGTGTTTCAGAGACTGCGATTGGTGCGGATCTTGTGTCGGCTCAAATTGCAAAGGATCTTTCAGCGGCTGCTAAAAATAAAGACGGACAAAAATTGTTTATATCGAGCGCCTGTCCTTCATGTGTTGAATTTATTAAGCATTTTATGAGCGATTATACCCAGTATATTACAGACCGCTCTTCTCCTTTGTTAGCTCATTCCCGTTTTATTAAAGCAACGTTCGGGGATGATACCGGCATTGTATTTATTGGTCCGTGCATTGCAAAAAAAAGAGAGGCAGATGTTTGGAAAACCATCGATGCAGCTCTAACCTTTAATGATCTTAGAAAATGGCTTAATAGAGAAGGAATTACTCCCGGATCTCTAAAAGTAAACACGGAACAACATGATTTTATTCCGTTCAGAGCTGGAAAAGGCGCTTATTATCCCGTGGGCGGCGGAATGATAGAGTCGTGTAAAAAATACAACCCCCTCTCACATGTAAGAACTATGGCAATAACAGGAATAGAAGAAATACGCAGCGCACTTGAAGGTTTAAAAAATGAAGAGTTAAAAGAACCTCTTTTCTTAGAAGTTCTTGCCTGCGAAGGCGGCTGTGTTAATGGGCCGGGAACCGGTAGTTCTTCATCGCTTGCAATGAGAAATGTGCGTATTGGTGAATATGCAGAAACAGCAGATGATACTCTTGATGAGCAGGTTTTATCTTCTGTCAGTGATTTAACAGGAACTTTGCCGGTAATACAGCAAGTAAAAAAGAAACACAGCGAAGACGAAATTCGTTTTGCGCTGCGCTCTGTTGGAAAATACACCCGCGCCGACGAACTTAACTGTGCAAGCTGCGGTTACGATACATGCCGTCTTTTTGCCGAGGCAATGCTTGACAACCGGGCTGAAAAAACTATGTGCGTGTCGTACATGAGAAAACTGGCTCAAAAAAAAGCTAACGGACTTATACGTGCAATCCCCGGCGGTGTTGTCATAGCAGACAGCGGTTTAAAAATTGTTGAATGCAACAGCAATTTTGCAGCCCTTATGGGTTCTGACATTGTGGAGATGTATGATGCAAAACCAGGTCTTGAGGGTGCAGATTTAACAAAGATTATACCATTTTACCGCTTTTTTGCTGATGTTCTTGCCGTAAACGGACCGGATGTCATAGAGAGGGAAGTTAGGGCAGGCAAGAAGATATTTCATGTATCAGTTTTTGCAATTGAAAAAGAGGAAGCAGCGGGCGCAGTAATAGAGGATATAACAGCGCCTCAAATACAAAAGCATAGAATCGTTACCCAGGCAAAAAAAGTTATAGATAAAAATTTGTCGGTTGTGCAGAAGATTGCCTTTTTACTTGGCGAAAATGCTGCCGAGTCAGAATCAATCTTAAATTCAATTATTGATTCATTTTCTGACGACGGCGGAGATGATGAATAATGGGTGAACTTCCTCCCTTTGCCGGTTCAAAGGACACTTTTATAGAAGTTGCTCATGCCCAGCTTAGAAAGCATAAGCAGGGTGCAGAGGGCGATGTATTTTTGTCGCAGAAAAATCCTGCCGACGGCCGTGTTATTACTGCACTTTCGGATGGGCTGGGGTCTGGAATAAAGGCAGGTGTGCTGGCTACCCTTACTGCAACGATGGCAACAAAATTCATTGCATCAGATATTCCTATTAAAAAAGCCGCTCAGATAATTATGAATACCCTTCCTGTCTGTAAAGAGCGCGGTATCAGCTACGCTACTTTTACCCTTGTTGATATTGAACCTAATTCGACAGTTCGGGTGATTGAGTATGATAATCCGCCTTATATTTTAATCCGGAAACAGACCTTTGTTGAGCCGATTAAAGAATTTACAGTTATCGAGAGGAAAAATAAGAAAACAGCGCCGAAAAAGGAAGCGGTCGTTCAATATTCTCAGTATGAGGCGCTTCCCGGAGACCGTCTGGTTTTCTTCTCCGACGGAGTTACTCAGGCGGGAATGGGGTCTGTTCATTATCCCTTCGGTTGGGGCTATAACAATGTTCAAAATTATATTTTGGAAAAAATTGAAAAAAATCCCGAAATAAGTGCACGTGATCTTGCTAAAGCAGTGGTGAATCAGGCTCTGCAGATTGATTCCTTCAAGGCAAAGGATGACATTACCTGCGGAATAATTTATTCGCGAAAACCCCGGGACTTGCTTGTACTTACGGGGCCTCCGCTGTATCCTGAGCGCGATGCAGATTTATCCCGCTTATTTACATCCTTTGACGGGAAAAAAGTAATATCCGGCGGAACTACTGCAAATATTATTGCAAGAGAAACCGGAAAAAAAATATCAGTGTCGCTGAAAAATCTTGATCCGAAAATTCCCCCGGAGTCGGTGATGGATGGGGCGGATCTTGTAACAGAAGGCATTATTACCATGGGTTCAGTTTCTGATATTCTTGAGCGGGGAAAAAATAACGAAGCTTCCAGGGTTAATGCTGCAGCGCGGGTAGTGGAATTATTTTTAGACAGTGACAGTGCAAAGGTAAACGCTGCGGTACGGGTAGTGGAATTATTTTTAGACAGTGATAGAATACTGTTTGTTGTCGGTACAAAGATAAATGAAGCGCATCAGGATCCCAATATGCCGGTGGAACTTGAAATACGGCGGAATATAATTAAAAAGACAGCAAACCTCCTGCAGGAGAAATATCTGAAAGAGGTAAAAATTCAATATATATAGCCGCAAAAAAGCGGAGTCGTTTGGAGGTATTATGAAGAAGGTTAAGGTTTCCATTTGTACAGGAACAGCATGTTTTGTTATGGGTGCATCAGAAATAATGATGCTGGAAGACTCCCTTCCCGAAGATCTTAAAAATTCTGTAAATATTGAAATAGACGGTATATCCTGTCTTGAGAAATGCGGCAATGCACAAAATGGAAAGGCTCCATTTGTTCTTGTGAATGGAGAAGTGTTAAGCGCAGCTACGATTTCTACTGTTATAGAGAAAATTCGGGCTATTGCAGAGGAGTAAGAATGAACCTGAATAATAATGCATCGCAGTTAAAACGCGAAATATTAATACGGATTACGAAGCTTCAGCTTGAAGGAAAACTGGAAGAGGGCGTTCACTTTATACCGAGGGAAATGGCTCCGCGCGGTGCAGAACCGATGGGCTGCTGCACCTATCATGACCGGGAAATTCTGCGCCAGCGTGTGATCGCACGGCTCGGCTGCAGCGTTGAAGACTATGATGATGAAAAAAAACTTGCAGATTATGCAAAGGAAGCTTTTACCCGCGAAAAGCCTACCTGGCCCATGCTCACGGTTTTGGATGAGGCCTGCAATGCCTGTGTTAAGACTCATTACATGGTTACTAATGCCTGCCAGGCCTGCCTTGCGCGCCCCTGCATGATGAACTGTGCAAAAAAAGCAATAGAAATTAAAAGCGGACGCGCCGTTATAGATAAAGATAAGTGTATTAACTGCGGTTTATGCATGCAGAACTGTCCGTATCATGCAATTATAAAGATTCCCGTTCCCTGCGAAGAAGCCTGCCCTGTTGGTGCTATTACAAAGGACGAAAGCGGCAAGGAACGAATTGACTACCACAAGTGTATTTTCTGCGGAAACTGCATGAGGGAATGCCCCTTTGGTGCAATGATGGACAAGGGGCAGCTTGTAGATGTTGTAAAACACATAATGGCAGGAAAAAAAGTACACGCAATGTATGCACCTGCTGTTGCCTCCCAGTTTAGAAGTGCCCCCGGTCAGCTTGAAGGCGCACTGCTTTCTGCAGGCTTTACCAAGGTTTGGGAAGTGGCACAGGGAGCAGATATAACAGCCGATAAAGAGGCTCACGAATTTGAAGAGCGCATGGAAAAGGGGGACAAGATGATGACAACATCATGCTGTCCTGCCTATGTTCGTGCAGTGCAGAAACACGTTCCTTCACTTATAAGCTGCATCTCCGATACAAAGAGCCCCATGCATTACACTGCAGAGCTTGTCAAAAAAGAAGACCCCGATTGTATTAGCGTGTTCATTGGACCCTGTCTTGCAAAACGACGCGAGGGAATGGACGATGAATTTGTCGACTATGTAGTATCAGTTGAAGAAATTGGAGCACTCTTTGTTGCCAAAAATATAGAGCTTGAAAAACAGGAATCGGTTAAGTCCTCTGTCGTACCAACTGCTTCTGCACGAAACTTTGCAGTCTCGGGCGGTGTTGCAGAGTCGGTAAAAATAAGGCTTAAGCACCCCGAAAACTTGAAGGCAGGCATTATAAACGGCCTAACAAGGGCCGGTATGAAGCAGCTGGAACTCTATGGAAAAATAAATGAGGGTAAAATGCCGGCTTTACCAGATACGCCAAACCTTATTGAAGTTATGGCTTGTGAGGGCGGCTGTATTGCAGGTCCTTCTGTTATAACGAACCCGAAGGTTGCAGCAATTCAGCTGAAGAAGTATATAGGGAGTTAAAATCTTGTGGGGAGGAAAACCATCCCGTATAAGGCGCAGAGGCAAGTATCGCCGCTGCGATATCTAGCGGCTCATGCGGCGCGAAGTTTTAACGCACTATGTGCGTACTCCCCACACCCCTAAAAATATGCGGCAGAAAGAATAGTATCGTCGCGACGCCGGCTCATCCTTGAGGCGATTTAAAGAAAAGCGAAGATTAGGTTGAAGAAGACAACAGAGATTTTCTGGTTAAAACCAGCCAAACGAGATAAAATATTTCTTGTAATCTTCAACATCACACATGCTGAATGATGTTTTTCCGAGCTCCCAGGTAAAATCCCAATAATATGCAAGATTACCTCCGACATACACATTTATTCTGCTGACACGATTATTATTGCCTTTATAACTATACACCCAGCGATAGAGACTGTCTGATCGTTGTTCTAAACGGTCCGATTCATCATAACTATAGGTCATGCTTCCTGTAGAATGTGTGTGTCTAACAATCTTCCCTTTATTCCATTCTAATGTATTGTTGAATCCGCCATTGGTGTATGAAATAAGCTGATTGTTCTCATTATACACATAGTTTGACTGTTGAAGAGTAACATTGAGAGAGTAATAACTTTCAATTGCTGTAACTCTATCGTTGTCATCATAGGTAAAGGATCTGGACCAATTTCCAGCCGGATACTTGTTATGTGATGCACTGTAAGAGGACAACCGGTCTTTTGGATCATATCCGAACTTAATGGTTAATAGTGATGGATCAGGTTTGTCCGGATACTGATAATCAAGAATCTTGTCTAGTTTTGATTTGTCATACACAAATTCGTAATTATCCATGTATGTTCCTTTCGGTGAGTAACATTTTGCGTTTGCCAATCTGTAATTGCCGTAGGGATAATCAGCATTAATATCTTGTGAACAATTGATTACAACGAGGCTAAATAAAATAATTACCAAAAAATCCTGTAGTTTTTTATTTACCTTGAATACATGGTGTTTAGTAGGCATTAGTACTCCTTATGGCGTATTAGAAATCTGGATATTAATTCAGTTTGTATTAATGTATCCGCTGCGATTATATGCATCATTATGGATATAATCGGTTATACCCTATACAAACAGAGAAACCTCATGAGTAGAATAATCTATGTACGATTGGTTGTCCAGAAGAGTATTACAGAGGGTAATTAACAAAAATTATTTCCCTATGACATTCTGTGTCAGGGCAGGTATTGTATACTTTGTACAAACCTATGGTAGTTTTTTAAAAATTACAGGGTACAGGGTAATTACGAAAATGAAGGAGTATGTTTATGGACAAACAAAACGAGATGCAAGCTGATGTTCGGCAAATGAGTGAAGAGGAAGGTTATCAGGGAAAAGCTGCGGAACTTTTGTTCGAACAGTTGGGTATAAATAAAAGGCTTGAAATGATGACGTCAATTATAAGCTCAGTTACAACCCTATTTGAGTGCGGATCTGATGAAGATGAGGAGAATTAAATTCTAGTTTCAAAAAAAAATCAGAATAAAAATTGATATTCAGACAGATACAGTGTAAACTATTAACAGTTGGAGAGTTTTGTAATGTCTGATAAAATTCCATCCCGCGAACAAATACAGCGGTTGATTAATCTACAGGGAACTGATGCCGGTGTATTTACACTGGCAGTTTTTTCTACAATTGAAGCTTACTTGCGCAGTGTATTGGGATCTGATGCTGATGAAAAAACATCGTTTTATAAATTGTTGATGATGTACCGCGACGATTATTCTTCGAAACATCAGAAAATATATAAACTATGCCGTGAGATAAACGAGAATCAATATAATACCAATAAGGTTCGGCATCAATTTAAGGCGCTTTCTGTTGAAGAGGCAAACAGCGCTGTTCATCTTTTGTATGAATTTGCGCAGCTTGAAAATATACCGAATAATATTCTAATTCCGCCGCTGCTTTCATCGCTTGATTCCTGGAAAAGCAGATTGTCTCCAAGTGAAACAGCACGCGAGCTTGAGCGTGTTCGTGCCCGTCTGGAAACTATTTCTGCCCAGAATATGCACATGGCTGAACGTGTTGTTGAACTGGAAGGTATAAAAGTAAGGTATGATGTAATTGCCGCTGATCTTATGGTAAAAAATGCGCGTTTCGATGAGGAAATTTTAAAGAATAAAGCTAATAAAGAAAAAATAGACGAACTTCGTCGTAAAAAACATGAAGCTGAACAGGAAGCTTCTCTTGCAAGGAAGGAGCTGCAGCGTCAATTATCAGAGTTGGCAGATGCAGAAGAATATATTGCAAGTCTTTCCCGCATGAGTACATATACGCGTACCCGCTATGACTATGAGCAATCACTGCTGCGTCTGACAAAAGAACAGGAAAGCATTGTTAATATGGTGAAATTTGACCGGGACTTTTTGATCAAGGGATCTGCAGGGACGGGAAAATCACTTGTGCTTTTAAACACGCTGGCAAAACTTGTCAAAGAGAATGCGACATCTTTCTTTAATGGAGCTAAGCGAATCCGCCTTATAACATTTACACACAGTCTTGAAAAATACAGCAGGTACGTTGCCGATTTGATGAATATTCAGCATACGCTGGAGGACGGAATAATTTGTACATCAGAATCCTACATAAACAAGCTTCTTAGTCATTTTTTTCCTGGAATTTTGTTTACTTATGACATTAAAGAGGGGCTGCCTCAGGGCTTTTTATGTTCCGGTTCGAAATCTGATGTATCTGTTTTTACAGAGCTTGAAAGATTTATTCTTCCTAACTATGTCACACATTTGGAATACTGTAATTTGAAAATAGAACGCATAGGAATGAAAAAAGCGGCAGGCGAAAAAGAACGCCGTGATATATGGGGAGGAATTGAAGAAATTTTCAATGTGTATGAATCTTCAGCCGCACGCCCTGCCGCCTACGGTATATATAAAATTGCACTTATGCTCGATTCTGGAGAGGCTGTAATTCCTGATTCTTTATGTACCGATTTTTTATTTATTGATGAAGCACAGGATTTGAGCGCAGCTGCTTTAAAGATTCTCCGCAGTACAGTGAAAGAAAGTATGATACTTGCGGGGGACAATGATCAGTCCGTTTTTCAGCCTAAATTTTCATGGAAAAGAGCAGGCATAAACATCAGCGGAAATTCACGTACTTTGAATATCAATTTTAGATCCACAAATCAGATTCATCAAGCAGCTGAAAAATACCGAAGACTTATAAAGGGATGTGAAAAAGATCATCGCCCTGAAACCTTTCGATTAGGACCTCCTGTGGAGCTTCACGAAAACGATAATGCTGCAGAATCTTTAAAGGAAATACTAAGCAGTGTTAGCATGTTTGTTAAGACACTTAGATACGAGCCTGAAAATATTTGTATAATTGCGCCTAAAAGAGATTTCCTCCAAAAAGTACAACTGGACCTGGCAGAAGAATTGAGTTTACCGTCTGATTTTGTCAATTCGCCTGATTTTGACTTTGCTCAACCGGGGATCGTTCGCCTTGCCACAACACAGTCGTGTAAAGGCCTTGATTTTCCTGTTGTGCTTTTTTATCTTGATCATCGCGCACGGTTTCTTGAGGTCTATGATGATGCTACCGCAGATAAAATGAACCGGAATATGATATATACCGCAATGACCCGCAGTGTTGAAATTCTGCATGTATTTATGCTTCGAGAATGCACAGCCGCCCCTATAATTGATCTTAAGAATATACTGAAAAACCAGCTTCCTTCATATTTGTAAAGCACTGACATTTCATGACAGGGCAGGTGCTTTATACTGAGTGTATATGAAGGAGAGTGTAATGGAAAAATACGAAGTAAGTAAAAATTTTGATGTAATTTTCAACATGTATGAAAATCTGGGGAAAATATTTGATTCAATGCCGGAAAGCATTCCCCTGCCTGTAAAGACGATGCTTCGACATGCTGTTTTAGATGATGTTGAGTTGAGAAATTTGATGGCCGGTATTAAAAACCGCAGGCCTCCTAGATTTATGATGGTTGGAAACAGCGGATGCGGCAAAAGCAGTCTTATAAATGCGATTCTTGGATGGTATGCCAAACATGTATCTCCTGTACAAGTGGGCACATTAAAAGCACAATATAGTGTTATAACTGATGCGGATAACAATAAACATTTTGAAATTCTCGATACTCGCGGCTTGTGTGAGTCTGTTCAATCCTCATCACAGACAGCTGAGGATAATTTGATACAGAATTTAATCGATTTTTCACCGGATGCTCTTATCTATCTGCATCAATGTGATGTCCGATCCGGTATTGAACAGGAACTTGAGTTTCTTAAAACTGTAATAGAAAAATCGAATAATCTTCGGAAAAATAACCCTGCATTTTTTATAGTACTTACACAATGCGATAAAATGGATCCTTCATACGTTTCAGATCCTTCTCTATTTACCGGCAATGAATTAAAAATGACACACATTAAAGAACGCATTGATCAGGTTAGGGCTATTTGTGAAAATATTAACCTGTCACCAATAGATATTATTCCTGTGTGTTCACTAATGGATTGGGACATTGATAAAGATCAGCTGCTGAAACTTTCGCCTTCACAACAAAATGAGCATATGTCTCTTGATTGGCGTTACAATATTGATGTTTTACGGGCTTCTCTTCTAAGTTCTTTAACCGATGTGAAGGCTCAGATGGGGTTTTCTGCTGCACTGAATATTAAATC
>Ga0209201_1003479_pt1 | contig 13799 bp, 3 predicted proteins | sample AD_UKC055_MetaG_FD_184411 | JGI IMG/M metagenome (GOLD analysis project Ga0209201, IMG submission 184411) | Active sludge microbial communities of municipal wastewater-treating anaerobic digesters from USA - AD_UKC055_MetaG (SPAdes) (version 2) | ecosystem: Engineered > Bioreactor > Anaerobic >...
GTTGACGGGGGGACGGTTGTCCTGACGTGGAACTCGATACCGGACCAGACCTACCGGGTGCAGTATAAGGACAACGTGACGGATGCGGAGTGGACGGATCTGACGGATGTGAGCGCGGCCGAGAGCACTGCGACGGCAGTGGCTGGCCTGGTTGACGAGTTTGGCTTCATTCCGCACCGCTTCTTCCGCATCATGGTCGTGAATTAGATTCGGCAGACTGACGGGAAGGGCGGATGCTGGCTGGCAGCCGCGGCCGCTAGTGGACTTGGATACAACTGGTCCGTGAGGCCAGTGCCTGTCAATTAGCGGCGGTTGCCTTCGACTGCCTCCGCCGCGTTATGTTTCGCTTTGTCCTTGTATTCGTTGGTTGGGTCGCTAGAATTTGCAGTGCAGAATGCGTAGTTCAACATGCACATTTTTCCGTGCGTCGAGATGCTAGTCCATTATGAATACCAGGAAAGTCCTCTCCCTTAGCTCCCTCTCTCTCGTTGGCGCTTCCGCCGCCTTCGCCACCTCGGACTACGGTCCAGCCGTGGACCGCATGATCACCGCGTGCACCAAATGGTACACCTCCGGCTACGGGCACAAGTTTGCCGTCGTGCATGATATGGAAGGTTACTATCTCACCGGCACCTCCTACCTGCGGCGCTGCGACATCTCGGCCAGTTGCCATTACACGGTCAACGGGCTCACGGACTATTCCGGTGATGCCGCGCCGGGCGAGATTTCGCAACTGGTGTATGAGGCCTACTATGCCTGGCACGCGACGTGTTGGAATCAACATTCGCTGGGGGTCGAGCATGAGGGATTTGTGGGCAACCCGGCCTGGTTCACCGAATCCATGTATCAGGCATCGGCGGGTCTCTTCCGGCATTTCGCCGACAAGTTCGGGTTTGCCAAAGACCGGAATCATATTGTCGGCCACGGTGAGAAGTCCAATTCGGCCTGGTGCTCGTATGCTTCGGCTAACTTAGGCATTAATCCCTACTGCAACACACACACCGATCCGGGCCCCTACTGGAACTGGTCGCATTACATGGCCCTGATCCAGGGCGTTCAGAATCCTCCCTACTACTTTGACAGTGGCGCTCAGGGCTGGACTTCCGGCAACAGTCTGTCGGGCATTGCCTGGACCGCCTCCGGTTGGCCGGGAATCATTTATGCCGACCAGACCGGCAATGACGCCTTCTATTACAGTCCGGACACCAGCTACACGGGCGGCGGCGACTGTTCTTTCAACGTCGGCGTCTATCCGCAAAGCGGGAACACCGCCAACCACGACATGCAGATGTTCTTCCGCACCGCCGCCGAGAACTCATTTTCGGCCAGCAAATCCTCGCCGATGGTCAGTTACACTGCGCAAAACAACTGGGTCCGCATCAACCTGGACGTCAACCAGGTCTGGCCGAAGTATTACAACCAGACCGTGACCGGGCTAAGGCTGGACGTGGATAACAACAACTCCGCCACGCGCTGGATTGTCAACCATATCGTCCAGCAGGCTAGCCTGCGCTGGCGCTTTGATAGCAGCGCGGAGGGCTGGACACCGGTCAACTCGCTTTCAGCGGTGAACTGGACGGATTGCTGCGGCTGGCCGGGCATCATCTATGCCGATCAGACGGGCAACGACCCGCATTTTGCCAGCAGCGGTGGCTTGAACCGGCTGGGCGGCATCAACGATGTCATCCGTGTCCGGGTATTCCCGCAGAGCGGCACGACCGCCAACCACGACATGCAGGTCTTCTTCGCCACTTCCGGTCAGAACTACTTCTCCGAGGCCAAGTCCATGACGATCTATTATACGGCGAAAGATGCCTGGGCCGACCTCTATTTCCACGTGGGCCAAAACGGCTACTGGAACTCCGATTGGATTACCCAGATCCGTCTTGACCCCGACCAAACCAATCACGGTAACCGCTGGATTATTGACGCGATTCTGGTTGAGCACCTGACCTCGCCGGCGGCCATTCCGGGCCCGTCCATCGGCGAGCAGCCACAGATGCAGACGGCCAGTGTGGGCGGCTCCGCCACGCTCAGCGTCTTCCCCAATGGCACCGCCCCCTTCACTTACCAGTGGCGCCGGAATGGCGTGAATGTCTCGGGAGCTACGACCCAGAATTACACCATCTCCAACGCCCAGCTTAGCCAGGCGGGCTTTTATGATGTGGTGGTCAGCAACCCGGGCGGCAGCGTCACCAGCGCCCAGGCGCAATTGGTGGTTAGCTCGACGCCCTTCGCCGTAGGTACCGGCACGGGGCTCGAAGGACAATACTTTGACAACCTGAACTTCACCAACCCGAAGCTGTCGCGAACCGACGCGACCATCAATTTCAACTGGGGCACCGGCTCGCCCGATTCCTCCATTGCCAACACCACTTATTCAGTGCGCTGGACCGGCCAGGTGCAGCCGCGCTACAGCCAGACCTACACCTTCTACACGGCAACCGACGATGGCGTGCGGCTCTGGGTTAATGGCGTGCTGCTCATTGACAAGTGGGTGGATCAGGGCGCGACGGAATGGAGCGGGACTATTGAACTGGTCGCGGGCCAAAGCTATGCCATTCAAATGGATTATTACCAGCAGACCGGCCCGGCTTCGGCGGTGCTGAGTTGGTCCAGCGCCAGCACAGCCAAGGCGGTCATCCCGCAGACGCAGCTCTATGTTATTTCGCCGCCTTTGATTGTCACCCAGCCGCAGGACAAGACCGTCACGGCCGGTTACAGTGCCACGTTCAGTGTGACCGCGGGCGGGGCGCCGCCGCTCTCCTACCAGTGGCAGAAGAACAGTGTGGACCTCGCGGGGGCCACCGCCAGCGCGCTCACGCTGGCCAATGCGCAATCGGCGGACGAAGGGACTTACTCCGTCGTCATCACGAACAATTACGGGGTCACGGTCAGCTCGAACGCCACACTGACCGTTCTCAACACGCCGCCTGCGATCACCACTCAGCCTCAGGGCCGGACGGTCTTCGCCGGCTCCAACGTTACGTTCAGTGTGGTCGCCACCGGCGCCATCCCCTTGAGCTACCAGTGGCGTCTTAACGGCGCGCCCATCGCGGGCGCCACGCAGACCTCGCTGGCGTGCAGCAGTGTCGTGCCGGCCGACGCAGGCACCTACGTTGTGGTGGTCACGAATCAGTTCGGGTCGGTAGCCAGTGCTGAGGCGGTGCTGGTCGTCCGCGCCCTGCCGGAAATCACCGTGCAGCCGGTGGGCCAGACGCTGGCCCGTGGGTCGAGCGTGACCTTCAGTGTGACGGCCACCGGAGGGACGCCGCTGTCTTACCAGTGGCGGCGCAACGGGGTGAGCATTTCCGGCGCGACCGGCAGCAGCTATACCAAGAGCAACATTCAGTCGGCGGACGTGGGGCTCTACTCGGTGGTGGTGAGCAATCCCTATGGCACGGTCACCAGTTCGGAGGCGTCGTTGAAGCTGACGGGAGCGATTGCCTTCCAGGACACCTTTGGCGCGTGCAATATGGGGCAATGGACGACGGCTGTCGGTTCGTATACGGACCTGGTATCCTCGTCGGAGCAGAGCCACAGCAGCAGTTGCAGCGCCAAGCAGGACAACACCAGCGACTACATGTATCACAACTTTGGGAGCTACAGCGGGCGCGCCAAGCTGAGCTTTTACTGGTATGACGACGGGGCGAGCACCAAATCCTACGTCGAGGTGCGCTCATACTCAGGGGGCTCGTATCCGGGGAGCCTGACGCAGGTGCTGGCAATTGGGAAGTATAACGGTGTGAGCGCGCCAGGTGAGACCTGGGACAGTCACAAGTATCAACTGCGGGTGGTGTATCCGTCGGCGAGCATGGGTTGGATGAACTGCGAGACGAACACATCTGGCGGGGCGCGTTCTGCCGGCTGGCACAAGTTCACGATTGAGCGGCTGGCGGACGGGACGCTGAAGTTCACGGTGGACGACGTGGCGACGCGGACGATTACGGGCGCGAACGCGATGGATTGGAACACGGTGTTCATCGGCACGGGCAGCGGCACGACGGACATCACGGCCTACTTTGACGATGTGCTGGTGGAGTACTTCGATCCGCCGTCCATAGTGACGCAGCCGGTGGGGCAGACGGTGGCGTTGGGGGGCAGCGCGACCTTCAGCGTGGTGGCAGCGAGCAATCCGCAGAGCTACCAGTGGCGGTTGAACGGGGTGAACATTGCGGGGGCGACGACGAGCTCGTTGACGGTGAACAACGTGCAGGAGTCGGATGCCGGGGCCTATACCGTCGAGGTAGCCAACGGGGTAGGGCCGGTGGTGAGCGCCGCGGCGGTCCTGGAGGTGCTGGGGATGCCTCCGGTGGTCACGACGCAGCCGGCCAGCCAGACCAACCAGGTTGGCGGCACGGTGAGCTTTACGGTTGCGGCCGACGGTCAGACCCCGCTCACCTACCGGTGGAAGAAGGACGGGGTGGATTTGAGCGACGGCGGCATTGTTTCCGGGGCGCAGACGGCCACCTTGACGCTGACGGGGATTGCGGAGGCAGATGAAGGGACGTACACGGTGGGAGTGACCAACGCGGCTGGGGGGGTGCTGAGCGAACCGGCGTTGCTGGTGGTGCAGAATCCGCCGGTTATCACGGCGCAGCCGGTGGGCCAGGCGGTGGGGGCTGGAGCGACGGTAACGTTCAGCGTCGAGGCGACGGGCACCGCGTTGAGCTACCAGTGGATGTTGAACGGCGAGCCAATTTCGGGCGCGACGGTGTCTTCCTACACCCGCGGCAACGTTCAGACCGCTGATGCCGGCGCCTATACGGTCATGGTCGCGAACCTGGCCGGCAGCGCCACCAGCGATCCGGCGGTGCTGACGGTGAACAATCCGCCGATCATGGCGGCGATCCCGGACCGGACGATTCACGCGGGCAGCACGGTGGTGATCAGCACTTCGGTCACCCACCCGGACCTGGACCAGACCCTGCTGTTCACTTTGGAACCGGGCGCGCCGGCGGAGGCGACGCTGGACACGGCAACCGGAGTGTTTCGCTGGACCGCGACCGATGGCAGCCTCAATACCACCAACCCGGTTACGATCCGGGTCAGCGATAACGGCACGCCCAGCCTGAGCGATGCGAAGAGCTTCAGCATTGCCGTGGTGGCGCGGCCCACGATTCTGAGCGCGACCATTGCCGGCGATTTCATTACCCTCACATGGAATTCGGTTCCGGGGCAGGTCTATCGGGTGCAGTACAAGCTGAACCTGACCGACGCGGAATGGACCGTTTTGGCTGACCCCACCGCCACCGACTGGACCGCCTCGGTTGCCGATGGGGTGATCTCCTACGAGGGGCCGATCCCGCGGCGGTTCTTCCGCGTTCAGGTTCTGGATTAGCCGCGGTAATGCAGGTGCACGGGTTGTTCCCCCTCACTCTGACCCTCTCCCCTGGGGAGAGGGAACTGTTATCGGCCGGTCGGGATCTGTCACTAGACGGTGAGCCTTTGCCAGCGCGGGCGGCAATGCTCCCTCTCCCCACGGGAGAGGGCTGGGGTGAGGGGGAGTCGGGCCCACAACTGCATCGTTACGGGTTAGCGGCAGCGGTCTGCCGGAGCACCCCGATCCCGGGGTGTTCTCACCTGCGGGACCGGCGCGCGGGCATCTTGCCCGCTTACGCGGTCCGAGTGCATTAAGCCGGCAACATGTTCGCAGCCCAGCATGTTGGTGTTTCGCGCGGGAAATGCGGGCCGAAGAGCGGCGGCCAGCTGGGGCGCTATGGTTGTGCCGCTGGATTTGCAGGTCGTACGCATGCGGGAGCGCGGACATTCCTGTCCGCCCAGGCGTTTCCGCAATTCGGCAGGCGGACAGAAATGTGCGCGCCCTTTTCAGCGATTCATGCTATGCCCTGTCGCATTTGGATGAAGGGCAGAGTCTCCTTGACCGCGTTGGCTCTTTGTGATTTATTCTACTGCAACAACCACCTCAGCGAGCCCCTGCTCAAGATGGCTTTAGGATCGTAGTGACGAAGATCGTTAAACCGGGAATAGTGGCAACCTTTGGGCGCACTCGCGCGTTTGCCCGGGCAGCTTGGGTTGTGTGCGGAGCTTGCCTCTGGCTGGCGTTCACCTCCGTTGCAGGCGCGGCCTCTTTGACGAACCAAGCACCCCCCAGCGAATCCCGCCTGGCGGGGGATACCAATGTGGTGGCCAGGTATGACGGCGGGAGCATCAGCGCCGGAGACGTGGCGGGGGCCAGGGAGGAACCGCGTTTCGTGGCCGACGCGGAGCAGAACGCGCCCACTAACGCGGTCAGCCTGGACGAGAAGATCGCCCGGCACCTGGCGGCGACACGCATCCTGGTCAGCGAGGCTCGACGGCGGGGGTTGGACCGGCCGGTGGATCCCGAGGTGGCGAAGGCGGGGCCGCAACCGCAGCACCAGCCCTATGCTCAGGCTGGACCTGGATGGGCGTTGGAGAGCAAGTTGATCGAGCAGCGGGTGCTGGCGCAGGCGCTGGAGGAGGAGATGCGCCGCGGCGTGACGATCAGCGAGCAGGAGGTTGAGGATCAATACCGGACCAATCGGTTCCGGATGCTCGGGTTCGATACCGTCGAGGTGGGTCGGATCGGTATCAGCGCCCAGAAGCACGGGGACAAGGCGCTGGAGCGAGCGAAGGAAGCGCTGGCGTTGATACGCAAAGGGCAGGACTTCGTGGCGGTGGCCCGGCAGTATTCGGACCTTGAACTCAAGCTGGCGCAAGTGGCGCCTTACCCGGCGGCGTTCTGGGGCAAAGAGAGTGGTTTGGTCCTCGGGGATCTGGGCGAGGGCAAGGTGAGCGACCCGGTGCCGGTCGAGGACGGCTACGAGTTAATCAAGGTCGCGCGCATTCATCTCAGCGGAAATCCCAGCCCGGAGGAGGCCAAGGCGAAGCTGCGGTTTATGTTGAGCGGAATGGGGGTGCAGGACCGCGTCCAGGAAATGGCTAAGGCGGCGGAAGCGGCGTTCCCCTTTGTAATTCCCTCCACCAACTCATCGCCCTCAACTCTCAACTCCCAACCCTCAACCAACCTTGCGTTGTTGCGTTGCGGGCAGTTCGTGCTGACGCGGGAGGAGGTTCGGGGCCTGGCGGCGGAGCGCGGCGCCCAGGGGATGGACGACCAGCAGATGGTCGAGACGCTTAAGCAGGAGGGCGGCTACCACATCCAGATGGGGGAGATGGCGCGGAGCATGGGCTACGACAAGCGGCCCGACGTGCAGCGGGCGCTGCGTTACGAGCTCGAGAAGCAATTGGCGGAGAAGGCGCGGCGGATTCTGCTGCCGGAACTGGCGGCGGAGATGACCTTCCCGGAAGCGCAGATCCAGGAGGCCTACGACACCAAGTTCACGGCGACCTTCCCGCCGCAGATGGAGTACGACGCCTTGGTGGTGCCGGTGCGGGTGCCGGCGGAGGCGACGGCGGAGGAGCGGGAAGCGGTGAGGACCAATGCCTTTGGGCGGGCCGAGGAGATCATCCGGCGGGTTCAGGACGGGGCCAGGCTGGAGGACATTGCGGGCGGCGATGCAACCCTGCAGTGGGTGCCGGGCCAGAGCCGGGTGGTCAATGAGAACTCGGCGCTGGCGCCGCTGGTGGCGGGGCTGGAGGCGGGGGCGGTGGCGGCGCTGCCCTATGAAGACTTCGGCGGGTTCTGCGTCCTCCGCGTGGGCAAGTCCGAGGCGCGGCGCAAGATGCCTTATGAGATCGCCAAGAACTACATCGTCAACGACTTCCGCAACGAGGCGATGCGCGATTTCCATCGGTATTTCGAGACGGCACTGCTCAACAAGTATCACTTTGTCTTTGGCTCGGCGGCGGCTGGCCGGACGCGTGATCCGGCGTCCACCGCCCCAGCCAAGGCTAACAACCAACCATAGAATGACTATGAACACTTCATGTAACTCACATAACCCATCGGGCGCATTTCCTTCGCGATTGGTGTGGACTTTTGTAATTGCCCTCCTGCTGCTTTTGCCTGGCGCGGCGCGGGCGTGGTGGGGAGATTCACATAAGACCCCGAGCCTCGGCGGGGCTTGGGGTGAGAGCACTGCTTGCGGCACGTTTTGGTACACTTGGACTCACAATACATCCTGCACCGCACAGGATAAATCGGCGACTTTCAACCCCGGTTTTGCCTGGAACGGGAGAGGCTACATCGTTCTGGACTGGGTGCAGACTGGCAGTTCGTATGCGGACGCCGGCGTGCGCCTTCGCTACCGAAACCAGGACGGGGGCCTGACGGGTTCCTACAAAGAGATTGACGAATGCGGCAGCTCCTGTGCCTGGATAAATCTTGAGAACGGGAGGACGGATAACCTGTATAATTGGAATGGGCTTTATCTCAACGGCAACGAGTCCTGGACCACTGGTTGTCAGAACGTCTGCGGCTACGGGACCACCACCTGCCGCGAGATTCATCAGTACGGCGACAAGTGGGTGTATCTGAATGACTGGACCTGTCTCGGGTCATACAGTTCCAGCAGCGTTTCCGACACCGCAAACCGTAATTTCACATTCGGCGAGGCGGGACTCTACCTGTATCCGGCAGTAGATGCCTCCCACGGGGGGACGATCTGGAAGGACTTGGGCTATGGTGTGCGGAATAGCGCGCTGGTACCGATTGGGCGGGTGACCGTTGGAGATTGCGGGCAGGTGAATAGTTACCGCCAGTTGAACTGGGCCGATGCGGGTAATAGCGGGACAAGCCAAAACGGGAATGCGTATCCTTACGCGCGATGGTGGACGGGGAGCGCGTGGTCCTTTGAAAACTGTGATGCGTATGCGATGTGCTGGGTTAACACCACCAGTGGGGCGGGGCCCCAGGTTAGCGTTGGCTCGGACGACGGCTATCGGATTTGGATTAACGGCAGCATGGTGGCAGACTGGAACGGCGGGCGCGGGCATGTTCTGGACCAGGACAATATCGGCGCGAAAAGTCTGGGCGCCGGTTGGAACAGAATCCTGTTCAAGGTGCACAATGGCTGCTGCGGGTTCGGCGGTACGATCGGCCTGCACCACGGCAGCGACTGGAACCAGATGGAGCCGAGTGTGAATTTCCAGGCCATTCCGGGTTACAGTGCGGATCGGTATGGCGGCTTCGGGGTAGGGGCGGAGCAGGACGGTTGGTATCCGACGATCAGCGTCAGCAGTTTCTACGGCAGTTCGAGTCCGGCCTGTGGGGGCTCCTATTACGGGAACAGCACCACGGTGGCGGCCAGCGGCACGTCGGCAGGACAGGGGCCGGTGCCGTATTGGAAGACGATGCAGTACATGTGGGGAAATGGAACCACCGGCGGTGTCACTACCAATGTGGTGGTCATCAATCCCTATTTCATCACGCCGATTCTGGGCTCGGGCGGCTACCAGTATGGGCCGTCCGGCTCTACAGGGTGGAGTTGGAACAATGCCGGCATCGCCGCCAACAACAGTCCCTGGTACACGGCGGCGGCTCCCGCGCCGGCGAGCCAGGCCGCCTTCATCCAGGCGACGGGGGCCTACATCTCCCAGGACATCTATTTCCACAATGCCGGCAATTACAAGGTGAGCTGGCAAGCGATCGGACGTTCTGGCGCGGGGCCGAAGGAGATACAACTGCAGATTGACGGCAATGCGATCAAGACCTTCACACCGAACAACAGCAGTTGGACCTCCTATACTTCTGATAGCTTTTCGGTGGGCGCCGGCAGTCACACGCTGAAGTTCCTGGCGACCTCAACCGGGGGGAGCGGCGACTTGAGTTCCTGTGTTACTGCGGTCGCAATCGCGGGAACGGGGACCATCTCCGAGACGGACTATGCTAACGTGACCGGGACGCCCACCAGCACGAGTTGGTCGGACAGCCGGAGCTCGGTCACAGGGCATCAGCGGTTCTACTATTTTGCGGTCAGCCAGTCGGGGCGCACCTCCTTCCAGGACAGCGGGTCGGTCGGGGGTCGGCGCTGGCAGGACTCGGGCAATTACGGGCGGTATTACGATGTGTACGTGGATAACGTAGCGCCGTTGAACCCGAGCTTTTCAAGCGTCACCGCGGCCAGCACCACGCAGATTAATTTGGGTTGGAGCAGCATTCCGCTGGATCAGGGGGTTCGCATTGACAACAGCGCAACCGAGGCGACGACGGGCATCACTCCGGGCGGCGCCAACGGCTATGTGGCGGGCGACGTCGGGGTGCAGGTGTATCGGGGCGGTTCCGGAGTCTCCGGCTGGGTCACAGGTACATCCTACAATAGCACCGGCCTGTCGGCCAACACGCAATACACCTACACCATTGCGGCCCGCGACAACACGGATGAATCGCGGGGCGCTTGGCACAATGCGACCGCCGCGGTGGGTTCGACGTCCAAGTACACCCTCATCGAGGTGCCGGCGACCCCAACTTTCGGCACCATCGCTACGGATTCCATCGTGCTGAACACCTCCGGCTGCTCCAATCCTTCGTCGGGCAGTTCCGGGCTGTACTTCGACTCGACGACGACCGGCGGCGACGCCGGGATCAACGCCTGGGTCCAAGTGCTTACGGACACGGCCACTGGGCTTTCTCCCAACACCCAGTACACCTTCCAGGCCAAGGCCCGAAATGGCGACTCGGTAGAAACCGGCTACTCGGGCACGGCCAGCGCCTGGACCTTGTCGGTGCCGCCGGCGGCGGGCACGGTGACGGCCCCTGCGGTGACCTATGGCGACAATGTCACCTGGACGGCGGTGAACGGGTTTGGGGCCGGCAAGGTGCAGTATTACCGGTATGTGTTTGACCGGAACGCGACCAAGACCTCGTGGTCGGACACCGAGACGCAGTGGTCCAGCGGGACGTTGCCGCTGACGCCGACGGAGGCGGGCACGTGGTATTTGCACATCAAGGGGTACAACGGGGCGAATGTGGGGAACGGGTATTACGACTACGCGGTGACGGTCAATCCGAAGCACATCACGGGGACGTTTACTGCGGGCAGCAAGGTGTATGACGCGCTGCCGGACGCGGCGGTGCTGACCCGGGGTGTGAACGGTCTGGTCTTTTCGGATGCGGTGACGCTGGACGGCGGCACGGCGAACTTTGCGGACCGGCACGTTGGGATGGGCAAGACGGTGTCACTGACCGGGGCGAGCCTGGGCGGGGCCAAGGCGGTCAACTACGTGTTGGATTCGGTGGGGACGACGACGGCCAACATCACGCCCAAGGCGCTGACGGTGACGGGGCTGACGGCGAGCGCCAAGGTGTATGACGCGACGACGGTGGCGCCGCTGGGCGGCACGGCGGCGTTGCAGACGGCGGAGGCGCCGGGCGGGCCGACCGATGACGGCAAGCCCTACACAGGGGACGATGTGGCGGCGGCTGGTACAGCCGCAGGCGCATTTGCGGACCGGCACGTGGGCACGGGCAAGTCGGTGACGGTGACGGGCAGCACGCTGAGCGGAGCTGAAGCGGGCAACTACACGGCGACGCAGCAGAGCGGCTTGACGGCGGACATCACGCCCAAGGGATTGACGGTGACCGGGTTGACGGCGAGCGCCAAGGTATATGACGCGACGACGGTGGCGCCGCTGGGCGGCACGGCGGGGTTGCAGGCGGCGGAAGCGCCGGGCGGGCCGACCGATGACGGCAAGCCCTACACAGGGGACGATGTGGCGGCGGGTGGTACAGCCGCAGGCGCCTTTGCGGACCGGCACGTGGGCACGGGCAAGTCGGTGACGGTGACGGGCAACACGTTGAGCGGGGCGCAGGCGGGCAACTACTCAATCACACAGCAGACCGGTTTAACGGCCAGCATTACGCCCAAGGCGCTGACGGTGACGGGTTTGACGGCGAGCGCGAAGGTGTATGACGCGACGACGACGGCGCCGCTGGGCGGGAGCGCGGCATTGCTGGCGGCGGAATCGCCCGGGTCGGGCTCGACCGCGGACGGCAAGCCCTACACGGGGGACACGGTGGGCGTGGGCGGGACGGCGGCGGGCACGTTTAGCAGTAAGGACGTGGGCACGGCCAAGGCGGTGACGGTGACGGGCAACACGTTGAGCGGGGCGCAGGCGGGCAACTACACGCCGACGCAGCAGTCGGGTTTGACGGCGAACATCACGCCCAAGACGCTGACGGTGACGGGTTTGACGGCGAGCGCCAAGGTGTATGACGCGACGACGACGGCGCCGCTGGGCGGGAGCGCGGCGTTGCTGGCGGCGGAAACGCCGGGGAGCGGTTCGACCAGCGACGGCAAGCCCTACACGGGCGACACGGTGGGCGTGGGGGGCACGGCGGCGGGCACGTTTAGCACTAAGGACGTGGGCACGGGCAAGGCGGTGACGGTGACGGGCAACACGTTGAGCGGGGCGCAGGCGGGCAACTACTCAATCACACAGCAGACCGGCTTAACGGCCAGCATTACGCCCAAGGCGCTGACGGTGACGGGTTTGACGGCGAGCGCGAAGGTGTATGACGCGACGACGACGGCGCCGCTGGGCGGCACGGCGGTGTTGCAGGCGGCGGAATCGCCCGGGTCGGGCTCGACCGGGGACGGCAAGCCTTACACGGGGGACACGGTGAGCGTGGGCGGGACGGCGGCGGGGACGTTTGCCAGCAAGGACGTGGGCACGGGCAAGGCGGTGACGGTGACGGGCAGCACGCTAAGCGGGGCGCAGGCGGGCAACTACTCGGTCACACAGCAGACCGGTTTGACGGCGAACATCACGCCCAAGGCGCTGACGGTGACGGGTTTGACGGCGAGCGCGAAGGTGTATGACGCGACGACGACGGCGCCGCTGGGCGGCACGGCGGCGTTGCAGACGGCGGAAGCGCCGGGCGGGCCGACCGATGACGGCAAGCCCTACACAGGGGACGATGTGGCGGCGGCTGGCACAGCCGCAGGCGCCTTTGCGGACCGGCACGTGGGCACGGCCAAGGCGGTGACGGTGACGGGCAACACGTTGAGCGGGGCGCAGGCGGGCAACTACACGGCGACGCAGCAGACGGGCTTGACGGCGGACATCACGCCCAAGGCGCTGACGGTGACGGGTTTGACGGCGAGCGCCAAGGTGTATGACGCGACGACGACGGCGCCGCTGGGCGGGAGCGCGGCGTTGCTGGCGGCGGAAGCGCCGGGGAGCGGTTCGACCAGCGACGGCAAGCCTTACACGGGGGACACGGTGAACGTGGTCGGTACGGCGGCAGGGACGTTTGCGGACCGGCATGTGGGCACAGGCAAGGCGGTGACGGTGACGGGCAACACGCTGAGCGGGGCGCAGGCGGGCAACTACACGCCGACGCAGCCGACCGACTTGACGGCCAACATCACGCGCAAGGCGCTGACGATCACCGGCCTGAGCGCAGTGGACAAGTTTTATGACGGCACAACCACCGCCGGGCTGAGCGGGACCGGCGAGTTGCTGAGCGCGGAGGACCCCGGCACTGGCTCGACCGAGGACGGGAAGCCCTACACGGGAGACTCTGTTTCAGCGGGGGGCACGGCAGCGGGCGTGTTTGCAGATCGGAACGTGGGCACGGACATTGCGGTCAACATCAGCGGGGTGACGTTGAGCGGGGACCAGAGCGGCAACTACACGCCGTCCCTGGCGGTGAAGGGAAACATCCTGAACACCAAGACGGATGCCTCGACCACGACGATTGAGGCCGCGAACAGCGCGGATTTTGGGTTGTGGCTTAACAACGGCACGCTGATGGCCAATGCCAGCGAGAGCATCAATGGGACGGGGACGGTGACGGTGAACGAGGGGGGGACGCTGGGCGGGATTGGGAAAGTGGGGGCGATTGCGGTAGAGAGCGGCGGGGTGCTTTCGCCGGGGGAATCGGAGTTGGAGATAGGCACGCTGGGGGTGGG
>Ga0209201_1003480_pt1 | contig 13798 bp, 22 predicted proteins | sample AD_UKC055_MetaG_FD_184411 | JGI IMG/M metagenome (GOLD analysis project Ga0209201, IMG submission 184411) | Active sludge microbial communities of municipal wastewater-treating anaerobic digesters from USA - AD_UKC055_MetaG (SPAdes) (version 2) | ecosystem: Engineered > Bioreactor > Anaerobic >...
CTAATAAGCCAAGAAATCCACCTTTTTCATAAACTTTACTAAGCATATTAAACATGGGTACTACTATCTTTTCGTACAAACTTTTTGCAAACTAATATGCCTTTTTAAATATATTAGACAATCCCTATCTAACCTACGGTTGTTTTATCCACTAAATAAATTTATCTAAAAATTTACTTACAAATCCTACAAATTTATCAAAATATCCCAGTATCATATCAGAATTATCTAGTATATAATCTATAGTTCCCTTATAGTGTTCATAAATGATATTTTGTATTCTCTTATTTACAGCCTAAAATGGAGTTATAATAGAATAAGCTGAGGTTTTTACAGCTCCAGTTACCCCTTTAGCTGCATCTTCTACCGTAGACATACTTGCCATACTTGACTATTCTAATATTTGCATGATGTCGCCACCATTCTTTTGAATTTCATGGGCAACACTCTTTATTTTGTCTACGGGCATGTTTAATCCCTTAGACATTGATTGTAATAATACCTTATTATTTGTGTTAAATGAAGAACCTAATTGTTTTATATATAATGCAACTGCCTAGTTTTCCTTACCATCGTAAGATAATCTTAAAATCTATCCTATATCAATTTCCTTACCAGTTAATGCCTGAATTTCCATAGCATTAGCAATAGAATCCTAGATGTCCATAAAACCCTAAGCGGTAGATGCCATATCCTACATAGTAAGATTCAATCTATTTGCAAATATTAATGTCTTGTATAATTGTTTAGTGGAACCACCAAAATGCTTAACTACATCCGCACTTAGATTTGAAAGCTGTGCGAACATCTTTTGAGGTTGAATACCCATTTGGACTGCTAGTTGAGCTGTGGATGTTGCTAAATTATTGCTAGTTCCTTCAGTAAGACCCATTATATGACGCATATTTTGCAACATACCAGAACTTTCAGTTACTGATACTCCATAATGCCTCTATAATAGTTGTGCCTATTTAGCTGTTGCAACAGTAACATCTCTTAACTTTAACATCGTGGAGTACAACTAAGATGCTTTCTATCCACCTAATTCTCCGCCAAAGGTATCATAAATGGCTCTAAAGTTAGACAACTATCCGCTTAATGCTCCAGCAGATTGTTGAGCACTGTTAAATGCTTGTGCTAACTACTAACTTCTTCGTATGGCAGCAGTAACAAATGCCCCTATAGCACCGATAAGACCTAATCCTATCATAGCAAATAGACCAAGAAACATTTTAGTCATACCACCAATTAACGCTCTGAATGCGGTATGTCCATGTTTGGCTATATCTTTAAATGATGCTATTCCTTTTTCTCTTATAGATTTAAATCCTAAAGAAAATTGCATAGTAGTAACGCTTATCATCTTTTTCATGGGCTATAGAACTTTCTTAAAGTCTATTTGTCTCATCATCTAACTGATACCAGTTAAATCAAATCCTACAACCTAAAATAAATCTGCAAAGCCATATTTAGCACTATCTAATATGTCACTCATCTAATCAAGTTTATCCATATAAGGCTTCAATTTCTCATTTAGAGTTGTCTGTAACTTGTTCATATCATACATTACTTGTCTTTGATTTTGTAATATTTGCAATTGCTATTTAGCATCTTCTTTAATTTGATCTGTAACTAGTCTACCATATTGAACTATTTTATTTTGCTTCTATAACTATTTCTACAACTGCTTAGTAATGGTCACCTTTTCTATGTAAGTTTCAACATCGGCTTGATTTGTTTTATCCAAGGTTTCCATTTCATCAGCAATATCTCTTAACTGAATTCTTAATTGTTGCTGTTGCAGGATTGCAGAATCCCACTAGATTTTAGTTACCATTAAAGAATAATCTTGAGCTGCTTGTTGTAATGCCTAGTCTAATGACGTTAAATCATTTGTGGCATTACTGAATCCCTATTGCCCTAATTCAGTGAAGTTTTTCCCCAAATTTAATGCTACTTGAGACATTTTGGCAAAAGATGAAAAGAACATGCCTCTGAACTAAGTAAGGGAAGTTTTGTAACCCTCTACAATATCTCCAAAGTTAACGGAAGTCAACCACTTTTTGGCTGTATTACCAAGTTTGGAATACTATTGTTTTATTTGAATTAAATGTTTAGAATGATCTACAACCTAGTCGTTAATGAACCCTATTTGTTTAGTTAATTTCTAAAGACCAACCTTCCAACGTAATGTTCCAGCAGATATATCATCTATCTAATCAGAACCTTCACGTATCTTCTCAACTAGATCGTCAGCAATTTTTGTTGCATTTTCGAACTATTCTGTAACTTCTTTGGTTCTCTATTTAACCTATATTAATTGCTATGCTAATTCTTCAACTCTTAACTCTAGATCTAAGTCTTTATCCTTTGCCATTCATATTCAATTCCTTAAGGGATTCGCTAATTAAAATGTATTGTTATGAGATCTGATCTTTTTGAGCCTTTCCCCTGCATCAGCGATCACTTCCATAGATCTTTTCAAGTTTTGAATTTCTTTCTTAACGAGGGGATCATTAACAACTTGAGTTGCAACAGCTTTATCAACGCCTAATGCTTTGAATATTCCTGTTAATACTGTGGCTATCGCACTTTCTGTTAATAATTCTTTTTGATTCATTTATAAGAGTCTCCTTATTTTCCAAAGAATGGACATTTAAATTGACCAGACTTTATCATTTGTTGATACATTTTCATTACTTGTTTATGCCAATCTTGGATTATCTTTGAATACCTCTACCTTAATGGCACTGGTAAATCCATTAATTCATTGACTGTAATTGCTCCCTGTGCCATTAAAGCAAGATACATAACATTATCGGAAATTACTTTATAATACTGACTATTTGTTACTTGGCCAAAAGAAGTCCACCGTAATCGGTATCGTCACCTCCTGTTCCCTGTAACAGTTAGGGCATTCATGGGTTCTTCTAATGTTAATATCTGGTGAAAGCGTTTGAATGTATGATCTTAATGCAAAAGTATCCTTAGCTGATATATCTTGTAATTCATTAAGGATGTCTGCAAACTAAGTCTTCCCATCAATTTCTTTGATTAAACAAGCAGTTCTAATTAGAATCTATAGATCAGGATACTTGTTAGTTTTCATTCTCTTGTCCATTAAATTTTCAGTATGGCCATTATTTAAGCGGAACTTAACTTGCTTTTTGCTAATAGGCATTTCGAATTCGAATTCATCCTGTTCTCTTGGATAATTGAATAATTCTGGGGTTTCTTTAGGTGCTATTACTGCTAAATCAAATGTAGTATCTGATTCGTAATTACACTTAGGACATTCAACTTTGACTTCATATTTATTGCCATAAGTCATTCTTCTGGAAGCAAATATTAAATAGTTTTTATCACCTGTTAATAAGTCCTATAATTTGTAGTTTTCTAAGATAAGGGATTTTAGAAATTCATCTATCATAATACCCTTTCTTATCAAGTTCTGTGAACTCAATATTGCCTAATTTCTACCTGTAGGTATCTTGATTTTAACTCTTCCTGAAGCTAATACTGAATTCTCAGGATAAGTCCATCCTTTAGAAGGTAAATCAACGACTTCAAACATCTAATTAGAGGTTGCCTCCAATTTAGAAACTGCAATACCGCCATCAGTAAGTATTTCCTTCATGGAAATGCCCTTGTTGGTGGTTAATAAATCACCATAATTCTTTGTTCCTAAGTCTTCCCTGGAACCTGCGTCTTTAATGTTGTCTTGATCTGACATACTTTATTCTCCTTATAAATAATTAGGCTGGCGGAAGTTCTCTCACCAGCCTATAATTACTTCATTTCTTATTTTTAGTTGATAGGAATTTCTTTTGATTTTTTTGTCTATTCTTCTAAAGGTTCATTAATTTTCTTTGCAATATCAATTATTAATATTCCATTTTCAAATGAGGCATAAAATTCATCTTCAATCTAATCACTTGCGATATAAAATGTTCTTATAAATTCAGATTTTTTAAGCTATCTACGTAAGTAATTAACATTCTACTACTTATTTTCTAATCGTTTCTTCCCACTAATTGTTAATGTTTGATCTTGTTTGTTGTATTCGAGTTTAATGTCCTCTTTATTCATACCAGGAATTTCCATCTATATTTGATATTTTTGTGGATAATCCTTAATATCACATTTTGGATAACTTCCTTGAAAAGTACTAAAGGAATCTGATTTTGATGGGATAAATTTGTTAAAAAACTCATTAAACATGTTGTCAATCATATCGTCGAATGGAGATTCGAGATTTCTTCTTAAGACAAATGGACTGTAAATCTTTGGGACTAAGTTTTTGTTTTTAGACATGCTAAATCCTCCTGTGAGCAATTTATTTTCGGGTTTCCTTTGACAACCCATTAATAATTATAACCAATTTAAAAAAATACCCAAATAATTTTTTTTGGAATATGAAGCAAAAATTGTGCAAGGTTTTTTTAAAAATGAGTTACAATATTTTAAACAACCAAGGAGATCAAAAATGAACGAAACTAACTTTGTTAAATTCGACAGCTTTTAGAGTTCCGCAATTCAAACTTTGTGGTATTCTGAAGAAAAACAGGAACTTATTGTTTAGTACAAGGGTGGAGATCAATATCGATACAAGGAAGTAACCTTGTCTGAATGGAAAGCGTTATGCTCTGCCGAATCAAAAGGCAAATTTTTAAATGAAAACATTAAAAGCAAATCTTATCAAAAGATGGTGCTTCATGACTGATTATGAAAGCATATCTTCAAAATATAAGCTAAAGTTCTACAATTTCTTCCTAAATTCATATTTAAATAGATATGGAGGTTATAATTTAGATCATGATGAAATGATATACAAAATAGCAAATTTTGGTAGTAAAATTAATCAAAATTATTTAAGTTTCGCTTTTGGAGCAAAAGAAGATGACATGTATGGACTTATTGATATGCTTGAATAGTTTTAGATTTTTGATATAAAACAAATTTAGCCTGGAATAGTACAAATTTATTTTCCTTTTACAGAAGAAAAAATTAAATGGTTAAAATATAAAAGATCTAAAACTTAGCAACAGAAAAAATTAAAACAAATGATATTGGATTGTTATAGAAAACTTAAATCCATAAAAATAGAATAAAAAGAAACATGAATACTATATTTGAAAAATTAAGCTTAGATAGAAATTAGATAAAATGGGAAGATTACCTATTAATTCCTACTCCAATATAGAAAATAGGAAATATGTATTTCAAAAGAGAAGATTTTTTCGCTCCTCTAGGGTATGGTGGACCAAATGGTTCAAAAATGCGACAAGCAATTTATCTAATTAATGAGAGCAAAAAAAATAACCCTAAATTGGAAGGTATTATTGGAGGAACTAGTCTTAGGTCTCCTCAAATATCAATGTCTTCAATTATTGCAAAATATTATGGTCTTAAAGCTAAACAAGTTATAGGTGCAACAAAACCTGATACAGCTTTAAAACACTATAATATAGAAATTGCTAATTATTTTGATGCAGAATTTTATATTACAAAAGTAGCTTACAATCCTGCCTTGCAAAAAAAGGTTAAAGAACTTTTAAATACATATAAAAATTATTATTATTTAGAGTATGGAATTACTGTTGACCATAAAACTCATTCTGAAAAAGAAGTAGAAAATTTTCATAGAATTGGAGCAGAACAAGTAAAAAATATTCCTAATTTTATTGAAAATATTATTATACCTGCGGGAAGCTGCAATAGCTGCATTTCTGTTTTATATGGGTTAGCATTATATAAACCAAAATCTCTTAAAAATGTTTATTTAATAGGAGTTGGCCCAAATAAAATTAAATATATAGAATAGAGATTAAATATTATTTCAAAAGTTTCAGGAATAGAAACAAAAATATTTAATCGTTATTATTATGATCATTAGGATTTAAATAAACAATATAATTTAGAAACTAATATTAAAGATTATTCTTATAATTTGCATTTTTATGATCTTCATAAACAAAAATATACAACATATGATAAATATGTGTGGAAGGAATATTTTGATATAAAATTTCACCCAACTTATGAAGGCAAAGCATTTGAGTACATATAGAAAAATTTACCATATTTAATTAATGATAAAAGTTTATTTTGGATAGTTGGAAGTCTTCCTAGTTTGGATTCAATTTTAACATCGTTAAATTTACCTAAAAAAGAAAAAAGTTTAAATATTATAGGTAATGAAATTTCTAATGATTTTTCTAACAAAACAGAAAAAGTTAAAGTTTAGAAAACAAAAAATAAAAATTCTATGAAATAGATGGTAAAAAAAGAAAAAACTAAATATTCTAAAAAATAGACAAAAAATAAAGACAAAAAAACAAAATCTGAAGTTAAAATATTTGAAAATAATTAGCTTGACCAAAAAATTGGAAGATGGTCAGAATTAAATAATAAACCAGAAATATCTGATTTAGTAAAACATATGGATTTTAGAGATCCAAAATATAGAAGAGAAGTTTTTTTAAGATTCTATGAATTTCATTTAAAATATAATATTCATCCAGGCTGCGTTTATTTTGCTATGCCATGGCTGGCTAAATATTATAACATGGATTATTAGACTAAATTATGGATGGCATATATAAATGGTTGTTCTCAAAATATAGTTACTACATGGTTAATCATGAAAAAATTTCCTTTTTTAAATACTGTTAATTTAGATTAGCTTAATTCATGGTGGAATTAGAATTCTCATAAATTTAAAGTTGGTCTTGGTTGGGATTTAGATAGAAAGTATTTTAAAGTTGGTAGAATGGGATTTCCTAATTGTGTAAAAAATTATATGTTAATAGTTGATAAATATGGAAGTCAAGAAAAAATGTTTAATGAACTTACCAAATCCTAGGATCCTTATAAAAATTTCTAGAATGTCTGGGAATTTATTAAAAAAAATTTTATTTCCTTTGGAAGATTATCAGCTTTTTCTTACACTGAATATCTTAAAATTGTAGGAGTAAATATTGATTGTAATAACTTATTTTTATATGATTTAAAAGGTTCTCAATCTCATAGAAATGGATTAGCTAAAGTTTTAGGAAGAGATGATTTAGACTGGTGGGACGCAAAAGAATCACCAAATAAAAATTTCAAAGGATATAATTATAAAACTATATAGTGGTTAGAAAAAGAAGCTGAAATTCTTTTAAAATAGGCCAAATAGAGATTTAAAAATAACAAAAGTATTCCTCAAGAAAATATAAATTATTTTACTTTAGAAAGTACTTTATGTTGTTATAAATCTTGGCATAGACCAAATAGAAGATATCCTAATGTATATACGGATATGTTTTACTAGAGAATAAAATATGCCGAAAGTCAATGGGATGAAGATTTTTCTATATTTTGGAAAATGAGAGAAGAATGCCTTCCAGAATATTTGTTATTAGAAAAAAATCCTAAAGATCCTGGATTAACCAGTGTAAAACAAAATCATTATAGATTAACTGGTGAAGTTATTATGATGGATAAAGAATGGTCTTGTTTTGAAAATGAATTTAACAATAATATAAAGGAAAAATAACATGAAAACAAAATACTATATTACGTTCTTTGGTGCTAATGCCACAGGAAAGAGTTCTACAGCGGGATGGTTATCAGAATAGCTTCCTAAACGAGGAATATCCGTAGAAACTGTTGGAAAATACGGAATTAGAAAAGGAAGAATTTATCATACGGGAGGAGCTGATGCTTTACATTCTAAGGAAAGAAATAAAAGTATGACTGATGCAGAAAGAATGGAAGTAATTAAAGAAAAATGGATGTCTGATGCAGATGTTGTAATAGGTGAAGGAATGTTTTTAAGCGGTCATAAGATGTTGCAACACTACATTAATCTGAAAGAACTTAAAGATAGAGTAATTTTAGTTATTCACTTATATGCTGATATTGATGAATTGGGTGTAAGAATTACAGAAAGAAGTGGTGGAAAAGAATTAACCCCTGTAAGGATTAAAAGATTGGGAATTAGAACAAGATCGGCCGTTCAAGATATTTCTAAGTTTAGAGATAATCCCAATTTGTAGATTTATGAATATGATACTACTAAAAAGTAGGACTTTCCAACATTTAGACAAAAAATTCTAGAGTTAATAACTGAAAGAGATGGAACATAAATACCCTAAAGAAACATTCGATTATGGAACAGAATTGGAATTAGCAGATGTAGATACTAAAATTACATTGCCAGAAGGAAATGAATGGAATTCCCAAGAAACGGATATAACAAATACAAACGGAATTGGAAATGATCCTTGGAAAATATTAAATAGATATGGTGGAGAAGTTAATGTTAAACCCACTCCTACAATCTAGGGGCAAGTTCAGGAATGCGATAAGATATTTAAGGTTTTAAGAGAACAGGGTAAATTATCAATCAATTATTCCTGTTTCCACCATGTTCATGTAGGAGTTCCAGGTCTGTATAAAGATATAGAATACATTAAAAAGGCATTAACTTATTTTTATAAATGGCAACGAGAAATTTGGGAAGTATGCTTTGCAACCTTTTAGAAACCAAGGAAAAAGGATTATTAGAATTAGGAAGATTTCAAATTAGCAATGTAGGCATATAAATTTTAGAATAGCTTTGTATTTAATTTCTCCTAGGACAAATACAATTATATGATGAAATCTAAAACTCCTTAGGAATTTTACTTATCTAGATTAGGCTACAATTAGAAAACAGGAAAAAGAGGAATAATGCATAGAAGAATGCATGTAAACTTTATGCAATTATTTGACCCCTCTCATACTATAGAATTTAGAATGTTTCAACCTACTTTAGATTTAAAATAGATTGAAAGTTGCTTATGGTATTCTCAAGAATTAGTAGATGCCATGTTGAACACGGGAATTAGTCCTCTTTAGATAGTGTCTAAACGAAAAGATTTAGTATTTCCTAAACCTCTTCCACTAAATCTAGATATGTTTAAAATATTTAAGCTGACAGGCAAGCACACTAGTGTATACGATAAGAAAAAGCGTAAAATTGCTTTAGAAAATATAAAGTAGTTGATAAGAATAGGTTATATAACAAAATAGGATGTAGGTTGGTGGAGTTAGGAACAACCATTATAGGATATGTCACTTGCCCATAAACCCCCCCAGTAAAGGATAGTAAATGAAGAAACATTTTATACACTTAATAGGAGCTAACGCTACTGGTAAAAGTTCTATAGCTGGATGGATTTTAGATACATTTAAAAGTTCGTAGGCTGTAGGAGAATATAAAAAGAAATAGGTATAGGGAGTCTACACTGGAGGTGCAGACCCCATGAAAGCCACAAATAATGAAAGAAGAGATGTATTAAAAAAGATTTGGATGGGTGATAAGGATATAGTTTTAATGTAGGGTATGATAGTTCTATCCCTTATAAATATTGACTATTTTTTAGAACTACAAAAGAAATTTCATAGAGATATTACTATAATACATTTATTCTGCTCATTAGACACCTTATAGGAGAGAGTCTTCCACAGAAGTAAGGGCAAGCCCAAGAATCTCAAAAGAACTCAGAATCTTATAACTAAATCCACTGGTTCAGCTAGAATTGCAAGATATGCAGAACAATTAGGATTGAATGTTATTAATGTCTGTTGCGACGATATTAAAGCCTATGATCAATTAAAATAGAAATTAAAGGAATTGATAAATGAGTGAAATCTATGAAAAGATTAAACCTATTATAGATTAGAATTTGAATGAGGAGAATCTTAAACTATTTCTCTATTGGATTATATAGAGATATAAGATTCACTTATTAAAGGATGTTGAGGGCAAACCTTATCCGTGGACGGAAGATGAAATTCTTAAATCCTATTCCTTTACAAATGTAAGACGAATTTAGGACACTGTTACGAAGTTCGTCCTTAATGAGATATGTTTAAACAAGGAATTGACTCTCAAATAGAAGGTAATTAACCTCATTATATTTAGAATCTTTAATGAACCATCAAAGTATAAGCTAATTAAACTTCCCATAAGGTAGTCATTTATTAAAAATGAAGACTTCAACGAATTCTTGAATTATCACATAGAAAATATAGCCACTGATGAAATTCTCTATAGACCCGCATACATGCATAATGGAGCTGTCAAGGCTCATGATACCTTTGCCTAGAGCATCCCATCCAATCTAAGACCATTCTATATCGTTTGGAAATGCTATAAGTAGAATATTTAGACAATCGTATAGCACATATTAAATGATAATAGAACAAAAGTCTTTGATGAGATTTTATCCATCAAGGGAATTGGACCATTTTTGGCTTACCAGATCTATGTAGATTTAACTTATTGTCCCTAGACAAAACTCACGGAGAATGACTTCGTACATCTGGGAGAGGGAGCTTTGAGGGGAGTAGACATCGTTTGTCCGAAGATTCCCGCAACCAAAAGATATTTGTTCATACATTTCGTTGAAGAGAATTTAAACACTTGGCTAACGAAGTATTACGACACAGATTTGCAAAAATTAATGTGGGATTTACCAGAACATGAGAGATTTTTGTCACTTTCTAACATTCAAAATTGCTTTTGCGAATTTAGTAAGTATTACGGATTTAAATACTCCACGAAGCCCCTTAAACGTAGATATTATCATGTAAAAAAGTGATCACCACTTTTTTACAAAATGAGCTATATTATAATTTATAAGAAAATAATGTAAAGGGATACAAATGCAGGTTTTATATAAAATCAAATCAGGTTCATACCTTTACGGATTGAATATTCCTACATCAGATTTGGATTTTGTAGGAATTTATGTTGAAAACGATTTTTCTGAATTTATCAATCCTTTTAATTCCATTGATGAAAGGGATATGTCAATAAAATCAAAACTAGAGAATGGAAAGAATGACGAAAATGCAGTAGATGAAAAGTATTTTCATCTTAAAAAGTTCATTAAGCTTTGTGCAGACAATAACCCGAACATTCTTGAAATGTTATTCGCCCCTGAAGATTGCATTGAATATGTGGACCCTCTCTTTAAAGAACTTATTCTTGACCATCCGGAAATGTTCGTTAATGCAAAATTAATTGACAGATTTATTGGTTACGCTAAAAGTCAGGAACAGAAGAGCTACACCAAATCTAGTAACTATCTCTATCTTGAAAAGTTTAGAAGAGAATTAAATTATTTCAAAGAATTAAGTACTAACAGAGGTACAGTTGGTGAAATGATTATGAGAGATCCAGCTAGATTCCGTGATGAATTTAAAGATCAGTACACCATAATTGTTGACCAAACTGGAGATAAAGTATTGGAATTAGGTGGAATGAAATTTCCATTTGGTATTACAATTAAAGAAGCAATTGCCCGCATAGATGATAGATTTTCAAGAGCCTCACATAGAATTGAAGGTATCTTTATTAATAAATATGAGCCAAAGTTCATGTCTCACACTATCCGTTTACTAGAGGAGGGATATCAATTACTTACAGCGGGCAAGATTGAATTTCCATTTAAAGGGCAAGCATATGATGACATCATGTCCATCAAACTTGGAAACACTCCCGTTGAGGATGTTCCTGAGATTGTAAACGAATACAAGGAAAGACTTTCTGAATTGGAGAAGGTGCATACTCTCCCTAAAACTGCCGATTATGAAGCAATTAAGAGAGCATATTTACTAGTAGTCGTTTCCATGTATAATAGGGAAATGGCTGAATTAGCCGAAGATTACGAATTAACAATATATTGAAGGAGTTACATATTATGACTTACGAAGAAATGCTTGATATGCCACTAAACACTATTTACAAGGCTGATGACAATTTGTTTAGTATTACTAGAGTTCCTGGTGGGGTGGATTTACAGATTTATCGAGCCTGCAGAATATGGTGTTAACTATGCTACTAATAGTGATTGTATATTCATTCCAGAAGTAAAAGAGAAGTCATGTTAATAATAGGCGACAGGGTTCATAGTAATAACTACGGATATGGAACTGTAGTTAAGATATTTACTGGGGATTATCCTACTGCTACTATTAAGTTAGACGGACTAGCTCCATGGTTTGCAGAAGGGCACCTAGTGCATTGTACCTTAAATGGTATTAGAGATATAGCTTTCGAAGAAGCCGATCCTGAAGTCGACTTTTTTGTTGTTTATCCATAGCGTAAAAAGGTAAATATAGAATAGTTGAAAGGGTATGATCCAGAAGTTGGATCAGATATGGAATCAGTGTTTAAACATATGGGATGTAACAGTTGTAAAACAGAATGGGACACTTGCACATATGGACTATATTGTCCTGAATGTAAAAGTAAGGATATCCATATGGCACTTGTTTGGAGATAGAGTTTTTAAGGAGTACAAAATGAAATATATCATTTTTAGTTTTAAGGTTATTTTAATTGCAATTGCAATTCCGTTTGCAATAATCCCAGCGATATGCATTGCGGGATTAATAGCATTGGATAATGTCGATACAAAACCTGCACATATAATGAAACATGTAAATATAATTCATAAGAGAGATATAAAATGAAGGTTACAAGGTTTGCACCCTCAAAAATAATTTGATATAATTAACCTTTTATATAGTAATTATAAATGTAAGGAGATTAACAAACTATGTATTACATTTATAAGACTACAAATTTAGTTAATTCTAAAGTTTATATAGGTGTACATTATTCCGAGAACATTGATAATGATAATTATTTAGGTTCTGGTAAAGCACTAAGATTGGCAGTAAACAAGTATGGAAGAGATAATTTCAATAGGTAGATATTATACGAATTTAATACCTTTCAATAGGCATATGCTAAAGAAAGATAGATTGTTAACGACAATTTTATTTAGCAAGAAACTAATTACAACATCAAAAGAGGTGGTTGGGGTGGATGGAAATCCAAAGGATAGATATCTGTTAAAGATACTGACGGTAATAAATTCATTGTCAAACGAACCGATCCAAGATGGTTATCTGGTTAGTTAGTTGGACAGACCAAAGGTAAAGTTGTTGTAAAAGATAAAGACGGAAACATATTTCAAACAGATGTAGATGACCCCAGATATCTTTCTGGTTAGTTAGTTAGCAACATAAAGGGAAAGGTCACAGTGAAAGACTCTAATGGACTTACATTTCAAGTTGATAGAGATGACCCTAGATATTTGTCAGGATAGTTAACGGGAATAACTAAGGGTTGTCGAGGCGAGAATTGGGCAAGATATGGATAGTCTAATTGGATCAAAGATAAAATTTGGATTCATAATTTCGAACTTAAACAAAATAAATTAATAAGCAATCTAGATTGCATTCCCTTAGGCTGGTCCAAAGGAAGAAAGATTTTTTCAAAGGAACTTAGCGAACGAATAGGAGGTAAGGGAACTATTCAAATATATAACCCAGAAACTCTCTAGCACAGAAAAATATCGCAAAATTAGAAAATTCCATAGGGGTTTATCAGGGGTCAAAATTATCGAAGAAAAAATACAACTATTATAAACTTAGATACAGGGTAGAAAAGAATTACTGGCCATAATGAAGTTGTACCGTAGGGATTTGTTAAAGGTTGGTCAAAAAAATTGTTAAAAAAGTTAAACAAATTATCTTCGTTGTAGTTGTTAAGGCAACAAGTTATATTAAATTAATAAAAAGATATATGGGAGAATTTATGTCTAACACAAAAAAACAAGTTGTTACTAGGATGGCACCCAGCCCAACCGGAGAAATGCATATAGGCAATTTAAGAACTGCTCTATATAGTTGGTTGTATGCTAAGCAAAACAATGGTAAATTCATCCTTAGGATTGAAGATACCGATAAA
>Ga0209201_1003482_pt1 | contig 13790 bp, 9 predicted proteins | sample AD_UKC055_MetaG_FD_184411 | JGI IMG/M metagenome (GOLD analysis project Ga0209201, IMG submission 184411) | Active sludge microbial communities of municipal wastewater-treating anaerobic digesters from USA - AD_UKC055_MetaG (SPAdes) (version 2) | ecosystem: Engineered > Bioreactor > Anaerobic >...
GCTATGCAAGCGTTCCTCGTTATAGATCTGAATATAATCGGCAATCTGCCGACGGGCGTCGTCAATTGACAGATAACTTTGTTGACGAATCGCCTTGCTTTTAATAGTACCAAATGTTCGATCTTACCATTGCTCTGGTGTAAGGTTATCTACACATCGTATTCGGTAATCGTGGTTCTCAATTACTGTTAGACAGTACTTCTACTATGAAGCTGTCTTTATCTTTGATCTTTTTTCCCAAATGTCCAATCCGTGAATTTTGTCCCTGGTTTAATTTCTCATGTTTTCGGCTAAATGTATCAACCGCACCTTCAAATAACTGCTTCTTCCACTTATGGATTAAGTTGGGATTTATTCCATAGCGACGGGCTATCTCACTAATGGGAACCTGGTTCTCCAGGTGCTCCCTTAAAATTTCAACCTTCTTGCTGGCTGTGTGCTGATTACGATTTTGATTCATCTTGACTCCTTTTTTAATCTCTTATTTCAAACTTAACAATTTTCCATTTCCAAGTGAATCATAACACTTTCTTTGAGTCTCTAATTTGATATGGGATTAAAAGGTGTTTAGGAATCTTCCATAATCTGCAAAATAGAAAAAATATTTTGTTGTTTAATACCTCTATTCATAAGGTGGCAGATTTCGCTATTGCTTTTGATACGGTTTACTCTGGGCATAGGAAACTTCTCTTTTGTTAGCTACAGTCTGGGGCGTGTTTTTGTATTCGATATTTTCTTCTATTTGAATAACTTCCGTCCTAAAAAATCGGAAAGTCCGCCTATCGCTTTTTGAATGGGGCCTAAATGAATATCGTAATAATAATCAGACTTAAACCAACCTTTTTCTTTATAATACTCATAATCATATAGTTTTAAATCTGAACTTTGAAGTCCTGAGCGTGTCATTCTAAATGTCATTATTTTAAACAATGAAGGTTTAACTGCTTTTTCTCTGTTTAATCTTTTATAAAATTGGTCTGATAGGTTCTTGATATTCGCTTTTAATTTTTCAAGCTGTTTTTCCGGTATTGGCTCAGGGGTTATAACCGTTGTACCCTTTAGCACATCAAAACCCAAATTGTCTCCTACGCTTTCCAGATATTTTTGAGTTTGTTTCCCAAAGGGGATAAACTGTGTTCCAATAGCTGTGAAGGTTTTTTTGAAAAATCTCGGTCTGTGATAGATAAAAGCAATCCGGTCAATAAAATTTTTCATTCTCCCTGAAACTTGAAATGCATAACTTGGACTTGCGAAAACAACACCATCCGACTCTTCCAGTTTTGCTATAAGTGCATTACGATCATCATTATAGGGACAGAATTGCTCACCTTTATCAAAGCATAACTTGCACCCGCTACAAAACTCGAGATTATAGTCGTTCAAAAAAACATACTCAAAATCTATGTCTCTGTATTTTTTTAAGTTTTTTTCAAATTCCTGAACAGCTAAATAGGTTCCTTTTTTTCGAGCACTGCCAATAAATGCGGTAATTTTTTTCATAATTGTCCTTTTTATCTAATATTGTTTAAGTTGAATAGTGTTGTTATTTGATAGAAACACCTAATTTCAGCTAACATCTTGCGAATTTGTGGCGTTCTAACTGCATTCATTTTTATAAATTGTCGAAAATGCGCTGTTATACGAAGTGGAGGCGTAATCCATTTTCTATATTTTTTCCCCAATATAAAACACATACCCATAATATTGTTTATATTTTGAATATAACTCTGCCTCACGCCTCATAAATCCAATAAAATCCTCAACGGTTCTATTGCCCGCATATTTTTTCATAAATTCCTCTTGTCTTGGTTTTTGCGGAATAAAATAATTATCTATCCAACAATTTTCAGGCAATATAAATGTTGCCACAGGAACATATCCCGCTTTTTGCATTATTAAAATATTTTGCCCTATGGTACTAATTTCAGGAACCGCATCAAACCACCATTTTTCAATTTCAGCCGGGCGTTCGTCAGTAAACCATGACTCATAGGTTACGGCGATATAGCCATTTTTTTTGAGAAAGCCTTTCCAATACTTTAAACCTTTTTCAAAACCAATATTGGCAATAGCTCCTTCAGACCAGATAACATCAAATTCTTCATTTTGAAACGGTAAATTATCCATTGAACCGACAATGCCTTTTACTCTATTCTGCAAACCGAGTTTTTCAGCGTTTGTATTAAACTTTCCAATAAAGTCTGGAAAAATATCAAGCCCGGTAATAGTTCCTTTTGTATTTTGGGCAAGAATCATTGTCTGACCGCCTGTTCCGCAAGCCAAGTCCGCAATTTTTAATTCATTTGAAGAATTGTCAATAAAGCTTAATGCCCTGATAGTAGATTCAGGGCTGCCAGGTCCCTGCCTATCTAACTCGATAAAATATTCACTTATCAAGTTAAAATCAAATTCGTGAATCGTTGGTTTTTCGTTTTCCATATTTAAACTCCTTAATCCAATGTAGTATCAATTATTCTTTCAATATATTTTTTACCAATTTTGCCATCATTTCGCCTAACGGTTCCAGCATAAAAGAAGTCCTGCCCTGGCGGGATTTGGTAGAGTACCGATTTATCGGCACGAATCTTTTAGGCTGTGTTAGGCGACCCTAAAGCGAGCCACGATAGTGGCGAAGCATTTTGCTTGTTCCGCTCGGCGGCATTTTTTCATTTCTTTCATACTTCACCCTCTAAATTACTTTTAAGGAATTCTAAAATGACCCCCCTTTTTAACTGTTCATGACAGAATTGATTTTCATAGTTTCTAAGACAACCGTAACAACTTGTTTCAAGACCGCAGGAGCAATTTTTCACGCGGGACAAAGCACTTTTAAGAACATCATTGAAGTTTTGCTTATCCATTAAGCGTTTCACATGCCCAGCTCCACCTGGCACATTGTCAAATAGAATAAGCATAATTCCTTCTTCGGACGTATAAAGGCAACCATCTAAATCTTGTCTTCTTATTTCAAGTGCTTGGCTTGCACCTTCAAGAATTGCATAGAGCAAAGAAAACCAAAAACTACTAGTATCTTTAGTATCTTCCTTTGGCTCCTCAAAAGATATAGAAAGTACATCCGTTTTAAAAGTGTGTCCAAGATGTAATGGTCCTCTCAGTGCTGATGAGCAGTCTATACCATAAGGCGTTTTATGCTTTCCTCTTTGCCTTTCTGAAAAGGCAGCTCCGCATGTATAACAAATCCAAAATCCAACCCCTTTTCTTCCTTTACAGACAACTGCCAACTCACCATCTGATGAATACCTGCACTTAATCTTAAATTTACTAATAGGAAATTCTTTTTCTTCAGGTTCTTTATAATCAAAGAAATACGGTCTTGTTGTAAATTCACGTTTGGGACGGGATTCGCCCGGTTTTCGTGGTTCATAGTCTTTAGAAGTTACAAAACCAAATATAGGTGTAATGAATTTGTGTACTTTTTGGCGCGGAATACTACCATGAATCTTACACGACATAGAAGGTGGCATATCCTCAACCGTTCCTCCTTGGATGTAAAACCGCTTACATTCGGAGCAAATAGTATACCAATAAATTGGCCAGGTTCTGTTTTTTACTACCCTTAAACCAGCGCTTTCCCAAGTGTACCCATTCGCAACTACCTGGCTACTGGGTGCAAATTCTGAAATCGCTATACGTAAATCTCTTTCCAATTGTATATTTTTAGATGCAGGGATATGAGACAGAGTGGCGAGTTCGACAACATCAACAGGAAAACCGTATTTAGGAATAACAGTATGTGATGCCAAAAAATCTATGAGTTGTTTTTTCTGAAGTGTTTCCATTCTATCATTAGCCCAATTACGGTCATAAGTAAGTCGGCTTTCTTTTGTTTTATTTCCCCCTGAATCAATGATTTGCTTTAATTCTTCTCCCTTATTTTTATAATATTCTTGCAATTCCGTATATTCGCTTCTTATTTTCTCATCAGCAATGGTAAGGGTTCCATCATTACCGATGAGATTATCTACCCAACCCCATTTTTCTATATTGAATAAACTATGCATATCTTGAGGAATAGCCCTTTTTAACGACTCTAAGATAGATTCTGGTTTTTTCCCGAGATATTCTTTCAACTTTTTAGTGCCAGAAATATCGCTGATCTCAAGTTTAAAGAAAGATTCTGCGGTTCCAAAGTAATCAGGAAACTGTCTGAAGAAGTTTGCCAAAACAATAGAATATAGATGACGAGAGACAATTTTTTTATTACGTATTTCAACTGCTGGTGGTTTTAATCGTCCTTCCACCATTTTTTCAGGCTCTTTAAAGTATGTAAGATCGTGGGAACGAAGTTGAGCAAAGGTCAAGGTAAAACCTATAGTATCGAGCCTTCGGCCTGCCCTCCCTGCCCGTTGAATGTAATTTGAAGGCTCGGGTGGAACATTACGGAGAAATATTGCTTCCAACTCACCAAGATCTACTCCTAATTCAAATGTAGTTGAACAGCTTAATATATTAATTTCTCCTTGTATGAACTTCTGTTGAATAATTGATGCATAATCTGTGTTAAGTTGAGCTGTATGTTCCTGAGATGCCATCTTTGTAGGGGAGAGATTAGAATAAAGGTACCGATAATGGTTGTTCATAATCTCTTTCCTTCTTAAGGGGTCTATTGATTCAAGCCTTCCGTTGCAATTGAAAGTAGGACAAACACCTCGAACACTTGCCGGTATAATCACTCCACACCTATCACAAATGAACCAGGGAGAACTATTGTCTTCTTGAATAATCCTCCAATATTTATAATCAAGTTGGTAAAGCACACCTTGTCCGGGATTACTAAATTGATGAATGCCCCTTCCTGTCCAATTATTTCTAAGATCTTCCCATATTTTACCTAATAATTTCTTAGATTTATCATTTTCATCATCCCCTGTGATTAGCTTGTATAGCTTTTTCAAGTATTCTAACCTTGCATTCAATCTTCCTGGAGCAGGAATAAAAGAATATATGCCTTTTTTAATATCAGACCCTTCACCTCTAAACTTGTACTCTCTGTTTCTTGGAGCAAAGAACTCATCTTGAGGATCCGGACCATCTTCGGGAAAAGTGATTGCGATGTTGAAACGCAGAGTGTTAAGCAATGTTTGGTATACAGCTATTGTCTCCTCCTTGCTAAGATTCCCGGGGGATTCTTGCAATTCTTTAATCGGCTTCCAATCCTCGGGAATAACTGGTATAAACGACACTAATCCGACTCCCTCCAGAGAATTTCTTCTATCCCAAACACCACCAAAATCTTGAAGAATCCATCTCCAAACTTCTTTCTTCTTCTCTTTTCTATCCATGCCTAGGTCAAATACACTTTTTTCCTCGGCAAGTTTTAGAACATCTTCACATAAGGATCTGAGTCTATAGTCCTGCAATGGATTATTTTGAGACAAAGCATCCACAATCAATCGCCGAAACAGAATCCTTTTGTATGTAAATTCTAAGTAAGGGGCAAAGAATGCAGCATCTTGCCTGCTATCTGAAAAGGTGAGTATCTTCTTTTTTTTTACACTTTCCTTTTTAAGGTTTTGATATAAAGCTGTAACCAATACCGCAGCAGGTGCATCTTTTTGGAAAATGAATTCTCGAACGATATTGATAGACCGCAATCCGCATAAACAACATATGTTAAGAATTCTGTCCTTAGGAGTGATCTCAATCAAAGTTCGTATCGTATTATTTTCCTGAGTGCAAGCACATGTAGGTTTATCTTCTGATATTGTCCCACATTTTATGCATAATTTCCAAGTTTTTCCTTTTTCAGCAATTTCTTCAGGCACTGCGACTTCTTGATCTTCGTCTTCTTCTAATGGGGTATCTTCTCTCCACAAAAGAAAAAATCTGTTCCTCCTTGGAGTGTCTATCTCGGCAAAAGAATGTTTTAATTTTCCTTCCTTAACATCACCAACTAAATACTCTTGTCCACACCTGCGACAGGATGCCAGTTCAAAAACTGGATAATTATCATCTGTTAATTCTCGCCTTTCCAAAAATATTTTTGGTTCAGGGTAGAATGAGACAAAAATACCCTCTGGTGCACGCACAAACAGATGGTAGCGTGCAGGAAGAAGCGGTAAAGATTCCTCATCAGGACGTGCCCAAACTACTATATTAACAAGACTGATGATATGCTGGCGCTCTTCGTCTGAAGGATTATCCTTTTCAATAAGTTGTTTAACGCAGTCCTCAAAATTTTTTGACCCTTCTTCCAATATTCCTTTCAACTTTGTAGCTTTTACATTTTTCGAGAGGGTTTCATAGAGGAACCTTTTGACATTACCATCGCACCGTTTTTTTGCCTCATTCAATATATTTTCAGGAACGTCAAATTTATCACAGATTTCATAACATCGTTCTAGCAGAGAATCTGACTTTTCTCGAATTATTTTATCCAGTTCTGAATATAATTGGATTGGGCAATTGAAATTGGCTTCTTTGATTTTAGTTTTGATTTTTTCTCCCTTTATCACATCTTGCAGGCTAGTATTCAATGGGTCAAAATCAAATTTCTCTCCGAAAAGGTTTGTAGCAAACTCTACTACTTTACCATAATCCTCCTCTTCCTTTACAAGTGTTGCACTGGTTGCTATGCACTGTAAATCGCCCTCCATATTTCTACAAACTCTGTCTTTTAAACGACGAATAAGCATCGCCATCTCAATACCAGAAGCTCCGCTGTAAATATGTGCCTCATCTAAGACTAAAAACTTCCAATTTTTTGCATATTCGCCGTCAAAGAAGGGTGAATCTTTTGGCCTTAAAAGTAAATATTCAAGCATTGCATAATTTGTTATGAGGATATGCGGTGGATTTTCCCGCATTTCTTCTCTCGAGAGAAGCTCACTTTCTACAGGCTCTACACCGGGATTTCTAAGCCGGAATTGATCTTTTCCCTTTTCCTTAGTTTCTGGTGTGTCTCCCACATATCTGCCAAAGGTGATATTCACATCTGGTACTTTTTCTTCCATAATGCTTGCCATTTGCCTTAGCCTGCGTAACTGGTCATTGGCCAGTGCATTCATAGGGTATAACAAAAGTGCACGAACTCCAGGTGTAAGTTTACCCTCTTTATGTTCTCTCAAAAGATGGTTATAAACAGGTATAAGGAAGCATTCTGTCTTTCCACTGCTCGTGCCTGAAGCAATAACTAAATTACGACCTGAAAGTATTTTTCTAAGTGCTTTCTCTTGGTGCAAATATAAGGGATTGTCCCTTAAATAAGGAAGAGCATCATAAATGAAACTTTCTAACCTCTCAGCTAATATTTTCTCTTGAATTAAATCTTTCAGGTAACGACCATTTTTAAATGGTGGAGTTGCCTCCAATATTGGACCATTCGTAAAACAAAACTTTTCAACTTCATGATGAAATAGTTTCCGCAGGTATGCATCTCTTAGACGGAAAGTACTTGTTAAATATCTAATGTAACTTTCCCTAATATTTTGTGCTACTTTAATGGGATCTATTGCCATTCTTAATCATCTCCTGTCAACGATTTCAAAATTTCAATATTCTCCAAGTACGTACTTTTTCTTCGCTTATCAAATGGAATATGTAAACAACGAATATCATTAAGAGTTACGCTAGCCTCAATTATTTCCTGTCTGCTGAAACCTCTACCTTTTTTCATCCCGCTACCACCTTTCACATATGGCCTCATATTTATTATATCTTTTTTCTTATTCGGAGGTTTAGACAAATCTGTCTGTTTTTGTGGTTTACTCTTGGATTTTTCTTTCGTTATCTCAGGTAAATGTATAATGTCAACTTGGTTTAATAATCGCTCGTTTATTGCATTTCGAATTTCCGTCCTGAGCATTATTTTATCATTATTTTTTTGGATAGTATCATAAAACTGATTTAATAAGAGATTTTGGACCATGCCTTTTCGGATAAATTTTGCTTCTTGTAACCTTTGGCCATTTGTTTCAAGGATAGCCGAAAGATCATATTTTGTATCAAAATCATTAGTGCAAACCGTAAGATAAAAATCTGTACCTGCAATTAATTCGTCTCTTTTTATTTGTAGAGATTTATCAAACCATGTTATATTTTCTGAAGTTTTCCATTTTAATCTCGGGATAGTGATCTTGAAATTTGTTTCGGTCTCGGGTTTATTCTGTTTCATAAAAGAGAAACGAAGAGTATCTTTTTCGGGTAACAGCTCGATTTGATAGCCATTTTCTATATATTTATACTGGATCTTTTCATCCGTTTTCAATACCCAATCCTGAAAATCTTTCTCCAGAAGAATTTTACCAAATTCTTTTTTATGTCCAATTTTTGGGTCTGGAATTATAAGGTCCCTTGGAAATTCCAATTGGACAAAAGGAATATAGCGAAAAAATAGTGTTTCTATGGGAATTCTATCCTCTTGTTCACAAATATCTATTTGAAACTCTCCACATTCGCAAGGTAGATTGTCAGGGAGTTTTAATTCTAACGGCTCGTCTCCTGTCCAATTCTTAGTAATAACCTTATAACCCGCCTGCTTATTTTGAATCCATATCATCCAACCAGATGGATTTATTGCTGGTGCTTTTATTTTGATGCTTTTGCCTGCAAAAAGAGGACTCTGTTCTTTGAAATCATCTTCAATTACTTCTTCACCCTCTATAGAATAGCTCAATTCGCAAGGTATTTTCTCCTCTTCCTCAGTTTGCCTGTTCTTTATAACAAGTTCATTTGTATTTTTTAGGGTGATAAACATTGGTCTGTATTTATCCCAAATCCATATTTCTTCAATTACATCTGGTTCAGTAGCTAAATCAAAGTCTTCTTCAAGAAGAACCCAAATATCTCTATTCGGTAAAGGATTGAAATTCCCCTGGTTATCATAAAGATAGTGCATTCTACCTCGATTGTTTCCTATCGCAATAAATGCATACAGAATTTCATTGCTATGTTGATAACTGTAAACTCTACCTTGAAGTTCATCTGGATAAACAATCTTAAAGTTTTTTAAAGATTGTTCTAAATCTATTCTCTTTTCCTCCGCTGTGGCAATCCCTTGTTTATTGTTGCTTACCCTTGCAGAAATAGTTTGTTCATCTCTATTTAGCTCCAGTTTATAATGTAGTTGTTCTGGAATATTAGTTACTATGTTGGTTTCGAATTGTTGTTTTGGTATGACAAAGAAAACCTTTGCTTCATCAAGATCAATTTCTACATAGGGAGATTCTGCTCTTGTAGGTGTTTCTTTTTCCTCCGATGTCTTATCAGTTCTTTCAGGGACCACTTCTACTGACTGTGGTAGCTGTTTAGGTGCTTTTAGCTTCTCTCTTTTGGTGCTCCCTAAGTCTATTTCCCTACGTTTTGAGCTGGCTGGCTTCTTTTCATCTTCTTGTGTCTTTCTACATTCTTTTTTTCTTTCTTCTGTAGGTGCTTTCTTTTTGTAAGGCTTTCGTGTTTTTGTTTTTCCTCCTTCTTCCGATTCTACCGGTGGGATTTCATTTTTTGATTTTTCCTCGGGTGAAGCAGGCTTTTCTACTCGTGTTGGCTCCAGGTGAGTATGGAAAATCTTCTTGAACCATGAGATAAACTTACTAAATATATTGAGCATCTTTTTCTTCTCCTATTTTTATGTGATAGCTGCAAAGTAAAATGCCGCCTAACGGTTTGTGGATAAAAGAAGTCCCGCCCTGGCGGGATTTGTGTGAGCGAAACGAACCGCAAACAGGCTGTTATCTTTCGTTGCAGGCATTCTGCATTAAAAACTTCCGGGTAGCTCCTCTATTTTGCAATTTTACGCTCCTCAACAATATTTGCATAACTCAAAGAAGAATTTCCACAGCTTGTTCATAAATAAGACTTTTGATTTCTTTCAATGCAATTTCGCGAGATGAACTTGAATTACCGACTTTAGACCATAATCGAATCAAACAGTACAATAAGTATGCACGATAGCCAAAGTCAATTTCTTCATTTTTTAATCTAACGTATTTACTCAAGCAGTTTTTCCATAAAGTACTTCGAATTGCATGAATATAACTAGCTACAGCCTTATTGCTACGAGGCAAAATAAGTGGTTCATTCGAATAAACACGTTCATTGACGCGCAAGAATTCACCAGTAACTTGAGAATTAAGTTGAAATTGTAAGTATACTTCTAACTTAGCATAGTCTATATATATACAGAAATTAGATTTTACAAAACTGAAGTCAATGAGAACTGGTGTATTGTTTCGAGTAATTAAGATATTTTTGGGATGTAAATCACCATGCACTATCCCATGTGGGGCTTTAATTTTTTTTACCTTTTCCTTGACCTGATTATAAAGATTTGTGAGCTTTTTCCAAATAGAAACATCCACACCTTCTTGAGGATTTTCTAATTCGGGAAGATTAATAGGAAGCATTTCAAAATTACCACCAAGCCAGTGACATTTTTTCATAGTGACATCTAATATCTCTTTTAATGTTGGTATTGCGACATCTGACTGTACAGTCCCTAAGTAATTATCCAAACGATTTACAGGATCACTCACCAATCCACCAGTAATATAGCGGTACATTAAAGCTGCACGATCATCAATTGTTTTAAAGTCCTCTAGGAAAGGAATATTAGATGGTGGAATCCGGAGATGAACTAGCTGGTAACCTTCATGTTCTTTAAGTATTTCTTCCTTGTTACCTATCTTAATAAGGTAAGGGAACAATGAAGCTGGTTTGATGACTATCTTTTTTTCTTTGGAGAGTCCTCTATCAATTTTTAAATAAAAGATTTTGGTGTTGTTAAATCTAGAAATCATTTGTCTAACTAATTTCTCCTCGGTCTCGCATAAATCAAGGTCAGTAAACTTAACAAATTTTGCTCTCTTTTCATCTACATAATCCATGACAGTAGCTTTATATTTTATAGCCTTTAATGAGCAGATAACGGTTTGCGGATAAAAGAAGTCCCGCCCTGGCGGGATTTGGGTGAGCCCAAAGGGCGAACCTTTTATGCTGTGTTAGGCGAAGTGCGATAGTCTCTCTTCTATTCATCTAATCTTGTCTCCTTTAACTTTTGCTTGTATATATGATTACTCAACTTATTTTTTAAACGTCTTCTAATTTTTGTCCATACTCCTATTATCCCGCTACCGCCGATAATAAGAGGAAGCACTACAGTCAAAAATTCAATGGCTCCTCCTTTTTTACATGCTAAATAAAGTCCATATATTAACGCCAACACTAACAATGTCAGAACCGATGCATATATCCATGAGTCTCTTTTAGCTTTCCTTTCAGCGCTTTCTTTTAGACTATTTTTAATTTTTTCTAGTCTTTCTAACAATTTTGTTTCATCTTCTTGTCCTTTTTTAGAGACCGCCTCTTTCAATTGCTGGAGAAATTCGCCTTCTTTTTCTCTGAGTGTTCTTTCTATCTTTTTCTCTTTGAATTTAGCGGCTTTTTCAACTTCTTCTAATACAAACTCTGGTGTAATTTTATCAGCTTCGGTTTCATCGAATTCTCTCAAGACATCCTCTATGTAACTATGATAAAATAACATTGAAATATTTTCATCTTCCACTTTTCCTTCTTGCCTTAATTGCTGAAGGAGTACATAAAATCTATCCCATATTCTCCTTTTAATAAAGAGATCACGAGAATACGCTGCAATTATTGATTTAAGAGGTGGTCTCGTACTTGGGTCTTTTAGCCACAAAATATTTGCCAGCAATCTATCTAAAATGACTTCACATACAGTTCCGTTCTCTTTATGCCCTATTTTTATAAAATTGAATCTGCTAAGTTTACCATCTGAAGTCAAAAAGAATGCCTTTGAATCTTCAATTTTTCTTCTCGGCTTTCCCCGAAGTTCTTTAACTTTTTCAATAGCAGCAATGTCATGATTCTGAGAGAACAAACCCTGCGAAGGCTTGTATTCTCTCATGAGATTTCTGAGTTCATCATTTGCCGGATTATAAGCCTTAAGGTCTACACCTGTTTCCCATTCTATTTTTATACCTTTTTTGTCAAGGATGTCCTCTATATCCACTACGAATTCTTGAGCATCTGTTTTCGTCCAACCTTTTCTCTTTAAACTACTGTAAAGAGTATCTATACGTATAGTAGTGGGATAATAATAAACTTCCCGTGGGTATCCACCTATAACGCTGCAAATTTCACCCACCGTGAAATCAAATACCTTGAGATCAAACTTATACCTCTTAAGTAAATTAAAGAGTTCTTTTGCAGGCTCATTAAATTCTGGGGTATGTAGATCTAATATAGAGAAGACAAAATTTGTATCTAGGAAAACTTGGCACTGTTTAAACTTCCTAGTGCTTATTTCAGTCACTTCAGAAGGCTCTTCAGCATAAAGAACTACCGAAATAATCGAACCTAAGACCATGTCTTGCAAGTTCTTATAAAGTTCTGGTTTCTGCTGCTCAGTAACTTTAATATACTCAATCAAAACTTCTTCATTACCTTTAGGCTCTGAAATGAGCAACTCATCTGAAGCAGCAGAGGGATTTATAAACTCTATAAGAGGGGCAATATTTTTGTGAAGAAAAGAAAGAAGCAAATCACGCATTTGATCCAGACTTAGAGAAACATTGTGCTCGTTAAAAAATTGCTTCATATCTTCAAGTAAGGCAGTTATTCGTCTCTCCACTTCTTTGTCTGTTTCAAGTTTATCTAAGTATTCAAGACCTTTCTCTGTCAGATTATACCGGTTTTCCTTTTGTTCTACACAAATATAACCTCTCCTTTTAGCCCTATTCAAAACTGTTCCAAGCACGTGCAGCGGCATTTCTAAATCAAAATTTTCCTTTAGATTTCTCTGAATAAACCCCAAATCTACAGATCCGCCTGCTGAAAGTGTCTTGATTACAAAAGGCCAAAAAGCATCAATGTAATCTTCTCCCTGGTCGTAGAGAGATTTAACAAGTGCATAAGTATGAATTAACTTTTCCATTTCTCATCGTCCCCTAATCGCATTTCGCATAACTCGTGGCTAAACGAACTTCTGTTTCGTATATCCATCGGATTTTGGTGGGATACACGACATATGGCGTATATTTTGTCTTTAAGATTATAGAGCATTTTTCTTTACTCCTTGCTTTAAAATTGCCTGATCGAGGGGATTAACGATTTTCCCGAGACTCTTTTTACTAACATGAGTATATATTGCTGTAGTTTTGGAACTGGCATGGCCTAAAACTTCCTGAATATAGCGCAGATCTGTGCCGTTTTCCAAAAGTCCAGCAGTCGGAATGTCGTCCGCTAAAGTCAAAAAGACCGTTGGCGTCGCATCGAGATTCATTTTGCGTCATTCTACAAATAATAATCCGTAATTGCAATGAAAATATTTACGAAATCAGGGCGCTCCGTCTGGATTACGTCGCGCTTTGTTGCCATAACGGACGTCAATGCCAGGGAACAAATATTTTGGAAGAAAAAACGTGGCTTTTAATACTCTATCTTTAGCTCGAAATTTCCACGGTCGGGCGTTTTGATTAAGATCATCTGTTCGATAGTGGAATAATAAAAACCTTCCGCTTGTTGCGTTAAATCGTCAGCCGATTTGCAGGCGAGAAGTTGGTTATCGCCGACGCTGACTCTGACCGGCGGCTGAGTGGAGATGATTTTGAATAGGTAATGCTGGCGTTGCGGTTGAAAGTCCGATTTCTGGCGCTCAATGATGATATTACAAGTATTAGTAGAATTCCGGCAGGTGAATTTGGTTAGACTAAAGACGCCTTTTTCGTAATCGTAGGAAAGGCCGTCGTCTTCATAAAGCGTATAGGAACTCTCGTCGGCAGGGTAGATTAGCAATTCGGTTGCGGTCATCG
>Ga0209201_1003485_pt1 | contig 13778 bp, 13 predicted proteins | sample AD_UKC055_MetaG_FD_184411 | JGI IMG/M metagenome (GOLD analysis project Ga0209201, IMG submission 184411) | Active sludge microbial communities of municipal wastewater-treating anaerobic digesters from USA - AD_UKC055_MetaG (SPAdes) (version 2) | ecosystem: Engineered > Bioreactor > Anaerobic >...
CCGTTTGGCCGATTGGTGGGAAGGTTTGCGTCCCCGCCGGACGCGCATTTCGCAATTCGTGGCGTTGGCGCCAATATGATTTTATCTGCAATTATTAAGGTTCAAGTATTATTTTGCCAGTGGTATCATACCATTGATCACGCCTTTATTACTCAGGATAATGCTGTTGTAACCAGGCCAGGGTGGTAAGAAAACATTTAGCAGCGGGTTGTTATTCCAGAACCATTTGATGATTGTTTCCCTCGGTAATTCTCTTACCCACACTTCACCAACACCAGGCATTCGTCGAAGGCGCCGAAGCACAGCTGTTTTCTCCGCCACCGTTCCAGGAGTAAATCCTTGCCAACACGGCGGTGCGCAGGGGACTCCTGTCAGCAACCCTTTCGTCATTCCCTCTTGGCGCGCTGAGTACTGCTGACCAAGGTCATATCCTAGACCGAGAATGACTATGACAATCAAGCCAACGAGCAACAGACGAACTGTTCTGCGATTCAGACTTATCTTGATCATTGGCACTCACCTTCACCAACGATTTCCCTGCATGAACAACAGCTGTTGTGGATCCATATTAACTTGTTGTGCGACAAATGCGGCGCTGGGTAAATTGTAATAATTGGAATATTGAAAATCCGGAAGTTTGGGATCCCTTTTGTAGACGTCCTGTATAAATGCTTGCGCTGTATCTGGGTAGATAAATGCAGCCACAGATTCGGCCCAGTCCTCACCACGAGTGAAATTAGCATCTGCACCTTTTGGAGGGGTGCCGCCATAGATATAGCCATCGCGGCGAGTTGTTTTGCCGCCGGTATAATCCTCCAAGTCTTTTGAGAATTGCCAATTGTTCACGGCATCCCAGGCATGGGCCAATTCGTGTACCACAGTCCAGGTTCCCTCCCATTGCCCCGAAAACCCGCCGCTTCCGATAGACTTCAACCAGACTTTGTGTGCAGTTGCCTGACCCGGGGCGCTCATAGCCTGTCGCATAAATTGCACCCCACCCAAATTGTCCCTGAATTGCTGTGCTCCACCCATCAGCCGGGCGAAATCGCTTACGCCGTTCAGCACTGTTTCCAATTCTGCTAATTGCCAACTTCCAGGGCACCAACCTAAATTTAAATTACCTATACCAATCATTCCCCAATCTTTGTTAACTGTCACTCCGTAGTCATTTAGCAGAATTTGTAATATCTCATCGGCTCGGGTTAATTCGTTGGGGTTGTTTGCAATATGTCCCGTCGGATCCGTATACCGCAGTGGATTGTTGAGCGTGTACGCGTACCGATTTAGGCTCTGCGGGTCGGCGGGATTCGGCACGATGGTATCCGCCTGCAGGAACCGTCCCAGCGCGGGAGCGTACGGCCGCGCGCCGTAGTCGTACAAGCCCAGGGACGTCTCCTCCCGCTGGCCGGTGAAGCGCCGGTCGGTGGGCAAGCCCGTCCCTGCCAGTCCGGGCCGCGTCACGCCATAGGGATAGTAGCGAGTGTCGCTGTCCGTGATTTTAGCCCCGCTGGCGTCCGTGGCAAGGCTGGCCGAGCCCAGATGGTCGCCGTGGAGGTAGGTCAGCACGCTGCCTTGCCGTTGGGCGACGCGCTGACCGCCCAGGGTGTAGTACTTGGTCACCGTCGATCCCGTGAGGCTCACGTCATCCAGCGCCACCCAGCCGTCGGTCATATAATCGAACAGCTCCACGCGCACGGTAGCTGTGTTGCCGGGGAGCGTCAAAGCCTTGCTGCGCGCTTGCCAGGCAATCCACCATCCGCCGTGAAGGTCGCAATAGGCTCAATGCTGCCAGGGTCACTTTGACAGTTCCAGCGGTGGCATGCCGGAGATTTCTAGCACGAAATCCTGGGCTTGCCTGGGCACGGCAAAGACGTAACGGTCGCCAAAGCCCCTCTCATCAGTGATGCCGCCGTAATTCCGTGGCCCGCCATTGATAATGTCTCGGTCCGGCGCCCACATGTAGATGTCGTTATTCCCACGTGCCACCAGAGTCGCTGTATAATACTCCGTTTCTCCCAGGGTGTAGCTTATCTGGAAATCCCTGCGCCGGAGAAGCCGGGGTTCCGTTGACAGTGATTTGGTTCGGCAATAAACCCACACAAAACGTTGCCCTTCAGGTGGCAACAGCCATTCGTCCCAATTGTCCAAACGCCTTTCCCAGCGGACGGGCAGCCGACAGGTTATTTCGTAATCCATGTCCTTCGTCACAACTTCCACCGGCTTGAAGACGCATCCGGAAATCAGCAATCCTAACAGGCACGCTGCGACTATTGCGTTTTTCATCTCTTCCTCCCTATAGGTGGTCCATACCGCCTCACGGCCAGGTCTGCACTAAGGGGGTGGAATTGCCTTGCGGCGTTGTGGTTAGCCACCAGCCACCCTCGACGATCGTCCGATATCCAGGAATAAGAGCGGGTAATGTGGGGGCGTGCAATTTTTTGTAGATTTGCACATTGTGAGGCGAGGAAGCCGCCACCGTGTAAAACTCAACATCCGCCTGCTCTAGGGCCGCTACCGTAAGTTCACTGCAGTACCATTTCTTGTTCGGGCCGCCATCGCGATCCCCAGTAACTATCCCTGCATATGAATAGCCAGCCCCATAACTATCCAACGCAAATTCCGCCGCTGCTTGCCGTCCCGAAGCCTTGAGCCCTTGCACTTCATAGATCGCCAATCCTTCACGCCACTCCTGGTCATTCCATATCGCTGCCGCAGAAGACATATACACGCCTCGTGTGTCTCTTGCCCCGCCAGTGCCGATGAATACTCCTTCTCCCGCCCCCACTACAGCATGTCCCACGTTACCCAACCCAGAATGCTGATAGCCGCCATGTGGTTCGAGTACACCAATGCTACCAGGTTGAATGCTATGCATGAGGCGAGCAAAATCCCTCAACTCATTCCAACGCCGTTGATGGAGTAAGCGCTGCATAAGTCGGTAGTTTTCCAGCTGCTCATGCCGCAGTTGGGTCTGGGCATTGGTGCTAGCACCGGGTTCTAGCCCACCATCGTTACTTGCGTGCCCGCTGGGATCCGTATACCTGAGCGGATTGTTGAGCGTATACGCATACCGGTTCAGGCTCTGCGGATTCCCCGGCTCCGGCACGAGCGTATCCGCCTGCAGGAATCTCCCCAGGGTCGCGTCATACTGGCGAGCGTTATAGTCGTAAAATCCCAAGCCGCTCTCGTTCCTCTGACCGGTGAAGCGCCGATCGGTGGGCAAGGCCGTCCCTGCCAGTCCGGGCCGCGTCACGCCATAGGGATAGTAGCGAGTGTCGCTGTCCGTGATTTTAGCCCCGCTGGCGTCCCTGGCCAGACCGACGCTGCCGCGTAGTCGTATTTGATCGGCGTGCTCGTGCTGCCGGTCCACTCGAAGTGGTTACCGACGTAGGCGGTAGTCACGCCGTTCAGTACGGATTTGACGCGGTGGCCATCGCCGTTGTAGACGAAGGTGGTACTGGTCGCGCCGCGCACTGCCGTCAGACGGTTTTCGGCATCGTACCCGAAAGAATAGCCACCCTCATTTCTATGATTGATTTAATCACCACGGTTGCGCCAGAAACTCTCCTGGAAGTGAATCCCAGCCACTGCCATTCCCGCAAGAACTGCACTTATGGCCAACTTCATACCTAATGGAATGTTTTGAAGTCTTGGTAAAAACCCCATTAAGAGAGAGAAAGGTAGATAGATGCTGAGAAAGCGTGCGAGGTTATATTGCCATGGTTTTTGCAAAGCATTATTTCTCCTGGCCTTTTGCAAAAGGAAAAACAGGATACTAATTAAGGCTACACTTGCATAGCACAGAATTACCTCTCGCTTGTCCGTGGCGATAAAAAACGCCCCCACAAAACTGACAAGCACAACCAAACAGAAAATCAACTTCGGTAGCGGTTTTACATTTTGGTGCGGCTTCATGGTACTTTCCTTCAGGGTGTCCACACCACTCGCGCGCCAAGGGCGTGTGCGCCTATGTCAGCAAGATCTACTGCCATCCCCGCAACAGGAATTGCGCTGCCAATTGCCAGAAAGTCATCAGTAGATGTTATAGCATATTGCTTTGGGTACATAATCTTACCGAAAGCTTGTCCAGCGCCATAGTATCCTACAATATCAAGACCTATCTGGAGTGGCTCGCCAATTGCTGCCCAGGGACCTGTTGCCAGCCCTGTCCCTTCGACAAATATACCTGCGATATCAAGTCCTATAGCTTCCGCATCCGCTAAGGAATAGTCAAAGATCTTATAGTGCGGATGCCAGTGAATCTTTGAGTATGGGGTTGTAAAGGGCATAGAAAGATGCTCAGATATGAGTGTATATCGGGTTTGATGGTTAGCGAAATAAGCATGATCGAAATCACCAATAAGGATTTTACCTTCACTGTCTCGGTGTATTTTATATGCGCCATCATAAAGATCTCTTATTCCGTCAACATCCCAAGGAGTGGGGAGTATAAGGTCTCCATCCTGAGCTTTTCGTAACACTTCCAGCCACCCCCATCTGTTTTCCAGGAATGTTCCGCTGCCCTGGAGGAACAGCGCAAGTACTTCGTCCCAAGTGCTTACTCCAAACGCTTGCATGATCTCTTCTTCGCTATAGCGACCACTGGGATCCGTATACCGCAGCGGATTCCCCAGGACATAGCTGTAGCGGTTGAGCGACTGCGGATTCCCCGGGTCGGGGACAAGCGTATCCGCCTGCAGGAACCGTCCCAGCGCGGGATCGTACGGCCGCGCGCCGTAGTCGTAGAAGCCCAGGGACACCTCCTCCCGCTGGCCGGTGAAGCGCCGGTCAGTGGGCAAGCCCGTCCCTGCCAGTCCAGGCCGCGTCATGCCATAGGGAGAGTAGCGGGTGTCGCTGTCCGTGATTTTAGCCCCGCTGGCGTCCGTGGCAAGGCTTGCCGAGCCGAGATGGTCGCCGTGGAGGCAGGTCAGCACGCCGCCTTGCCGTTGGGCGACCCGTTGGCTGCCCAGATAATGTTGCGTTTCTGCTGCGATTTCCTTGGCTTTGAAGCCGACGATACGCCGCCCACCCCGTTGTCCAAACGCCGCTTTATTGAAAGGTTGGCGGGGCTTCCAGACATGCCCCAGGCTGGCGAAAGGTCTCGTAAAATTCTTCTACGCTCATCCCTGTAGCCTCATCCAACGGCACGGCAAATGACCATTCATCCGGACCGATGGCGTGCTCCAGAGGAGTGGATGACTCGGGAGATTGCAGCCATAGAGTTATGTCCTCAAACGAGAAGCAAGTGCGGAGCAACTCACCTTGCTCAGAGGCAGGGCCCAGGTACCGGATGCCAATCCCCAGATTATCGTAAAAAACGTACAAGATGTAATAGGTCGGCCCCCCAGGTTCTACAGGCAAGGCCAAAGCGATTCTCGCTCGGGAGGGCACTCCATAGCGACTCAGTACTTGGTCTAGCGAATAGCGTGCCCAGTCCTGAGTGAATTGATTGATACTGCCTTCGACCTTGTCAAGACAACCCTGCACCTCTATACGCTGAACTATGTCGTTTGCCTCACTGAGAGTATGTAGTATGGCGTAGTCTCGGAAGCCCTCAGGGGACAAAACCAAGAAGTAGGTCATCCCTTGCCAACTGGTTTTCCCTGGTGTGACTCCCCACCAACATGGCAACTCACAGCCACCATTCGTCTCCAACATCTGCCGCACGTAGGCACGTTCTTCCTCGGCTGTAAGTGTGGGAGGTGGGGGTGTGCGGGTGGGAATCGGCGCACGTGTTGGCGGCACCCGGCTGGGTGAAGGAGCGACGGTCGCTAGTTCAGGAGTAGGACATGGAACTGGACTGGGCGAGCGTGTCGAGGTGACCGGGAGCGGCGTTTCAGCGGGTGACGAAGGGGAAGCCGAGCATCCCGCAAGGAGCACCGCTACAAGGAGAACTGTGCAAAGAGCCAGCCGCTCCGAAGAATGGTTGTTAATCATCGTCTGCTCCCCCTCTAATTACCTGCAACAGCCAGGGCCATCCAGCCAGGCATATTCGCGCTCATCCAGGAGTTCCGCGCAGCGCCGGCCTGACCAGGGGCGAAGTTGTTGAAAGACCAACCCAAGAACATGTCAGCGAAATCCTCGCCAGGCGTGGCAGCAGTGTTCTGCTGCCAGGGCATACCACGAGAACTATACCCAAAGGGTGTCCGCACGTATCCGCCTCCCCACCCGCCGCCTGCAACCGGAACAACCTGGCCACTACCAGGGTCAACATACCCAATTTGTGCGGCGTTCAAGTCGGCCCGCGCCTGCCGACCCCCTCGCTGGTCGAAGCCGTGCCCCAATTCGTGGGCGACATTCTGCGACGTCCATTCCAGACCGTGAGTGGCATCGAATATGCTCTCATCGTAGCAGATTTCACCTCTGTAGCAACCATTGCCGGCCCAATCCAGATGTGTCTCGGCCCAGCCCGCAATGGGATCGCCCTCTATGTGACGGAAAACCAGCCTGTTGTTCCCGTATACCAGTTGAAATGCCTCTTGAGCCGTGACCGGCCGATCCCCCGTCGCGATCCAGGCCCGCCGTTCTCGCGCTGAGCCGTTCAGAGCATCGGCGAGAGCAGTGCCCACCTTCTCTGCCCCGCTTTGCACCGCCACCATATAGTCTCCGCCCCATCCGCCCCGGAAACGCACCCAGAAGGCCTCGTTTTCCGAGACGCACCTGCCGTTGGCGTCGAAGGAGTCGCAATATTTGTGACCACTGGGGTCAACCAATCGCAGCGGGTTTCCGAGGACGTACGCGTACCGGTTGAGGCTCTGCGGATTCTCCGGATTGGGGACGAGCGTATCCGCCTGGAGGAAGCGCCCCAAGGCCGGGTCGAATTGCCGCGCCACAAAGTCGTAAAATCCCAGGCTGCTCTCGCGACGTTGCCCGGTGTATTGCCGGTCGGTGGGCATACTCCCGCTCCGCGTCCCGCCGTAAGGATAATACCGCATTTCGCCGATTTTGCTGCCGCCCGCACTCGTCGCCAGGGTCGCGCTCCCCAGATGGTCGCCGTGCAGGTAGTACACGATGCTCCCCTGCCGCATGGCAACCCGCTGCCCGCCCGCGTAGTAGTATTTGGTGACCAACGACCCTTGCTTCTCGTAGTAGTCGCCGATGTAGACGGTGGTCCCCTCAGGGCCGATGCGCAGGACGCGGTTCCCGTCGCCGTCATACACAAAGCGCGTCACCTGCCCCGTGACGGTGTCCGTCACCACGCTCAGCCGGTTCTCGGCGTCAAACTGCTGCTGGTAGGTCCCGCCGTTCTCTGTACGCGTGACCATATTCCCGTTGGCGTCGTAGGCGGCGCGGAAGCCCGCACTGGTGCTCACCACCGCAAAGGGCGCGACGCAGGCCGCGGCAGGCGGGCTGTCCGGCCCAAACCCCTGCAGCACCAGTGGGAAGTAGACCCGCTGCGTCAGCGTCGGCGGCAGGCCCGGTGCGGGCAGGCGCGGCGGACAGCCGTAGACGTAGGCCACTGCCTGGCCGCTCCCCGTCCGCGTGAGGATGTTCCCCATCCGGTCGTAGCTGTAGGCCTCGTGGTACTGCCCGTTGCCGGCGGCGTTCGTCTGCGCCCCGACCAACCGATCGCGGGCGTCGTAGCCGAAGGTCTGGATTTGCCCGCCGTTGCTCGTGTCCACGATCTGTGTGATGTTGCCTACGTGGTCATACGTGTAGCCCAGGTCGAGCAGACCGCCGGAGACCTGCAGGCGCTGCAGGCGCAGGCTCATTCCACCAGATACACCGGCTCCGCGGCCCAACCCTTCACCTTTTGCTCGCGCAGCCGCCGATACGCCCGCTGGCTGATAATCACATACGGGGTCGCGACGGCCAGATCGCCAAAGTATTCGGCAGTGCGATTGAAATCCTTGGCCTCCTCCAACACCCGGCGCGGGTAATATATCGGTGTTTCTTCACGATACTGAATCTTCCCCCACCACTGGGTGTGCTTGAGATACAGGCTCGTGCGGCCACACGCAGCACAATGCTGAATGTTTTCAAACTCCGTCGGCGGCGAGGCCATCGGCGGCAAAACGTTCGTCACCACTAACTGGAACAGTCGCGGCTCTCCCTGGTGCGATTTGCGGTAATCCCACACCGCGCGCGTTGCAAAACCTGTCAATCCTGCATCCTTAAACAACTCTATCAGCCGTGGGGAACAAATTACCTCAAAACTATATGTCAGCGAGAGGTCACGTTTCCCCATCTTGCGTGTTTTGACTAGCAGATCCCGCACCTGCGCTAACTCTGTGCGACAGGCCAGGCAGCGCCTGTGAGAAGCCTGCTCTTCACCCTGATACCCATCCATCTCAAGGTCATAATAATCATCTTCAATGGCCTGGTTGGTAATATACCAAACGAGGAGAGGAGAAGATTCGAGTTCACGCCGAGTGTAGCGTCGCTCAATGCGATTTAGATACCCGACATCATTCTCCCCGCTCGCTCGGATTAATACTTCAAATGCCTTAGACCCTACCTCCACCTCGATAGGACACCAGTTGATATTAGGGTTAAATTTTCCCTCTAAACCTATTTCTTTAAGCAATGCCCTAATTCGCGCTTTGTCTCTCTCTTGCTCTTCAGGAGATGCAGCTAAACTCCAGCCCAAACTAAAGTAAGCCATCCGTTTCATCGCTGCACCCCCAACCGCTCAAAATAGGGCCAGATGGCTTTCAGCCAGTCAAGCCGATTCAATCCATCAGGGCCATACACTCTCTGATAGGCGGTCCAGACATCTTGCGCTGTGTATGAGCGGTGTGGATTCGTCGGCAACTCGCTAAACAGCCGCGCCGTGACCTCTTGCTGGTAGAAGGTCTTGTCCAGGCGCACGGCGGGCATATCGTTTGGATCCAGTCCGAACCGCTTGGCAAACCGCTGCTCGATCAGGTGATGGACGTCGGTACCGAGTACACGTTGAGTGAGCAACTCCCTTGCCGGCCGGATGTTACTTCTAATTACTCCTGCTGCTTCTGTAGCATTCTCCACCCCTCGCAATACATCCGTCGCATCATCGAGCCTGTTCGCTGCCCGCGCCACATCTGCCACCTCATCGGCGTGGCTAGCTGCTTCGGCAAGCACCCGCCCGGCATCTACTACCTCATCCGCATGGCTCAAAGCCTTCCCGCCTCGCACCACCAGCCCCACGCCACCCGGCACGACGGGCAGAACGGCCGCTCCCACATCCAGCACCAGCGCCGCCCAGTTCCAGGCATTGCCGGGATCCCGCTGTACTTCGTAGATGTCCCAGCCGATATTGGCGATATCCCACAGCGTTTCAAACCAGTGCCCGCTGGGATCCGTATACCTGAGCGGATTATTGTTGACATAACTATACCGATTCAGGCTCTGCGGGTCGGCGGGATTCGGCACAATCGTATCCGCCTGGAGGAACCGCCCCAGCGCGGGAGCGTACGGCCGCGCGCCGTAGTCGTAGAAGCCCAGGGACACCTCCTCCCGCTGGCCGGTGAAGCGCCGATCCGTGGGAAGGGATCCGCCACTCCAGTGCGTCGCGCTGTAGGGCAGGTAGCGCAGTCGGCTGACCAGGGTCCCGGTCACGTTGGTGCAACACCAGTCTCACCACAAATCTGCTGGCGTCTCCAGACAAGTTTGATTGTCAGGCTGCACGAAGGTCTGGTAAAATTGTTCGATACTCCAGTTCGTTGCCTCTTCCAACAAGCGGTAATCTGGTACCTCGTCTATGGGAAACCCTCCCACGCCCACGTGAGCAATGTCTTCAAGCGTCATCTCGCGCCCAGACGACCAGAGCCACAACGCTCCGCTCGCTTGCTGCGGACACATTGGTATCTGACCATCCTGCTCATAGGTGAAACCAACATACCTTGCCAAGAACCTTTGTTGTTGGTAGTAGAGCAACAGGAAAAACGGCAGTTCTCCCCCATCTGTGTCCGCTACCGCGGAGAATGTTCTGAGCCAGATACCTTTCGGCTGCCCATAAGTGGCAAGTAGTTGAGGCAGTGCATAACTCTGGGAGTATCCTACGACAACCCAAATCATCTCTATGATATCGTCACGCACGATATAGTGTTGAGCAACATCACCACTCTGGCTGATTTGCTGTGGGACTTGTAAGCGGACGGTGTAGTTGACCGTTCCTCGCGGGTCGTGATACGCGGCTGGCGACTTGCCCAACGCTGCGAAGAATTCCTGCGCTGTCTGCCAGGTGGTTTCCCCCGGCGTGAAACCCCACCAGCAAGGCAATTGGCAGCCTCCGTTATCCTGGAGCAGACTCAAGACCAACTCTTGCTCTTCACTGGCAGTCAACGTTGGGACAGATATGGGAGTGAGTGCCTTGGAAGGCCGGGTGGGTAAAGGTGTCTGTGTCGGTATCTCAGGATGAGGGGATGGGATGGAAGTGTCCTGTAATGGGGTGTCAGATGAAGAGGGGGGCGCCTCGAAAGTAGCAGACAGTGGTGTGGCAGACGGTGAGGGGGGCGGTGTGACTGAGGCACTGCACCCCAATAGAGACACTAGCAAGATCAGACCAAGGACAAGTGAACACCATCTCAAGTGCTGGGCTTTCATCTGCATCATCCTTCGCTAATCTCCCGCTACTGCCAGCGCGATCCAACGGGGCATATTCGCGCTCATCCATCCTGACCGGGTGGCACCAGAGGCACTTGCATCCCAGCGATTGTACGTCCAGCCCAAAAACATATCTGCGAACTCCTCACCCGCAGTTGCGACTCGAGTCTGCTGCCATCCAAAATAAAGGCCCGCGTAACCCCTTCGCTGTCGGTTGTCCGGGTCTCTGTGTGGAAAGTCAGGGTTGGCAGTCCACTCAGCCGCCAGGTCAGCCCGCGCCTGCCGACCCCCTCGCTGGTCAATACCGTGCCCCAATTCGTGGACAACATTGTGCGGCCCCCATCTCTGGAAGCTCGCCAGCCCGGAGCCGATGAATATGCTCTCGTCGTAGCAGATTTCACCTCTGTAGCAACCATTGCCGGCCCAATCCAGATGTGTCTCGGCCCAGCCCCCAATGGGATCGCCCTCTATGTGACGGAAAACCAGCCTGTTGTTCCCGTATACCAGTTGAAATGCCTCTTGAGCCGTGACCGGCCGATCCCCCGTCGCGATCCACACCCGCCGTTCTCGCGCTGAGCCGTTCAGGACACCGGCGAGAGCAGCGCCCACTTTCTCTGCCCCGCTTTGCACCACCACCATATAGTCTCCGCCCCAGCCGCCCCGGAAACGCACCCAGAAGGCCTCGTTTTCCGAGACGCACCTGCCGTTGGCGTCGAAGGAGTCGCAATATTTGTGACCACTGGGGTCAACCAATCGCAGCGGGTTTCCGAGGACGTACGCATACCGATTCAGGCTCTGCGGGTTGCCGGGGTTGGGCACCACCGTGTCCGCGCTGATGAAGCGGCCCAGGTACGGGTCGTAGTACCTCGCGTTGTAGAAGTACAGCCCGATGGCAGCATCTTCCCGCTGGCCTGTAAAGCGCAGGCTGGTGGGGGTGCTGCCCCAGGTGTAGCGCGTCCCGCCGTAGGGGTAGTAGCGCAGTTCGCCCGTCTTCCCACCGCTGCTGTTGGCCGTGACCGCGGTCGAGCCCAGGTGGTCGGTGAGCAGGTAGTAGGGCGTGCCATTCTCCCGCATCGCCACCCGCTGACCAGCCGCACCGGCCTGCCCAGCGAAGGGGGTCGCGATGCCGGCGCTGACAAGAAGGCGGCGGAAGGAGAAAAATCCTCCGCCGTCGATGGTCGCCGCCACAGTGTGTCCAGCCACGCCGTTATAGACATCGATAGCACTGCAGGTGATGGCGATCAGGTGCAGTCATACTTGTGCACTGATTTGGCTTTTTACACTCCACGGCTCAGACCAGACCAATGAGCAATGAAGGCCAATAGCACCCAAACTGCTAAGACTGCGAGCGACACTACGGCCCGGCGACGGTGTCCTTTGGTGATGTTCCACCCGCTTGCCATAAGGAATGGCACCCCTGTTACCAAGAACCACCAATTCCAGCCATTAGCTGAGAGGGAGTAGGAGAGAATTGTTGCTATTGCTAACCAAGCCAGCAGGAGTACCGTCTGGGGCTCGGCAGCGAAAACTCGGCAGTATGCCAGAACTAGCCGATTTCGACCATCAAGCATTTTGGGGGCCAGCCGATTAACCGCTTCAAGGTGCGCACGAATCATTTGCTTGTCATAACGCCCCGCACAGGCGGCCGCTAATAGATGGTATTGAGCTACGTCAGGGGCGAGGGCGACAGCTCTTTGAGCGTGAAATCTGGCCTCGCGTTTTCGTTTCTGTCGGTGAAGCACCCACCCTGCCCCATAGTGTGCGTTCGAATTGTCTGGCTCAAGCGTCAAGGCTGCTTTGAACGTCTCCAATGCTTCATCCAAGCGGCCCAGTTGTATTAATGAGGAACCTAGCCCAATCATAGCCTTGACATCTCTTGGATTCGCTGCCAAGTTCTTGACGAATTCCACTCGCGCAGCCTCGTTATTTCCAATATCCAACAGTTCCCATCCGTTTAGCGGGTGCTCTTGTGACATCTGTGTTCCTCCAAGATTGCTAGGGTCTCACCGGTACATAAGGGAGAGTCACACCTGCAGGACCAGCAATATACACAAGCGCATAGATGGTTGCCGCCTCCACCGCCAACGCCGCGGCTCGATTCCCGTAGACGTTGGTGCTGACGCGCACATAGGGTATCTTTCTCACCGAGCCTATCCCTGCTCCCTCAGCAATGATGGGCAACTCCACGCCTGTGCCCACTCTCAGCACTCCCGGCCGGTCGGTCACGTTCATCGTTATCCTGCTCACGCTCCGAGCCTGCACACTCACGCCTCTGTAGCTCCCCCTCAATTGTGCGGATATGCTCCCCAGTGTGACCTTCCCAGGAGGGAGACTGTCGGTTTCCAGCCACAACATGCCGCTTGGCACATATACCCTTGTCGCTGAGGGGGAGATTAGGAAAGGACTCTCAGTGAGGAGTATTGCCTCCTCCTGGATGCCCCATTCTATCTCGATGTCAGAGAGCATTGTGGAGTAGCTCACGCCGCTCTCGTAGAACTTGACCCGGGGCCAGATGTGCCGGAAAGGCTGCACCAACCAGTCCACGACGGGCGGCCGTCCGGTGGGAGGATCATCGGGTTGGAGTGGGGCGAGTAGGCCTTGTGGCGGCACGGACGGCGGTGACGGCGACCCATCCTCCGACATCTCCGAGACATCGCAATATGGACCGCATGGCCGATGCCCTGATGGATCCACATAGTACAGTGGGTTTCCGAGGGCATACGCATACCGATTCAGGCTCTGCGGATTCGCCGGATTGGGGACGATGGTGTCCGCTTGCAGGAACCGTCCCAGCGCGGGAGCGTACGGTCGCGCGCCGTAGTCGTAGAAGCCCAGGGACACCTCCTCCCGCTGGCCGGTGAAGCGCCGGTCGGTGGGCATACCACCAACGCGCAAACCCCCATAGGGCAGATAGCGCATGATACTCACTTTCGCACCGCTGGCGTTGGTGGTCAAGGAGGCGCTCCCCAGATGGTCGCCGTGCAAGTAGGTGAGGGTGCTGCCGCGGCGCATGGCAATCCGCTGCCCACCGAGATAGTAATACTTGGTGCCGAGGTTGCCGCTCACATCCTTTTCGTACAACGCATTGACGTACACGGTGGTGCGATTCCCCCACACTTCGATCTCTACCCAGTGGTTGCCCGTATTCGCGGTCGAACCGTTCAGATAGTCCCGCACATAGCGCACGGTGCGCGGGGCAAAGGTGTGTGTCTTCCCGGCAGCGGTCTCCACATACGTGCCCGACACGGCGCTAT
>Ga0209201_1003489_pt1 | contig 13769 bp, 15 predicted proteins | sample AD_UKC055_MetaG_FD_184411 | JGI IMG/M metagenome (GOLD analysis project Ga0209201, IMG submission 184411) | Active sludge microbial communities of municipal wastewater-treating anaerobic digesters from USA - AD_UKC055_MetaG (SPAdes) (version 2) | ecosystem: Engineered > Bioreactor > Anaerobic >...
CCTCGAGGACGTCGCTCAGCGTCGCGCGCTCGACCGTGGCGCTCGTCGCCGCCGACTCCACCGTGGTCTTGGCGAGCGGGTCGCGCCCACGCACCTCGACGCGGCCGGCGCGTCGCTGGAGATCGCTCTCGACGCTAACCGAGATGATGTCGCCGCGCCCCGGGTCGGAGAACCAGGTCAGCACGTGCTTCGGCGCGCTGGCCTGATCGCGCGAGCGCCAGTGAAAGCCAGTGTCGTCGACGAAGTACTCGTACTCCTCGCGCGCGGCGAGACGCCGCAGGAAGCGCGCATCGGTCTCGGCGCTCTGGCTGATGGTGTCGAGCACGTCGCCGGTGTCCTCCACGTCGAGGAACTCGCCCTCGTAACCGTGCTCGGCGGCGATCTCCCGCACGACGTCGGCGCGTGACTTATTCGCCCAGGAGCGTGTCTTCGCCTCGCGGTTCATCAAGACGCTCGTGGCCTGGCCCTCGATGGTCAGCGTCTGGAAGCCCTTGAGCTTCTTCACGACGACGCGGCGCGGTGGCGCCATGTTGCCGGGGTAGCCCCAGGACACTTCGAGCGTCGCGCCGCCCACCAGCTCTGCACGCTCGAACAGCGCGAGGTCGAAGTTGTCGAGCTGGAGCGAGACCTGGTCGGCCTTCTTCTCGGCCTCCTCGTAGGTGAAGGCGATGATGCGCCCAGCGACGTCGAGCGGCTCGCCGCTCGGTGCGCGTTCGTTGTCGAGCAGCGTGATGCGCACGCCGGGCCCGCTGCGGTCGACGATGGTCATGCGTCGAACCTCCGGCGCTGCTCACTGAGGATGACGTCGGTCAGCACGCGGAGGCTGGGCACGACGAGGCGCCTGCCCACGTCGAGCTCCAAGGTCGGGTCCACGATGGGGTCGGGCTGGAAGTCGGCGAGGACCCACCAGAAGCCGCAGGCACGCGGCAGCGGCGCGAAGTAGCGGCCGGCGAGGCCTTCGAGCGAGTCGCCCTGCGCGACGACGTGGACGCGGGTGTCCGCGTGCTCCTTGAAGCGGTACGGCTCGCGCTCGCTGAGGAAGCGGCGCCCCAGCTCGTCGGGCACGCCGAGCGCGAAGGAGTGCCGAGAGCCGGTGCGAGGAGCCATGCCCAGGCAAAGCCGCGCGCCCCGGCCCCTCGGGGACTACAGCTCGGCCTCGCCCAGCTCCTCGCTGGTCACGCGGGTGTCGAGGATCTCCTCAAACGTCACGCTGGCCGCGTAGACGAGCACGGTTCCATCGACCGCGAGCTGCTTGTAGGTGAACTCGACGCTGGCGACGACGCACTCGACGGTGACGACCTCGGGCCAGATGAAGAGCACGCGCGGTGGCGCGGTCGCGGCGACGTCCTCGGTACCCTCGGGTGGCACGGTGAGCGCGCGCAGGAATGCCCTGAACTCGAGGATGTTCACATCGCCCGGCTGCTCGGCGGCGAAGTAGCGGTCCAGGTAGAACTCGACGCCCGAGAGCTGCCGGTTCGCCGTGCTCTGGAACTGGAGGACCTGGTGCGAGAGCCCGGGCACGGCGAGGCGGTTCCAGTTCACCTGCAGCTTCTCGGAAAGCTGCGTCGGGTTGAAGAGGCACTCCATCGACTCGCCGCTCGTGACGTTCACGAGGACGCAGCGCGGTGGTCGGGCGATGGCTCCGTCGAACGACACGTTTGACCTCCTCAGTACGCCGGGACCGGCGAGAACGAGCGGGTGGCCGTGTCGCGGTCCGCTCGATGGACCGCGGTGGCGAGCGTGGTGCCGTCCACCTGGAGGTTGACCGTGATGGGCGGCGACGCGGGCGGCGTGGCAGGCGTCATCGGGAAGGACGCGGGCACGGCGGGCGTCATCGCCGCGACGGCAGGCATCGTGGAGGTGGCCGCGTCGAGCGCGGTCAGCGTCGAACCAGCGGGCGCCACGGACACGCCAGCCGTGACCTCGTCGACGCCCTCGAGCAGACCGCGCTCGATGTCCTGGCGCAGGCTGCGGATCGCGTCGGCCCCGCCCAGGTCGGCGCCGAAGACGCCGGCGATGGTGTCGATGACGCCCGCGATGGTCTCGACGAAGCCGAGCAGGAGCTGCGCGAGGAAGTTGATGGTGTTGAGCACCACCTTCTTGAAGCCCACCCACACCTGCGCCCAGTTGCCGGTGACGAGGCCTCCGAGGATGTCGACCACGCCGCCAATGAAGCCCACCACCGAGCGGAACGCCGCGATGATGACCGCAAGGCGGTTCACGACGAACGACACCATCACACCGATCGCTCCAGCGATGCCGGCGGCGACGTAGCCGATGACCGTGCCGAGGAACTCGGCCACCGAGCGCAGCGCATCGAGCGAGCCGCCCGCCTGGCCGCTTGCGCTCGACGTGAAGCCGAACATCGCGCCGAGCTTGCCGAGCTCCTGGAAGACGAGGGAGACCGCGTTTTTCACCGCGTCGAACACAGGCTGAAGCGGCGCCATCGCGGAGCGGAAGGTGTTGATGGCGCTCGTGACGACGTCGATGACGAACGTGAGCGCGCCGACGAAGACCTCGACGAGCACGCCTGCGATCTGTCCGAGGATGCGGCCGAACGCGGCGAAGTCGTCGGACGGGATGCCCGCCGCTGCGTTGGCCGACTCGCCCGCGACGAGGCCCAACGCCTGGCCGAGCCTGGTGAGCGCGCCGACGAAGGCCTCGAACACGGGCGCGGCTGCCTCGATGGCGGCGCTGAAGCCCTCGCCGATGCCCTGGAAGAAGCGCTGGATGCGGAAGGCGATCTGGTAGACGCGGATGAGGAACGTCTTGAGCCCCGCGTTCTCAGCGCGGTTCAGCTCCTCGCGCACCGCGCCGGAGAAGCCGCCCTGCTCGAAGAGCTGCACGAGCCCTCGGAAGGCGAGCTTGATGCGGTCCCACACGCGCGCGAAGAAGTCGGCGATGCCGCCGACGTTGCTTCGAAACGCGACGACGAAGCCCGCCACCACGGCCGCGAGCACGCCGAAGATGAGGATCGCAGGAAGGATGGTCGCCATCAGCCCGCCGAGCGTGATGCCCGCCGCCTTGAGCCCGATGAGGAGGAGCGCGAAGCCCGCCTTGGCGGCGATGACCGCGCCGACCAGCGCGACGACGGCGCCCGCCCCGACCACGAAGGCCGCGAAGGCCCGCTTCACAGGTGCCGGGAGCTGCCGGAACACGTTGAGCACCGCGTTCACGACCTCGACGACGATCGTCACGAGCGGCTTGAAGACCTGCGCGAACGGCTCGCCTGCGACGATGGCGAGGGTCTCGAGCGAGCCCGCGAGGAGCTGCTTCTGCCCCTCGAAGGTGTTGAGCATCTGCTCGCGGAAGCGCGCGGCTGTGCCCCCTGCGTTCTCGAACTGATCGCGCAGGTACGCGATCGCCGCTGCGCCGCGCAGCGTCTCACCGGAGTTCGTGCGTACGCCGTTCGTGACCTGCGTGAGGATGGCGTTCACGCCGCCGAGCGCCTCGCGTCCAAACGTCGAGAGCAGGAACGCCGACCGCTGCGCCTCGCTCATGCGATCGAGCTGAGGGGCGAGGTCGCCGAGGATGTCGAGGAAGCTGCGGAAGCGGTTCTGCGAGTCCGTCACGGACACGCCGACGCCGCGCAGCGCCTGCTGGACGCGCGGATCGGCCATGCGCTCCATCGCGACCGCGACGGCGGTGGAGGCGCGCTCGACGCCGGGCACGACGTTCTTCACCAGGCCCAGCGAGATGAGCGTCTCGGAGAGCGACTGGTGGAGAGCCTGGGCGCCGCGCGAGGCGGTACCGAGGGCCAGCGGCAGCTCGCTCGCATCAAGCGCGAAGACGTTGACCGCCTGCAGCATCCGGTCGACGGAGACGGAGGCATCGTCGATCGAGAGTCCAAACGCCTTCATGGCCTGCGAAGCCAGCCCGGCTGCCTGAGACGGGGTGAGCTGGCCGAGCGAGCCCGCCGCGAGGTCGAGCACGGGGTTCAGGAGCCGGACCGACTCGGTGACGTTGAAGCCGGCGGCCGCCAGATCCTGCAGCGCCTGCGTCGCCTGCGTCGGCGAGAACTGCGTGGCGAGGCCCGCTTCGATGGCGGCGTCGTGGAGCCGAGTCAGCTCCTCGGCCGTCGCGCCCGCGATAGCGCCTGCGGAGGCGACGGCCTGCTCGAACCGGCCTGCTGCGTTGGCGAGTGAGAACGCGGCCCCCACCGTCGCGGCGCCGGCCGTGAACACGGCGAGGCCCACGCCGAGCTGCTGGAACGCGCTCTGGATGTTCTCGGTGCCGAGCCCGACGCGGCGGTCAAGGCTCATGAAGTTGCGCTCGAGGTTCCCGATGGCCCCCGAGGCGAGGTCGCGCGCGGTGAAGACGAAGCCGAGGCCGAGGTTGTTGAGCGCCACGGGTCACTTCCTCCCTCGACCGTTGCGCGCGGCCTTCTCCAGCTCCTTCGCCTCCCGCGCGCGCTGGCTGCCGATCCGCTCGATGAGCCAGTCGCGATCGGTGGTCGGCAGGTCGAGGGCGTCCTCCAGCGTCACAGCGAGGCCCGAGCCTCCGTGCTGCTGCCAGCAGAGCTGGAAGAGGCCCTCGCGCCACGTCTCCATGTTCACGTCGGGGAACAGCTGCTCCGGGCCTTCCGCCTCGCGGTCCTGTCCTTGCCCGGCAGGAAGAACCCCTTGTCGAAAGGGAGCTCCACCTCCTGCGTCTGGAAGCACTCGGGGCACTCGATCTCAATGGTGGTATCGACGCCGCAGTCGACGCGGTCGAACTCGTCGACGAGGAAGTCGGCATCGCGCATCGTCAGGTCCTCGAGGAACTGGCGCTTCGCCTTCGGGTCCACGCCGTCGATCTCGAGCACGCGGTAGGCGAGCACCGCGGAGAGCAGCTTGTCGGGTGCCGAGCGCTGGAGCGCGGGCAGCTTCCGCTCGTCATCGCCGGTCAGCAGCTTGAACGCGACCTTCTTGCCCGCGTCGGGCAGCGTGGTCTCGAAGCGGTTCCCGCTCACGAACGCGGCGCGGCTCTCCTCAGAGAGCTTGCGCACCGGGAGCTTCGTCAGGTCGATCTCCCAATCGATGCGCGCGCGGCAGTTGTCGTTCCGGCACGAGACGCCGAAGGCGTACTCGGGCCCGTAGGTCAGCGCGCGCACCATGAGCAGCGCGAAGAAGCGATCGCCCTGGAGCACCTTGCCGAGATCGAGCTGGGCGCCCTCGGCGAGCGCGTAGGGCCCGGGGTCGAGGGTCTCCTCCCAGCAGGCCGCGAGCAGCTCGTCGACCTGGCCGCCGCTCTTGGCGAGCTTGCGGTCGGCGAGGACGCGCTCCTCGCGCACCTTCATGCCGCGAACGCGGCCCTGGAGCCCCGAAGGGCACGTGATGACGTCTGCCATGCGCTGCCTCCACCGAGGCAAAGCCGGCCGGAGGGCACGCGGGGGACAACGACCCTCGCGGTGAGGCGAGCCCGTGGCGTATGGTGGTCAGGATGGTCGCCATCGCGCGCAGGGGGCTGAGCCCCGAGTTCCTCGCAGACCTCCAAGGAGGTTTGCTGGCGCCTATCCGCGAGCGCGTGGCGAGGGACCAGAGCCTCTGCCTCGAGCTGCGCGAGGACTACATCAACGTCTACTACCGGGGCGGGAACGTGACGCGGGTGTCCCGGGCCAACGGTGGCTATTCGGCGTTCTTCGACACGAATTACTTCCAGGGAGTGGTGCCCTCGATGCCCGGAGCTCGCCTACGCGAAGCCTCCGATGTCGCGGCCTGGCTGGCTGCGCTCCCCACGCTGAAGCAGGCGATGGACCTCGCGCAGCCCGGCGAGGAACGAGAGGTCCAGCAACTCATCCTTCGCGACAACAACCTCGGATGCATCGCGCGCTCGACCGACTACTACGTCTGCGACATCGAGTACGCGAACCACCACGGCCGCTTCGACCTCGTCGCGGTCCGTTGGCCATCAACGCCCACCGCGCGGAAGAAGCAGGACGGCCATCGCCTCGTGCTCGGCGAGGTGAAGGTCGGCGACGGCGCGCTCGAAGGGACTGCCGGTCTTCACGCTCATGTAGATGACGTGAACGGCTACCTCGCCGCGCCGGGCAACCTCGCGGCGATCAAGGAGGAGATGCTCCGCGTCTTCAACCAGAAGCGCGCGCTCGGCCTGGTCGACTGCGAGAAGGACCTCAGGGGCTTCAGCGACGAGCCGCCCGTGCTTCTCCTCGTCCTCGTCAACCACGACCCGGACAAGTCCCGGCTCCGTGAGCTGCTCCGCACCCTGCCTCCGAGCCCGCACGCGGAGCTGCGCATCGCCACGGGCAGCCTGCTCGGCTACGGACTCTACGATCCCGCGATCCTCACGATCGACGAGGCACTGGCGCGCTTCGAGGCATGCATCTGATGGCCACAGGCCCCGTCCTCACGATCCACCGAGCCGCTAATGAGATCGGCGGCAACTGCATCGAGCTCGAACACGATGGGCACCGGCTGCTCCTCGACGCGGGCAGCCCGCTGGTGGGCGACGGGACCACCGAGCCGCAAGGCGCGATCCCGCGCACCCTGGACACGTCGAAGGACATCGCGGGCTTGGTCATCTCCCACCCGCACCAGGACCACTGGGGCCTCCTCCGCTCGCTGCCAGCATCGTGGTCGGTGTGGAGCGGTGCTGCGTCCGAGACGCTGATTCGGATGACGGCGTCGCTCTCGGGCGGCGGCGTCGCCCAGAGGTTCCAGACGTACCGCCCGCACGAGCCGTTCAGCGTCGGCCCGTTCACGATCACGCCGTTCCTCACGGACCACTCGGCTTTCGACGCGCACATGCTGCTCGTGGACGTCGGCGGCAAGCGCGTCCTGTACTCGGGCGACTTCCGCCGCGTCGGGCGCAAGGCAGCCCTCGTCGATCGGCTGATCAAGAACCCGCCGCCCGGCGTGGATGTGCTCCTCCTCGAGGGGACCACGCTCGGTCGCGCGGAGGCGTTCCCGACCGAGGCCGCGCTCGAGGACGACTTCGTCTCGCTGTTCCAGCGCACGCCCGGGCGCGTGTTCATCACGTGGTCCGCGCAGAACATCGACCGCACCGTCACGATCTACCGGGCCTGCAAGAAGGCGGGGCGGACCTTGGTCCTCGACCTGTACACCATCGACGTCATGGAGCGCCTCTCGGCGCTGCGCGACACGCTCCCCAGCCTCGGATGGCCCCAGGTGCGCGCCGTCATCACGTCAAGCATGAAGTGGATGTACGAGAGCCCCGACCGCATGAACGCGCCCGCGTTCGTCGAGCACGTCGCGACGTCGGGTCACGCGATGGGGGCCGCGAAGCTGGCAGAGATGCGCGATGCCGTCGTGATGCTGCGCTCATCGCTCCTCCGCGACTTCGTCAAGAAGGGCGTCGAGCCTACCGCCGACGACGCTTGGGTGTTCTCGATGTGGTCCGGCTACCTGAAGACGCCCGAGTACCAGCAGGTGCGTGCGGCCTTCGAGGCGGCAGGCGCGACCTTCGCGCAGATTCACACGAGCGGTCACGCCTCGCGCGACGATCTCGAGGAGTTCGCGCGCAGCATCGCCCCACGCCGCCTCGTGCCGATCCACAGCTTCACGTGGGACGAGCACCTCGACGGCTTCGAGAACGTGCAGCGTCTCCGCGACGGCGAGCCGTTCACGATCCCGTGAAGATTACTGGATGAGTTCGAAGAAGTCGTACGTGAGCGTGACCGACTCGATGATGTTCTCGTCGCTCTCGTTGTCCCACTCGCCCGCAACGAACTTCACCGGCCACGCGCGGGAGAGCGACCAGCGGCGCAGAGTGAGGCCGTCGCGGTCCTGCTGCACGATGTCGAGGTTGCGCTTGTAGTTCACGTCGGTGAGCCCGAGGCCGCTCGACGTGATGGCGACGTCCTGAAACCAGTCGAAGAGGTCGCGGTCCTGCGTGGCGCCGCGCTCGAGCGTGACGTCGGAGAAGGTGAGGCGCCCGGGGCTCTTGTTCGGGATCAGCGAGCCGCCCTCGAAGTACTGCACGTTGGCGACCTCGACGGAGAGCTCGCTCGCCTTCTGGAAGCCAGCGTGGCCGACGTCGTCGATCTCCACGACGAACTTGAACTTCTTGTGGAAGCTGCGCGGGTTGCCGATGACGGTCATGGGTTAGCTCCTCATCCCTCTGCGGCCGCGAGCTCGGCCTCGAGCGCGCGCGTGTCCTGGCTGATGCGGAGGATGATGAACTCCGCGGGCTTGTTGGTGGCGAGGCCCACGCGGGCGATGAGCTTGCCGGCGAAGATCACCGTGGGCGTGTTGAGCTGCTCGCTCACGTCGACGAAGAACGCGGTGCTCGGCGTCTTGCTGCGGAAGGCGCCGTTGTTCATCTGCGCGAGCAGGAAGGCCGTGATGGTGCGCCGCACCTGCGCGCGCAGTCCCTCGGTGTTGTTCTTGTGCCGCGCGAACTGGAGCCCCTGCTTCAGACTCCGCTCGATGAAGATCACGCCGCGCCGCTCGGCGACGTAGGGAAAGTTCCCGTTGCCCTTGAGCGTGCGCGAGCCGTCGATGTAGCGCGGCAGGCCCGGGCCCGTGGTGAGCGGGTTGATGCGGTGCGGGTAGACAAGGTCGCGCTTGTTCTCCTCGAGTACCTCGTCGGTCTCGAAGCCGAGCACGCCGAACATGCGGCCCGCCTCGATGCCTGCGGGCGGATCGTAGACGCCGCCCGGCTGCGCCGAGTCGGTGCGCGTGAAGACGCCGGCCACGATGCCCGAGGGCGGGACGACGAGCTGCTCGGCCGAGCCGAACACGCTCTTGGCCGGGTTGAGCACCTTCACGCGGGGCCAGTAGATGGCGCCGAACTCGGAGAGCTGCTCGAGCGCGGCGGTCGTCGCGACGTAGGTGACGATGTCCGTCGCACTCTGGTTCGCGGGCGGGTCGAGCACGGCGAAGACCGCGCCGTCGCGGTCGACCTCGCAGTAACGCACCATCGCGTTGTGGACGGCGGGCGTGGCGCGCCCGGGCACGAGGAGCAGCGACAGCTCCTGCACCTGGTCGAGCGCGTGAAGGCCCGTCTTGGCGGGCTCGCTGCCGATGAAGTCATTGTCGTCGAGCCCCACGAGGCCGTCGCTGCCGCCCGCGAGCGCCACGGTCTGGGGCGGCGGGAGGGGCGCGCCGACGAGGAGCTGGTCGATGACGCGCACGTACACGGAGCCGTTGCGCGCGTCGTTGACGATGCTCTCGACGTAGCGCCCGTCGCTCGGGCTCATCGAGAGGTTCGGGAAGGACTCGCGGTACGCGCCGTCCTCCACGACGAGCAGATCGAACGCGCTCGGCGAGCCGTTCGTGGCGTTGCGCACCTCGGCCTCCACGCGGTTCGCGTAGGCGCCAGGGTCCTTGCCCTCGACGCGCACGGAGTTGGCGGTGCCCGAGGCCGCGCCGGAGTGGAGGGCGTTGTCGAGCCCGAACGCGGCCGCCGTGGCAGCGGCGGCCTGGACGCTGGCGCCCGGGCCGGTCGCGACGGTGCGGATGTCGAGCACGCCGCCCACACCCGCGTCGACGGTCACGGTGGGGATCGCCGCCTCGACGACGGCCTTCACCTCGGCGACCTCGACGGCGCGCAGGTTTGCCACGTTGCCGCCGCCGACCGAGGCGGCGCCGGGGAACGCGAGCACCGCGTTGGCCGTGCCGCCCGTGACCTGCACGCGGCTCGCGGTGCCCTCGGTGTCGCTGGCGAGCCTGACGATGCCGCCCGGCGTGGTGGCGCGCCCACCGACGATCACCGCGTTGATGGCAGCGGCGACCTCGGTGGCCGTGGCGTTAGCGATGTCGGCGAAGTCGGCAGCCGAGAACAGCACGGTCTGCTCGAGGCCGTTGTCGACGCGCACGAGCAGCTCCATGCCGTCGGCGAGCGCATACGGACCTGCACCGCCCGCCGCCATCGCGGCCGCCGAGCCGTTGAACACTGCGTCGGCGTCGGGCGCACCGTCCACCGCGAGGCGAACGACGTCTCCGTCGTGCAGCACGAAGGGCCCGGGCGCGGCGCCGAGCAGGATGCCCGGCGTGGGGCCGCCGCCAGCGACGAGGAAGCCCGCGGCGCGCACGGCGGTGGCGGTCGCGGCGTTGGCCACGTTCGAGTAGTGCGTGGTTCGGACCACCCAGAGCTGCGCCCCGCCGTTCTCGAAGAAGCCCATCGCGGCGAGTGCGAGGTCGGAGTCGGGCGTGAAGCCGCCGAACTTGGTCTGGAAGTCGTCGAACGACGTGCAGAGGACGGCCTCGCCGATGGGGCCGCGCTCGGTGACGCCGACCGCGCCCGCGACGGAAGTAGGAGCCGAGGGGATGCCGCGAACCTTCGGCTCCTCTTCGACGATGACGACCTTGGACGACAGGAGCTGTCCGCTCACGATGCACCTCGCTTGTTCTTCTTCGCCTTCACGTCAGCGCGGATGACCTCGGCGAGCGAGGTCGTGGTGGGAGGCCTCGTCGCGACCACGGCGGGCTTGGGCAGCTCGGGCACGTGGCGCTTCACCGAGAGGTCGCCGCGCTTCACCGCGCGCACGACCTCGGGAATGGTCAGCACCGCGTCATCCAGCGCAGGGCTCGTCAAACCGCTCGCGAGCGTGAGCGACTTGGCCGTGCGTCGCGCGCGACGTCCCTGCTCGACCTCGCAGCGGCAGTCGCCGAGCGCCTGGCAGTAGGTCTCGTGCGCGAGCACGAACACGAGGCAGCGCCCGCTGGTGTTGGTCAGCGAAACGGTCACGGAGTACCTCCGGTGGCGATGGCCTGCGTCGGGAGCAGCTCGGGCTCGGTGACGCGCTTGCCGAGATCGAGAGGAAGCCCCTCGTCGACGTCGAAACCGCGCACGACGAGGCCGCAGGTGAACGCGCGCACGTCGTCCTTGCCCGCAAGCTGCGTGCGGAACTCGCCATCGGCGTCGAGCTCCCAGCGCGCCGTCCCGCGGGTGGCGTCGGCGGGGTCCCGCTGCAGCTCGACCCAGCGGTTGCGGTTCATGAACGTCGCGACGGCCGCCATCAGGTTGAACAGCTCGGCAGTCCGCTCCGATGCGGCGGTCAGCGTGAAGACGAGGTCGACGGTGTACGGCGGCTTGCGCCGAACCAGCTCGGGCCCCGAGACGCCGCCGACCACGTCCTCGTGGGCCACGTTCGCGGAGTAGAAGCGGTTCGGGCGCAGCGTCGGCCCCGAGAGCACCAGCGACGGCACCTTCGCCATGGCGATGACGTTCAGCCCGTCGAGGGTGGTGTCGTCGTAGTCGACGCTGACCGTGGCGCTCACGTTGGCGAGCACCTGGCGCTTCAGCTCGCGCAGGAGCTGGCGGATGACGCGCGTGAGGTCGGCCTCGCGCGCCACGGTCGTGCGCGAGAAGCGGTAGGCGCCCGCGAGCGCCACGGACTCGCCGGGGACCGGGTCGCCCCCCGCGTCGAGGTTCGACAGCTCGACATCGACGACGCCGACCGCGTGGATCGGCGTGCGAAGGTCGACGACACGCAGGCCCGCCTCGTCACGAACGGACAGCACCTCGGCGCGCACGCCGCCGAACAGCACCCGGACCCGGTCGGCGAGATCGGTCCCGACGAGCCGCACGAGGTCGCCGCCGCTCGAAGGGCCGGCTACGGGCTGCACGGAGCTGAGGGTCGGGAGGGCCACGCGGAGGCAAAGCCACGGGACCCGGTGCTCAGGGGACGCGCCCCTTCACGTCAGGGCGCGAGGCCCAGCTCCCTGGCGATACGGTCGAGGAAGCGACGGCTGGCCCCCTCGCGGAACTTGTCGAAGGCGGGCCGGAGGAAGGGCCGCGCCGGGACCTGCACGACGATGACGCCGCGCCCGCTACCACCCGTGGGCTCCTTGCCGACCTGCCGGAGCAGCGCGAACAGGAAGCGGCGCATCTTGGGTGTCATCGGGATGATGACGGGCGGGCCGCCGAACTCGTGAAGCTTGGCGAGGTCCACCATCGAGGCGCCGTCCTTCGACCGCGCCGAGCGCGAAACGCCGATGAACGCCTCGTCGCCCTGCACGACCACGGTGATGGCGTTGCGGAGGTCGCCCCGTACGATGAGCGCCTTCGTCCCGCGGAAGCCCTCGAGCTCGCGGGCCGCGATCGTGAGTGGAGACGGAGGCTTCAGAGGCTCGCCGCCCGGCGCCTGGCGCGTGAGCCCCTGGACGATCTCGTTACGCAGGGCGTGAGCCTCCTGGCGCACGGCGGTGCCGATCGCCGCTTGCAGGCGCTGCGGCGCAGCGGTGAGGAGCCGACGCGCCCGTGCCCAGTCTCCCGTGCGCGAGACCGCCATCGCTCACCCCTGCTTGAAGCGCAGGCGCGGCACATGCTCGTCGAGCCAGCCGAGCGCTACGCGCGTCGCCTCGTTGATGACCGCGCCCTTCTTCACGCTGAGCGCCGAGAGTGCGAGCGACTTCGCCGTGACCTCGATGTCCCCATCGCGGCAGCCGTAGTCCTTGAGCACCGAGGCGGTGCGCTGGGCTGAGGGCGTGGTGCCCGTGCGCCAGAACTGCAGCTCGAGGTTCGAGCGGTAGGCCTCGGCCTCCCAGCGGGCGCGCGCGGCGCGATCGGCGAGGTAGCTGACCTCGTAGGCCAGCCCCTCTCGATCGTGCTGCACGACGTGCTGGTGCTCGTGCACGCAGATGACGATCTGGTGCCAGAGATCCCAGCCGCCCTTGGGCGAGCCGACCTCGAACGGCGTGTAAATGCGCCGGCCGATGGTCGTCGTGAAGTTCTTGAGGAAGCGGTCCTTGCTCTGGATGCCGAGCGCTTCGAGACCGCGCGCGACGAGCTGCATCTCGAGCGCGCTCCGCTTGTTGATGACGCTCGTGCGGAAGTGGTCCTGCATGAAGCGCCAGAACGCCCAGACCTCCTCGGGCTGGACGTCGAGGAAGATCTTGCCGACCACCGGCAGGGATTGGAGGTAGCCCTTCATCGCCCACCTCCGGCCGCCGCATCGGCCTCGCTCGCGGGCACGCAGGTGTGCCCGGTGAGGTGGCCGTCCTCGGTCGTCTCGTCGACGTACGCGCAGACGAAGGGCGCGCCGCTCCGCTCGCTCACGTCGTCGCAGTCGGCGAGCTCATGGTAGCTGCCGTCCGCGTCGCAGATCTCGGCTGTGTTGGTGCTGCAGCGCGTGGCGCCCCGGACGCAGCCGTCGATGGGTCGGCAGTGCGCGCCGAGGCAGACCACTGCGAGCGCGGTGAGTGCGAGAGCCTTCATCATGTTCCACTCCGTGCGGCTGCGCGGTCCTGGAAGGAGACGAGCAGCAGGTTGCGGCTGGGCCGACGCCGGTGGAGCCCGAAGCCGATGGGACGCGCCTCGGTCACGTAGAGACCGGGAGGCGTGCGCACGGCCTGCACGAGCTGGCCGTCGCGCGCGTAGAGCGCGCCCAGCCTGTCGCTCGGGCGAATCAGGGCGTCGCCCGAGGCGGCGTCGACGAGGCCGAGCTGCTCGAGATCCCTGAAGTGGAAGACCAGGTCGAAGCTCGACCTGGGCGTGTTCCCGGACGTCGCCATGCGCAAGGCTTCAAAAGCCTCCGGCTCCACCTGGCAGGGGACGCGCACCGGCGGATGCTCGCGACGAAAGGACTCACCGACGCCATCGTCGTCGGAGTCGACGAGGCCGGGCTCCTTGAAGTCCTCATCGTAGTCGGGCGCCATCGCCTGCGTGTCGAGGCGATGTAGCTCCGCGATGAACGGGAAGATGAGTCGACCGCGCATCACGCCGCTCCGAGGGGAGTCGGCCTCACGTAGAGCGCAAGGAGCGCATCGATCTCCGGGTCGCCGGTGAGGCTCGCCGTCGCCGAAGCCTTTGAGGGGTCGAGCCGGTAGCTCTGGTCGCGCGTGCGCTCCTCGATGATGCGCCAG
>Ga0209201_1003493_pt1 | contig 13758 bp, 9 predicted proteins | sample AD_UKC055_MetaG_FD_184411 | JGI IMG/M metagenome (GOLD analysis project Ga0209201, IMG submission 184411) | Active sludge microbial communities of municipal wastewater-treating anaerobic digesters from USA - AD_UKC055_MetaG (SPAdes) (version 2) | ecosystem: Engineered > Bioreactor > Anaerobic >...
TGTGGGCACCGACCCTAATGGCGGGCGTAAATGTATTCCTTGTTGATATCGTGGCACCACCGGGTTTAGCTTTTTTCACCATAACTAGTGGTGCCTTTTTTCAATTCCACTATGGTTCGGTTAAAAGCTCCAACTTAATGTTTTTTAGTGCGAACATTGCGCATTTCAATTCCACTATGGTTCGGTTAAAAGATGGGCTAAAAAGAACTGGTACATTCTTGCAGGTGCATTTCAATTCCACTATGGTTCGGTTAAAAGGCTGCAGCATTACTAATTATCCCTGCCCCGGGAACATTTCAATTCCACTATGGTTCGGTTAAAAGCCATTCGCAATTTACAAGCGTGGCGGGTTCAATGATATTTCAATTCCACTATGGTTCGGTTAAAAGTAACTTATTAATCTTAATCAACATGGAACAGGTTAAATTTCAATTCCACTATGGTTCGGTTAAAAGAATTTTCGCATCCGAAACCGCATAGGTATTTTCCAAGATTTCAATTCCACTATGGTTCGGTTAAAAGTTCTGTTACGCTCGATTATTTCACCTTCCCTTACATATTTCAATTCCACTATGGTTCGGTTAAAAGAGCAATTGCGAACAACTACAAGTTTCGTTTAGCCGAATTTCAATTCCACTATGGTTCGGTTAAAAGGCAGCCAAGTTTGTTAAAAAAACCGCCAAGGCGGTATTTCAATTCCACTATGGTTCGGTTAAAAGCAGCAAGCCCTTTTAGTTCGGCAATTCGTCTAATTAATTTCAATTCCACTATGGTTCGGTTAAAAGCGTTAACAACATTCGCATGTATTAATGTTTCCCTCAATTTCAATTCCACTATGGTTCGGTTAAAAGTTTGGTTTCATCCATGACGATTTTTTTTATAAACAATTTCAATTCCACTATGGTTCGGTTAAAAGCCGCAGCAACGTGTGAAAGAGTGTTTATACCGCTATTTCAATTCCACTATGGTTCGGTTAAAAGAAGGATTTGGCACGTGCGATGCAGGGGTGATATCTGAATTTCAATTCCACTATGGTTCGGTTAAAAGGGCTACCGGTTCGATGAAAAAAGTTGCCGAAATTACATTTCAATTCCACTATGGTTCGGTTAAAAGTCAGCAGCGACATTGCCAAAGTTATTACAAGTGTGGATTTCAATTCCACTATGGTTCGGTTAAAAGAAAAATCAGCAAGTCAAAACGTTAAAAATAATCAAAATTTCAATTCCACTATGGTTCGGTTAAAAGCCAACCGCAAACACAACAGTGTACATACAACGCCTAAATTTCAATTCCACTATGGTTCGGTTAAAAGAACATGGGTTACTCGTGGTATTGGTGTTACCGATAGATTTCAATTCCACTATGGTTCGGTTAAAAGGGAATGAGGGCGTTTGGATTTCGGATTTTGAAATTAATTTCAATTCCACTATGGTTCGGTTAAAAGTTGCCTATCCAGTTCCCAGTGATTGAATACCACAGCATTTCAATTCCACTATGGTTCGGTTAAAAGTCCGACTGGAAGACTAAAGACCTGATGTTTAAATAATTTCAATTCCACTATGGTTCGGTTAAAAGATATACAATGCTAATTAAGTACAGATTTTCAATAAAATTTCAATTCCACTATGGTTCGGTTAAAAGCAAAAGTCGTCTCTATGTTACGTCGAACAATTTATTATTTCAATTCCACTATGGTTCGGTTAAAAGGCATTTAATGCAGGAGACATGTTAACAATAGAATTTGATTTCAATTCCACTATGGTTCGGTTAAAAGACAGACGCCAATACTGTTGACCACATAGTTCCTGTATTTCAATTCCACTATGGTTCGGTTAAAAGACCTCAATCTCGATATTTTTTCCGACGAGCAGTCCGTATTTCAATTCCACTATGGTTCGGTTAAAAGCCACTCTAGTGCTTTTTTCATGCTATCGCTTTGCTGATTTCAATTCCACTATGGTTCGGTTAAAAGCAATAAGCTGTAAGATTTCTTTAAGCTTTTCGACTTATTTCAATTCCACTATGGTTCGGTTAAAAGAACTCCCTCTCCCAACGCCCTTACCTGCACTTTTACATTTCAATTCCACTATGGTTCGGTTAAAAGCTATTGCTTATGTGGAGAACTATTGCAACCATTATCATTTCAATTCCACTATGGTTCGGTTAAAAGGGTAACCTACAAAAAGCAACGAAGGTTCGAACTTAAATTTCAATTCCACTATGGTTCGGTTAAAAGGCCGAACCAATTCCAAAAGATTTAGCTCAACGATAATTTCAATTCCACTATGGTTCGGTTAAAAGTTAAAGCAATTGTTAATTTCGCAGGGCAATCCATTAATTTCAATTCCACTATGGTTCGGTTAAAAGGTTCTACGTTAAACACAATGTGAATGCTATTTTAAGATTTCAATTCCACTATGGTTCGGTTAAAAGCAGTTGCTTCAGCAAATCCTTATGTTTTACTAGCAAATTTCAATTCCACTATGGTTCGGTTAAAAGCAAAAATCAGCAAGTCAAAACGTTAAAAATACAGAAAATTTCAATTCCACTATGGTTCGGTTAAAAGTTTAGGGTATGTAAGTTATTAAGCGAACGCTCGCTATTTCAATTCCACTATGGTTCGGTTAAAAGCAAGAAGTTTTTTACCCTTGCGCTATCTGCATTTGCGGATTTCAATTCCACTATGGTTCGGTTAAAAGGCCGGTAAGGCGAGGAAGCGTTAGACGCAAAACGAATTTCAATTCCACTATGGTTCGGTTAAAAGACCAATCCCCAACATTGCTGCTAACTCGGCGAATAGATTTCAATTCCACTATGGTTCGGTTAAAAGAGCAAAGCGCTAAGGGTTAAACCTTTGAAAATTTAATTTCAATTCCACTATGGTTCGGTTAAAAGTGGGATAGTGGGTAAAAGCCCCATCCGCATACATAATTTCAATTCCACTATGGTTCGGTTAAAAGAAACAAAAACAAGTTAAATTCTAAAACCAAACAAAATTTCAATTCCACTATGGTTCGGTTAAAAGGACAATTTTTTGGACAGTGTTACTGATTTCGTTCGTATTTCAATTCCACTATGGTTCGGTTAAAAGTCCCGGAGCATCCCAAGGATAGCAGACAGAGTTACATTTCAATTCCACTATGGTTCGGTTAAAAGTGTTTTGCCAGAAAGAGGTGCAAAATCAATACCGTATTTCAATTCCACTATGGTTCGGTTAAAAGTGTAAGTCTGAAGCAGAAGCAATTTTTAACACAAAATTTCAATTCCACTATGGTTCGGTTAAAAGATATTCTTTTTTTGTTAACTGTGCGGCTTTGATTTATTTCAATTCCACTATGGTTCGGTTAAAAGCCTAAAAGTCTAAAGTTATGGCAAACATCTTTAAAAATTTCAATTCCACTATGGTTCGGTTAAAAGTAGGGTGTCAGACCACGAGCCCAACTCCGCAATGGATATTTCAATTCCACTATGGTTCGGTTAAAAGAGTAGTATCGAATTTGTTCATGTTATTGCGTATCCATTTCAATTCCACTATGGTTCGGTTAAAAGTTGAAAGCGCCATCGAAGAAGGAAAAACTTCAAAGATTTCAATTCCACTATGGTTCGGTTAAAAGTATGCCTGCTTTATTTCCTCTATTCGCTGAGTTAGATTTCAATTCCACTATGGTTCGGTTAAAAGGACAATTTTTTGGACAGTGTTACTGATTTCGTTCGTATTTCAATTCCACTATGGTTCGGTTAAAAGATACGGACGCAGAACTGAAAGCAAAGCGGCTGGAGATTTCAATTCCACTATGGTTCGGTTAAAAGATCTGTTTTAGCGATTTCTCGAAGTTGCTTTGTTCATTTCAATTCCACTATGGTTCGGTTAAAAGCTAAAAGTCTAAAGTTATGGCAAACATCTTTAAAAATTTCAATTCCACTATGGTTCGGTTAAAAGTAACATCCCTTGCAGGAAGATCATATGTCCAGAAATATTTCAATTCCACTATGGTTCGGTTAAAAGGTTACCATTCCTCTTATCAAATAGTAACCCGACGTATTTCAATTCCACTATGGTTCGGTTAAAAGTCTGATTTCTTCATCATAGAACCCCACAAGTTTTGAAATTTCAATTCCACTATGGTTCGGTTAAAAGGAGAAGTTTTGTTGGGTCCGGCCTATATTGAAATTATTTCAATTCCACTATGGTTCGGTTAAAAGTATATGTTTTAGCGATTTTTCGAAGTTACTTGTTTCATTTCAATTCCACTATGGTTCGGTTAAAAGCACTCTAGTGCTTTTTTCATGCTATCGCTTTGCTGATTTCAATTCCACTATGGTTCGGTTAAAAGAAAAAGCCTGAAAACTATGCTGAATTTTATAAAACGCATTTCAATTCCACTATGGTTCGGTTAAAAGTTTGTTACCGACACCGAAAAAAACACCTGGAACGCAAATTTCAATTCCACTATGGTTCGGTTAAAAGTATTACCTGGGCGCTTGCTTTGACGTTGTGCTAGCATTTCAATTCCACTATGGTTCGGTTAAAAGACTTAAACGGTTCAAAGTTATGGAAACAAAAACAAAATTTCAATTCCACTATGGTTCGGTTAAAAGAACTATGCAGAATTTTATAAAACGCTTGTGCAGAAATTTCAATTCCACTATGGTTCGGTTAAAAGACATATAAATTAGATATAGATAAGTTCAATGCGGCAATTTCAATTCCACTATGGTTCGGTTAAAAGGCTGTAATTGCTCTACTGGCCTTTTGCATTTATAAAATTTCAATTCCACTATGGTTCGGTTAAAAGGGCGTAAGGTTTCAAATCCCCGCCCCTTTTTATTTAATTTCAATTCCACTATGGTTCGGTTAAAAGGAAAACGACGATCCTGTCGAAAGCATTGAGAAGCTATTTCAATTCCACTATGGTTCGGTTAAAAGTGGTTAGCGAGTTAGCCAACGCCTTCGGAGTTACTCATTTCAATTCCACTATGGTTCGGTTAAAAGGAAGGGGTAGTGTTAGACCTGGACGCTACTGGTGCATTTCAATTCCACTATGGTTCGGTTAAAAGAAGTCCGTAGAAGCACCAGCAGCTAAAGCAAGCCCATTTCAATTCCACTATGGTTCGGTTAAAAGTTACGAACTACCCAACTCCACTCTAAAGCCACGTGTATTTCAATTCCACTATGGTTCGGTTAAAAGTTTGTCTTGTGTTATCACAACAGAGTAGGTATCTACATTTCAATTCCACTATGGTTCGGTTAAAAGAAGGAGGATATTCTTACCATCAGTCTGATTTTAAAGCATTTCAATTCCACTATGGTTCGGTTAAAAGAATAGAAGAAATATCGGGAATGGACATTGAGCATAATTTCAATTCCACTATGGTTCGGTTAAAAGAATTAAATAATTTACAATAACATGGAACAGTTTAAATTTCAATTCCACTATGGTTCGGTTAAAAGAATACACGGTTATCAAAATCACAAAACACTAATTTATTTCAATTCCACTATGGTTCGGTTAAAAGGCGTTCTATTACTTTCGAGCAAGCAGCAGCAGCTTCATTTCAATTCCACTATGGTTCGGTTAAAAGGTTGTGGAAATTGCCAAGCAAAATTACCTTTCCGCCAATTTCAATTCCACTATGGTTCGGTTAAAAGCCGACTCGAAAGCTTCTTGTGTGCACGTGCAATATCATTTCAATTCCACTATGGTTCGGTTAAAAGCAAAAAACTTACTACGATTACGAATTCGTTCATTATCATTTCAATTCCACTATGGTTCGGTTAAAAGCTGCTCAATGCCGCAACAATTCTAAGGACGAGCGAATTTCAATTCCACTATGGTTCGGTTAAAAGGAATTTGTGCGCATTCCGTTCATGTATTCTTTTATCATTTCAATTCCACTATGGTTCGGTTAAAAGGATGCTATTGCTAAGGATATTGATGAAATTACCTCTATTTCAATTCCACTATGGTTCGGTTAAAAGCGGTTTCCAAAGCCTGGATGCAAGGCTGCTTTCGGCATTTCAATTCCACTATGGTTCGGTTAAAAGTTATCTTCTTTTACATTTTATCTCTACCTGATTTTATTTCAATTCCACTATGGTTCGGTTAAAAGATCTCTCCAGATTTCGTTACCCACAGTTACTCGGAAATTTCAATTCCACTATGGTTCGGTTAAAAGAGGGGCTTACTCGCAGAATGATGTAAGAAAATTGGATTTCAATTCCACTATGGTTCGGTTAAAAGTCATTTTCTTGCACTTGGAAAATTAAACCCTGCCTTATTTCAATTCCACTATGGTTCGGTTAAAAGAACGTGGGCTTCTACTAGTGTTGCTAATACCAGTAAATTTCAATTCCACTATGGTTCGGTTAAAAGGTATATATCCCTATTCAATACGTTGCAAGTTCGTTTATTTCAATTCCACTATGGTTCGGTTAAAAGTCCATTGTCTTTTGCCCATGCCCTTGGGACTTATTAATTTCAATTCCACTATGGTTCGGTTAAAAGATCACCTCTTTTTTCCCTTGTTATTTGAACCCTGTTATTTCAATTCCACTATGGTTCGGTTAAAAGGATGAAAACCCAATCGAGTTTGGAGATACCTATTATATTTCAATTCCACTATGGTTCGGTTAAAAGCCTGAAAAAGTGAACCTATTTCTACAGTTGCAACTTATTTCAATTCCACTATGGTTCGGTTAAAAGACGTCTGCGGTTATCTCGACTTTTTGTATCGCATTTATTTCAATTCCACTATGGTTCGGTTAAAAGAGGAAGAAAAGAAAATAAATTTTAGCTGCAAAATAAATTTCAATTCCACTATGGTTCGGTTAAAAGAATGTTACTTTTTTGTTCTGGTCTGCACGCCTTATATTTCAATTCCACTATGGTTCGGTTAAAAGGTTAATTCCGTCAAGCGTACTAACATCCTTACTTAAATTTCAATTCCACTATGGTTCGGTTAAAAGAGAGCAGCAACAGGAAGGCGAGCAGGTTATAATAATTTCAATTCCACTATGGTTCGGTTAAAAGACCTTCAACAATTTCGGGCATGGGCAACCAATCCGAATTTCAATTCCACTATGGTTCGGTTAAAAGTTTCTTCCTTATGTATAGGAATTTTAAAATGGCAAATTTCAATTCCACTATGGTTCGGTTAAAAGCTTGGAAAAATACAAATAGTGTTGGATTTTACCCATATTTCAATTCCACTATGGTTCGGTTAAAAGAGGGGCATATATTAATGTTCTGCCAGATCAGAATCTATTTCAATTCCACTATGGTTCGGTTAAAAGTAGATATGAGCTCCCATACATTGAAAGGACAATAGAATTTCAATTCCACTATGGTTCGGTTAAAAGACACCCTACTTCTTTTGCAAACATTACAATGAAATATTTCAATTCCACTATGGTTCGGTTAAAAGAGAGCATCCGATTTGTGTGCATGAAATTCATCGATAAATTTCAATTCCACTATGGTTCGGTTAAAAGGCTAAGATTTGAGTTTGACGCCCTGGAAACAACCGCATTTCAATTCCACTATGGTTCGGTTAAAAGTTAGCCGATGCTTCTATTTCTTTTAATACTTTTGCATTTCAATTCCACTATGGTTCGGTTAAAAGAGTTTGTTCTCATCCATGACGATTTTTTTAAAAACAATTTCAATTCCACTATGGTTCGGTTAAAAGAGTTACATTGTAGTGAATTGCTTAAAGCCTTGCACCATTTCAATTCCACTATGGTTCGGTTAAAAGACCCCTTCACCCAGAGCGCGTACTTGCACCTTTGTATTTCAATTCCACTATGGTTCGGTTAAAAGTCGTTAAAAAGCTGTGTCGTGCCGTCCGCAAATTCAAATTTCAATTCCACTATGGTTCGGTTAAAAGCTAGTTGACGATTTGCGTCTTGTTCTACTTCTTACATTTCAATTCCACTATGGTTCGGTTAAAAGGTACGGGCAACATGCTTAACACCCCACTTTTTCCGAATTTCAATTCCACTATGGTTCGGTTAAAAGCTGCTCTTTTGTTAACTCTGCAATGGCCGGAATAGTTATTTCAATTCCACTATGGTTCGGTTAAAAGATGTTTATTTTAATAGTTCAATGCGTCGTATTTAAATTTCAATTCCACTATGGTTCGGTTAAAAGTTTATTTCCGTTATTCGCCGAACTCGCAGCAATGTATTTCAATTCCACTATGGTTCGGTTAAAAGCAATTTATGTTTAACATACCTGGACAAATTTTAAGTGATTTCAATTCCACTATGGTTCGGTTAAAAGGGTTTAACCATGATATCAAACCCTTTACTATGGTTGATTTCAATTCCACTATGGTTCGGTTAAAAGGTTTTATGATTTGTATTGAAACTGCTGCCGCAATTAATTTCAATTCCACTATGGTTCGGTTAAAAGCTTATATCTCTTTCACTAGTTAAATCTAACCCAAAAATTTCAATTCCACTATGGTTCGGTTAAAAGGAGGACAGTTGGCTATCATTGAAAAAACTATACTTGATTTCAATTCCACTATGGTTCGGTTAAAAGTTAGCAGGCGGAGAACGTTTATACAGGATTGAAACTAAATTTCAATTCCACTATGGTTCGGTTAAAAGAGGTTGGAGCAAGAATTGCTAGTATCACCCTAACCGATTTCAATTCCACTATGGTTCGGTTAAAAGTCAACCTCTAACCAAGTTGTTCTTAGGGGCACAAAATTTCAATTCCACTATGGTTCGGTTAAAAGATAATGGAAATTCATATAAGTTTTTTCACAATCCAAATTTCAATTCCACTATGGTTCGGTTAAAAGATGTATCTCTGTCATACCTAGATGTGCTTCTCTTTAATTTCAATTCCACTATGGTTCGGTTAAAAGTATGATAAAAATATATTACACTACGCCGGAAAGAGAATTTCAATTCCACTATGGTTCGGTTAAAAGATTGTAGAGTATGAGGATTAAAACATTTGTTAACTAATTTCAATTCCACTATGGTTCGGTTAAAAGGTGCTTACTGAACTGAAGCATAAAAAGTATAAAAGCATTTCAATTCCACTATGGTTCGGTTAAAAGCGGGTTCAACTTCCTAATCGAGCTATATTTGCTCTAATTTCAATTCCACTATGGTTCGGTTAAAAGTTTGATTGCAAGTTTAATGATGAAATAGTATCAACGAATTTCAATTCCACTATGGTTCGGTTAAAAGATGAAGCACAAAAATCCTATATAGAAAATTTAGAATATTTCAATTCCACTATGGTTCGGTTAAAAGCCGGATTTCGAAGATCGGGTTCTCCTGCTGTTGGAATATTTCAATTCCACTATGGTTCGGTTAAAAGAAGATGTGAAATCAGTTACGGGGGTTGAAAAAAACAAATTTCAATTCCACTATGGTTCGGTTAAAAGGCCGTTGTGCGTAATTTAGATTCGCAAAGTGTACATTTCAATTCCACTATGGTTCGGTTAAAAGTCTACCTCTCCGTTTATCAGGACTTTGCAATATAATTTCAATTCCACTATGGTTCGGTTAAAAGGTCCAAAAGCCTATCCACCACAGGCGGCCAGTCAAATTTCAATTCCACTATGGTTCGGTTAAAAGCTCAATAAGTATATCGATGTCACAACCGCACTGGGATTTCAATTCCACTATGGTTCGGTTAAAAGTTTTGGACAGAGGCGATGAAATGGGCATCACCAAAATTTCAATTCCACTATGGTTCGGTTAAAAGCATGTACATTGCCGGAAATACCGGTACTGGAAAATCTATTTCAATTCCACTATGGTTCGGTTAAAAGTTATTTTTACATAGAAATAAAATAAATAATGTATATTATTTCAATTCCACTATGGTTCGGTTAAAAGGTTAACAAGGACACAAAATTTTATGCTAGTACAAGGATTTCAATTCCACTATGGTTCGGTTAAAAGACAGTAGTGAGTACTTGAGCTACCCCCTGTTTGGAATTTCAATTCCACTATGGTTCGGTTAAAAGAACCCTACTTTTTGAAGGCTTAGACCAATCATAATATTTCAATTCCACTATGGTTCGGTTAAAAGAAATAGGCTGCACCATACCGTCAAAACCAGCACCCTATTTCAATTCCACTATGGTTCGGTTAAAAGGGGCTGCCGCCGTCATTGCTGCCCCGTAGATGGTTTATTTCAATTCCACTATGGTTCGGTTAAAAGCATGACCGGACAACGTGCCAGAAATTGGTTTAGGAAATTTCAATTCCACTATGGTTCGGTTAAAAGAGCGTCGTTCATACAGCCATATTCGGGGGCTTGAAAATTTCAATTCCACTATGGTTCGGTTAAAAGCAGATTTAGACTTAGCCTTTTCAAACTCCTTCTTCCATTTCAATTCCACTATGGTTCGGTTAAAAGCTGAGTTTATCTGTAAGGATAAAGATGAGGCTATTAGATTTCAATTCCACTATGGTTCGGTTAAAAGCTTAAAAATTTCAACAACTAGTTGAGGCTTACGCAAATTTCAATTCCACTATGGTTCGGTTAAAAGTAGATAGCGTGCGGGTAACGGAGGCGGGGATACTTGATTTCAATTCCACTATGGTTCGGTTAAAAGACTCTAACTTTCACGCAAGAAGAAAGTAGTATAAAAATTTCAATTCCACTATGGTTCGGTTAAAAGAATCGGCGTTGGCTATTGCCATTATGCGCTTTTCGAATTTCAATTCCACTATGGTTCGGTTAAAAGTTTGGCGATGCAATGGTAGTCGGCAAGGCGTTAAAAATTTCAATTCCACTATGGTTCGGTTAAAAGAAGTAAAATTGCCAGACTTTTTCGCCCCTGCTGGCAAATTTCAATTCCACTATGGTTCGGTTAAAAGAAGGGGGCAAAAGATTTCTTAATTGATTTTGGAGAAATTTCAATTCCACTATGGTTCGGTTAAAAGTCTCGTTGATTTTTATGTTATTAATTTTTGTGCTTGATTTCAATTCCACTATGGTTCGGTTAAAAGTAAAAACTCAAGAACCTTAACCCCCAAATCCCAAGCATTTCAATTCCACTATGGTTCGGTTAAAAGCGTAATCGTCAGTTAACTTTCGAATAGCCTTCAGCGATTTCAATTCCACTATGGTTCGGTTAAAAGCAGGAATGGCTTTTCTTAATGTAGGTAGGAGGCACTATTTCAATTCCACTATGGTTCGGTTAAAAGTTGCGGAAAAGAGTGTGATAAATACAAGCCAAAGAAATTTCAATTCCACTATGGTTCGGTTAAAAGAGTTAACAAGGACACAAAATTCTATGCTAGCACCAGGATTTCAATTCCACTATGGTTCGGTTAAAAGGTTTTGCGTGTAAATACGAGCAATTTACATTTAATATTTCAATTCCACTATGGTTCGGTTAAAAGTCGCATCCATGAACCATCAAAAGATTTTGAAGTTTATTTCAATTCCACTATGGTTCGGTTAAAAGGGGATAAATACGAAAATATGTTTGTAAATTCAGAAAATTTCAATTCCACTATGGTTCGGTTAAAAGGGGATAAATACGAAAATATGTTTGTAAATTCAGAAAATTTCAATTCCACTATGGTTCGGTTAAAAGGGGGGAGCACTTCGGTTTAGAGCAAGAGGGGGGTTGAATTTCAATTCCACTATGGTTCGGTTAAAAGGTAACAAGGAGCTAATAGGAGATTACTCGCATTATCTATTTCAATTCCACTATGGTTCGGTTAAAAGTGAATGCGGCGGTAGATGAATTTAAAGGAAAAATGCATTTCAATTCCACTATGGTTCGGTTAAAAGGCGTGTCCGTCTACTAAATTACCATATTTACATTTTATTTCAATTCCACTATGGTTCGGTTAAAAGTTTAATTCTTCGATATGATTGCATTGTTGTGCTTCATTTCAATTCCACTATGGTTCGGTTAAAAGTTTAATTTATTGATTTAATTTCCAAATGCAACATTATTTCAATTCCACTATGGTTCGGTTAAAAGCAGCCATGAGAATAGGAATTGAAGCACACCCAGGAAATTTCAATTCCACTATGGTTCGGTTAAAAGTAAGTCCCCCATCGTAAGCCTTACGCAAATTAGTAGATTTCAATTCCACTATGGTTCGGTTAAAAGTAGGTTTTTACGTGTTTGAATATTTGTGGCTTTTATATTTCAATTCCACTATGGTTCGGTTAAAAGAGGGGTTGAAGATGCAAGAATCACCTGGGATGTGAAAATTTCAATTCCACTATGGTTCGGTTAAAAGTCCACAAGTTATTAAGCCTAAATCTTCATCATAGCTATTTCAATTCCACTATGGTTCGGTTAAAAGTTTTATTCTCTGACCCCCTCGATCAGCGTAAGCTAAATTTCAATTCCACTATGGTTCGGTTAAAAGCCTAAAATACTGTTCAAAATTTGCACTATGCTTGAATTTCAATTCCACTATGGTTCGGTTAAAAGCTGCTTCTGCCGCATTAGCTGCGGTTGTGGAGTTAAATTTCAATTCCACTATGGTTCGGTTAAAAGTAGGAAAAAGTTTAATTGCTGCCGGCATTGGAGCGTATTTCAATTCCACTATGGTTCGGTTAAAAGAAGGAGGAGGAGCTAAGGAAGCAGGTCGAGATAAATATTTCAATTCCACTATGGTTCGGTTAAAAGTTTTATTCTCTGACCCCCTCGATCAGCGTAAGCTAAATTTCAATTCCACTATGGTTCGGTTAAAAGTCATTAGCTGATTTTCCGTGAGTTGCTCTTTTTTTTATTTCAATTCCACTATGGTTCGGTTAAAAGAATGAAACTGAAGTTGCTATAAATATAAGGGTTGGAATTTCAATTCCACTATGGTTCGGTTAAAAGTTTCAAGGTGCGAAACCGCTACTATATGCCGTTAAAATTTCAATTCCACTATGGTTCGGTTAAAAGGTACGACAGCTACGGATGGGCATTTGCCTTAGGCGAATTTCAATTCCACTATGGTTCGGTTAAAAGGATTTGAGCGAGTTGAAAAATAAGGTTCTTGGTTGTATTTCAATTCCACTATGGTTCGGTTAAAAGAATGCGGGGGCAAATAGAAAGCATCAACATTAAAGTATTTCAATTCCACTATGGTTCGGTTAAAAGTTTGAAGGTCTTGCTAACCAAGTAGATGCGGGCGAATTTCAATTCCACTATGGTTCGGTTAAAAGCTGCTAGCGGTGATGGTGGTAAACCTATTTACGAAATTTCAATTCCACTATGGTTCGGTTAAAAGATTGCATTTGGATTCTATACTCTTTAAAATCAAACAATTTCAATTCCACTATGGTTCGGTTAAAAGCTTGTCAATCAGCATGTTAATGTCGCTGGTGTAGTCATTTCAATTCCACTATGGTTCGGTTAAAAGTATTTTTCCCCCATTTCCACTCCACAGCTTTCTTAAATTTCAATTCCACTATGGTTCGGTTAAAAGATCGCTCGTGGATTAATATCACAGCCGATGAAATTAATTTCAATTCCACTATGGTTCGGTTAAAAGTCAATTCTTTTGTTGTGAATAGGAACCTGCCATTCAATTTCAATTCCACTATGGTTCGGTTAAAAGGTAATAGCCAACTATATAATTTAACAGGTTTTTGCGTATTTCAATTCCACTATGGTTCGGTTAAAAGGAGAAGCACGAACCGCTAACAAGTGCTATACAATAATTTCAATTCCACTATGGTTCGGTTAAAAGTCGTTGCGGTGGGGAAAACGATCCCCCTGTTTCTGGACTCTTGCTGTTGTAAAGCTACTACTTTTTTC
>Ga0209201_1003500_pt1 | contig 13745 bp, 11 predicted proteins | sample AD_UKC055_MetaG_FD_184411 | JGI IMG/M metagenome (GOLD analysis project Ga0209201, IMG submission 184411) | Active sludge microbial communities of municipal wastewater-treating anaerobic digesters from USA - AD_UKC055_MetaG (SPAdes) (version 2) | ecosystem: Engineered > Bioreactor > Anaerobic >...
ATTATGATCAACCGGCTTCTACCCGGCCTTCAACTTGGTCATCTTTTCGATCAGGCGCTCGTATTCATCGATCAAAGGATGCCGCCAGCTTTCTTTAAGCATTTGCAGCATTGCTTTTTCAAACCAGAGCTTCTTATCCCTGCCGCGATTAAACCGTTTCCACAACGCCGGCCCCTGATCCTCATACGCCAGCAGCAGACTTTCCAGATTGTGGATTTTATCGGACACGGCAACAGCCCTGGCGCCTTCGGAACCCGCACGCACGGTTTCAATATACTTCTTCTTTTTTTCCTCCCACGGCAAAGACCGGTCATGGGTTACCGTTTTCACTATGTGCAGCACCTCATCGCCGAGTTCCGCCCGCATCTTCGCTTCCGGATAATCCGTATCTTCCAGAACATCATGCGTTAATGCCGCGGCGATCACCGCATCCGGAAACGTATGTTTGATTAACTTCACCGCCACCATCACCGGATGAATAATGTAGGGAAGGTCGTCGCCCTTGCGCTTCTGAGTCCAATGCGCATGGGCCGCCACCCGCGCCGCCTTTTCAACAAGATTATTTCCCGTTATCGTATTTATCATTTCTGCCCCTCGGAAAACCGTCAGAAATCAAGGCCCGATCAGCACACCGCTTTTTCAAAATAATCATGCCGCCATGATCAGCATCGCGGACTGCACCTGCCGCTGATCTGCGCCGATTCACCAAACCCCAAAATAGTTTAACGTATTATCCTGCGTTCTGCCACGAAAATAATTCAGATAAACGTCGCAGCATGAAACATACTCAAACGTACTTTACGACACACACCATACCTTCACCCGGATTTACCGTGACGACCGCCCTTGCCCCGCTTCAAATCTTTGCTGATAAACACATGAGTCAATTCGGCGCCCGGCGCCAGTTTTATATATCGAATCACACCGCTCATCCCGCGCGGGTAGATACCGCTTGCGCATGAAAATGATTCGCCATAAATTTCATATGATGTCTCATCGTCAAAAACGAGAAAAATCTGCTGATGCGGTGCCCGTTGCTTATTCTGAGCAATCACGACACCGGCTATTGTTTTACCGATGATTTCTTTAATCCCTTCCTTCATTGCACTTGTCCTCCATCACCAAACAGCCATTCATTAATGATCCCTGTTGCCAACACGCACTACCGGCACAAAATCTTAAAACAATATTTTACTGTTGGGATGATCATAAACGACGTGATGGGACATTTTACGTCCCACAAGAAAATATTGGCGGGGCGCATCAGTTTTTTTGTAGAGCGCGCCCCCCGGCATGCTCCTAGCTTTTTTCTGTCATGCCCCGGCATGACCGGAAAATCCAGTTTTCACAATCCACGCGCCCGTTCCGGTTTGCCTCTTTAAATCCCATCATTGTTCGCTAACGCCGGTATATTTCGCCGGTTTCCTCATCCGTGACCCAGCTTTAAATCCCATCATTGTTCGCTAACGCTCAGGACGTAACGATACGCGCTCATGTATGTGCTGTACTTTAAATCCCATCATTGTTCGCTAACGCCTTCTATGGTTGCGGTTTGACCTTCAGGGATCCAGACTTTAAATCCCATCATTGTTCGCTAACGCTTGTTACCAGGACATTAATCGTCGCTGTCGTTCCGCTTTAAATCCCATCATTGTTCGCTAACGCCCCGGATAATTTGATTTATTTCTTTTTCGGTTAAAGCTTTAAATCCCATCATTGTTCGCTAACGCGAAAAATAAAGGCAGAGATGAGGGCTTAGGTGGTGCACTTTAAATCCCATCATTGTTCGCTAACGCAATTGTCCCTGAGTCCGTGACGTAGTCAGGACGAACTTTAAATCCCATCATTGTTCGCTAACGCACCGAGATTGCCGCATTTTGTGAATCGCTGGTTAAAACTTTAAATCCCATCATTGTTCGCTAACGCTAATATCATCGATAACGACGTGTGTATACCATTTTGCTTTAAATCCCATCATTGTTCGCTAACGCATTTTACATTGTAAATAAAAAACTTTTTCGGATGCGCTTTAAATCCCATCATTGTTCGCTAACGCTCCCTAGCTGAAAAAATAACCATCCGCTTCACCGACTTTAAATCCCATCATTGTTCGCTAACGCGAATTACCCCCAGCCGTCAGGCGTTGGGGGTTTCCTCTTTAAATCCCATCATTGTTCGCTAACGCCAGGCCGACGCCTGGCAGGACAAAACCGAACGCGAACTTTAAATCCCATCATTGTTCGCTAACGCACGGGCTGGTGCGTGAACACCACCGGAAAGGTAACCTTTAAATCCCATCATTGTTCGCTAACGCTATTATCCGGCATCGTAATGCCCGTATCTGTCTGAACTTTAAATCCCATCATTGTTCGCTAACGCTGGTCATGGTGCCGGAAAGCGTTACGCCGTCGCCTGCTTTAAATCCCATCATTGTTCGCTAACGCCGAAAATGAAAGAGCGCAAGACATGACCTACAGCGCTTTAAATCCCATCATTGTTCGCTAACGCGCGGGCATCTATCACCGCACGTATCGGCACATTATACTTTAAATCCCATCATTGTTCGCTAACGCCACCGTAGCGCGCGGTGATTTCCGCCATTTCCGCATCTTTAAATCCCATCATTGTTCGCTAACGCGAGGCGCTGTGCGCGGCGGAACTATCAGCGATATGCGCTTTAAATCCCATCATTGTTCGCTAACGCCTTTATCTGCTAAAACTTTTTTATTAGCGGTGATGACTTTAAATCCCATCATTGTTCGCTAACGCGTTATGACGGCAGAACTTTTGGCCGCGATGCTCGAACCTTTAAATCCCATCATTGTTCGCTAACGCGTATCCCAATAATTGCGAGATATGGACCAATATCGACTTTAAATCCCATCATTGTTCGCTAACGCTGGGTTGAAGGACTTAAAAAACAGGGCAATCTGCTCACTTTAAATCCCATCATTGTTCGCTAACGCCGCCTGACGGCAATCAAGTTTGTTTTGATAATTGTCTTTAAATCCCATCATTGTTCGCTAACGCGAAATCAAAAATCAAGGACTGTTTGAATGAAGAAACTTTAAATCCCATCATTGTTCGCTAACGCCGGCAACCCCAAAGGATGGCGCTGGGCGTATTGCGCTTTAAATCCCATCATTGTTCGCTAACGCGAAAAAGGCGCGCGCACACAACTCGAACCGATCTGTCTTTAAATCCCATCATTGTTCGCTAACGCCAAAAATGAAACTAACAAAAGAGAATATATCGCAGTCTTTAAATCCCATCATTGTTCGCTAACGCGCTTCATGCGGCCTCCCGTGCTTCGATGAGCGCGAACTTTAAATCCCATCATTGTTCGCTAACGCGAAAATGAAATCCCGCTGTGGCCCGCCAACTGGCCGCTTTAAATCCCATCATTGTTCGCTAACGCTCTGGACGATGTCCAGATCGCCGTCAACAAGCAAACTTTAAATCCCATCATTGTTCGCTAACGCCCATGTGATCCGGGCCGTTCGCACCCTTGTAATCTCCTTTAAATCCCATCATTGTTCGCTAACGCTAATTACTATGCAGAAGTTGATCGACCTTGGCTTTCCTTTAAATCCCATCATTGTTCGCTAACGCCGCTTCGTCCCACGTTTTGATTTTGATCTGATCCACCCTTTAAATCCCATCATTGTTCGCTAACGCGCTCAAGCGCTCACCATTTAAGTGGGCCGATGTATTCTTTAAATCCCATCATTGTTCGCTAACGCCCCACATCAAGAGCGCCATTGCGGCTTTAAGTAATCCTTTAAATCCCATCATTGTTCGCTAACGCAAAGAAAATCGGAGCCGTCCATCGCGCGTTCGCCGGCTTTAAATCCCATCATTGTTCGCTAACGCATTCGCCCGACGCCTTCCTTGCCGCCCGTCCAGTTGCCTTTAAATCCCATCATTGTTCGCTAACGCCCATTAATTTGCTAAAGTTAAACTCAATATAATCAATGTCTTATTTACCTCCTCATTCATATATTTATAAAAATTCTTCTCCAGCCTCCAGTAATGCATCTCACCGAAAAGACTATCAAATAATGACTTCCGTCGGGTCTAATTGGATGCCGATGCACTCTCTTTCCACGTTTTTTTTGTTATCGATTCGAAAAAACACCACATAATCGGTTTCTTCGTTGATGATATTTTTTGCTTCTTTTTGCAGCGCCATTAACTTGGCCGCTGAAATCGCGCCCTCAAAAACGGACTTCTGTGTATGATGAAGATACTGCCGCATCTTTTTCATTATCCGCGCCAGCCGTCTTTGGCCTGCCGGTTCTATTGTCGATATGTCATAAACCGCAATCACGTACATACGTCACCACCAGATTCTGAAGCTCTGATAATTGCTCTCGCCCAGGACATGCTTGACCAGTTTGTAAAGTTCAAGCCGCATGATTCTCCGGTAACTGACCTGTTGCTTGAGCTGCTTGTGCATAATGGTTGTGTTCAGCTTTTCATCAATCGCCTTGACGACGATCTTGCGCCCTTCTTCCATCAAATAGGCATAATTGACATCCTTGTCGAAATGCTTCTTTTGCAGCTCGTTGTTATTGAGCAGCGCAAAGATAACGCGGTCGCCGTAAATGGGCTTGAATATTTCGGCGATGTCCAGCGACAGGGAAAACCGCCGATACCCCGGCTCGTGCAGATAGCTGATGGTCGGATTGAGCTGCGTTTTATAAATTTCGCGGAGCACTTCCGTGTATATCCTGCTGTTGACGAAAGAAATCAGCGCGTTCATCATATTGTCCGGCGGATTCTTCACGCGCTTTTCAAATTCGATATCCTGATTGATGATTTTAGGAAAGGCCGCGTAATAGGTCTCCTTGATGTTGCCCTCCAGTCCCATGACTTGCGCAATGGTCGATTGCTTGTCGATGTCCGCAAAATAGGTTTCGATCTTCTCCAGTTCCTCCGATGTCTTTTCTTTGTATCGTTTCAGATTCTGAATGGTTCCGTAAGCCGCGCCTTTGATGAATTCTTTCGCCAGTTCCAGACGCTCCGGTTTCTTCAGATACGAGGCAACTTGCTTAACGATTACATCGCCGGAATTGAGAAATTCGCGCGGATAAAATGTGCCTGTGTAGTAACCGTAGTAATTGAAGAAGTGAACCATCACATTGCATTGCGCAAAGAAGTTGAGCATCTTCGTGTTTAAATCCACCTCGCCGAAAAGATACAGCGCGTCAATGTCGTTTACCGGGATGGGTACATGGCGGTCCTGTCCGTCTTCCGTATATTCGAACATGACGGAATTGTCTTTGCGGCTGACCCGCCCGGATTTGAAAATGTAATAGTCACGCATAGCCTTCACACATAACAGAGTTCATAGTAACTGCACGATTTGCAGATTTTTGCCTTGATGACCGGCGGCGGCAGATCCTGTTCATTGATTGTGACAATATCGTTCAGCATCCGCTCAAGCTGCTCTTCGTCTTCCGGGGTGAGCTCGACCGTTTGCGTTCGCCGGATCAGCGGATAATCGATCTTCCCGGTGACATGAAGCCCCAGCTTCTTGAAATGGTAAATGTAAAATTTGAGCTGCCAGAAATGCGCGTCTTCCATTTTCTTCGATTTCTTCACCTCATGAATGACGCCGTGATTCTTGTCGAAGAAATCGATCTTGATGCCGTCGAACACAAGCTCCTTATTTTTTCGCTCATAACTGTGCTCATGAACCAGCGCCCCGATTTCCACCGTTTCCGACGTATGCTCCATATTGATATTATGCGAAAACAGCCACAACTTCCGGCTGCAGATCAGATAATAATTGACCTGAGTGCCGGTGATAGTGGGTGAGTTATATGATGAAATTGTCATAGTCTTTATAATCTTTAATAAATTCCATACCCTTTAAAAAACTGTAATCGACGCCCTTCATGATCATAATTGCATGCCGTCTGCAATATTCCGAACCCATAATGGGCTTGAGCAGTTTTTCTTTATCGTTGAACAACTGGATGCTGACTGTATAATCTCTTAATTCTGCCTGACTTCTGATGCGGTCTCGCGGGTCGGTGCTAATAGAATCGATGTTATTGATCAGCGCCTCGATTTGTGTTGGATTATCGCCATAAACGGGCGCCGGAATTACGATATGGCTATTGGTGATTGTCCGAAATTCATGTTGGGCTTCAGCTTTTGATACCGTCCTATAGCCCAGTTCGAGTAATTCTTTCATGCTTTTGTATCGTTCGTAATATTTTGACTCGACGCCTGAGAATACTTTTTCAATAATCGTTTGTTTTGTTTCTTCATCCAGTAACTGCATGTCGTAATCGCGCAAAATTTCCCATGTCTTTTTGAAAAGCAAAGAATCATATATCCGGGAACCTTCAGAGGCAAAAATGTAGATATTGGGCATTGCTTCATCGTATTCACGTTTCCGAAAACACCTTCCAAATCGCTGAAAGAGGCTTTCAATGCTGGCACATTCGGTAAACAGAACATCAAAATCAATATCCAGTGAGGCTTCAACAATCTGGGTAGAAATCCAGACACAGGGACCCTCAGCCGCCATGATGTCTGACTCTTTTTGTTTCCTGTCCCGCCCGATGAACCGAGCATGAATAAGCTGCGGATGTAATTCTGCAAGGGCGGCATGCATATGCTGTGCTTTGGCGACTGTATTACAAATAATTAGAACTTTTTTGTTCCTACATTCCCTATTGACTAGAGAAATGGCTACTTCTGAATTTATAGGGTCATCCATTAGTTTTATCCGATGCCTTCTTTTCTCCAGATATTGAGGTGGTGGAATGATGACATCAGGCATTTTTTCAAATTCTTGCCGCACAAATGGCGGCAACGTTGCCGTCATCAATAGAAAACGCCCGCCCAGAGAGTGGATTTCTTTTAAAAAGACAACGATTGCCGCAATGGCTTCCGGGGCGAAGCTCTGAATTTCATCAACGACGATTTTTGAATAAGAAGCAGTGAAATAGGCAAGTTCAAATCCATTGTATTTGAATACTGAAGTGACAAGTTGATCTGCAGTGGCAATAGTCAACGGATATGAAAATTGCCGGATTCGCGCAAGCGCCGCATTGTAATAGCCGTCATCATTATTATCACTTGTCGCCAGGAAAAAGGAGGTCTCGCCATGCAGAAGCGCTACATTCTGTTCATGAAATACATTGGTAAACCGTTTGAACATTTCATTCACGGCAATACGGATACCCAGCAGATAAAATGCTTTGGAACCATCGATCCAGTTCATCGCATATTCCGTCTTGCCCATCCCTGTGGATGCTACAAGCACAATGCTTTTGTCGGATTGCTCACTTGCTGATTGCTGGAAGGGTTTTAAGTCGAACTTGGCTTCCGAACGTAACCATTCGTCGAAATCATTTCGATAATCACCTGTGTATCTTTTTTCTGGTTGAATGGCTGCCGACGCCGCATAATCGCATTTGTGAAGCACGCCCTTTAGAAAGACCAGAAGCTTAAAATAATACTTAAAATATTCTGGTGACATAATTTTGTCAGCGAAGTCTTTTTCGATATGATAATTCCACTTCAATGGATGGCTAATCCCAAGTAACCCCTTCCTTTTTTCAAGGTCATGCTCAACAAATGCCTTGATTGCATCAGTTGAGAATGCTTTGTTTCGTGTGTGATGGTAGGCAATGCAGTATTGAACAAGCGCCGGAAAAATAATATTATCTACATTATATTGTTTGAATAATTTCTTGTCCTCATCTGAAATGAATGCAATGGACAGCCATTCATGTGGCACTTCTTCGCGGTCCTTCAGTTCTTTGATGTATATGGGCGGCGCAAGTTTGAGCTTATTCTGAAATTTGTGATTCAACTTGCCAAGATCATGGTAATAAAGAATTTTTTCAATGATGGGGTCATATTTTTTTATGGCCGACTGATCGATATATCTTAACGATTTGAGAAATTCATAAGCCTCTTTAAGCTTGCTTGTGTGTTCCGGAATCGTTTCTTGCCGAGGGCGCGATTTCGCAAATATGGTCAATGAGCAGCCTCCAGCAATGAAACCAGATCGCCTTTACTGTCTCTCATAAAGGATACATTTTCGATCTTGTTTCCCTTGGCAATATAAACGGCATCGGCGAAATGGAATATCCGCTTATCCTCAATTGATTGCACATCATCGTAATAAAAAGGGAGCCGGTAATGTGTGCCTGAAAGCTGTTCTTTCTTGCATAAATCGGGTGATAGATAAACGTTATTATTCAAAGTGATTTCTTCAGCATCCTCTTCGATGTCCACTATACCTGTTTCGGCAAAATCCACGCTGGCAATATCTTCGTTTCGCCCCAAAACAACCGTCTTCATCCGTACGGCTCCATCAAGCGCCGCAGTTAAAGAAGCATCATCGAAAGCGATATGCAGAAGCAAATTCATATTGACGATAAGGTCAACGAACTGGACACCTTGATTCAACATTTGCTTTGACGGGGTATGAATCACGGCCAATCGCCCTTCGTTTTCTTTTCGGTACCTGTCAAACTTGTAAACCTTCTGCATATTAGTGGTTACTGAATCGAACGCACCTTGAATGGATATTTTAAGCGGCTTGTAACCGTTATTAATGCCGAGCAACCCATGCGCCATGCCTCTGATCATGGATGGGGTAGGCAAAGGATAGGTTTGCACATAGCCGTAACTCATCTCCCGGCGGTAATTGACCAGATTTTGATAGAGTTTTAGTCTCAATGCTTTCATGGCATACCTATATATAGTATTGGTCTATTGAACTTAATAAATTTGTAAAAAATGTTTCAATTGACACAACTGATAATGATTCTGATGTTTTGATCTCTTGAACATTTCTAAATTCACCATTTACGCAACCAACAATCGTCTGAGACTCAACTGTTGCGTTATTGGGCGGCATTGTTACAGCAAGGACATCCTTAATCATGGCGGTGCAGAGAAGGTTCCCTTCTTTCTTAAATTCCAGCTTCAGACGATTATAGAAAAAAGGATTACCACAATCGTATAAGCCACCAATTATAAACAGAGGGGCAAGATTTTCTCTCTTGCCACGAATGTCACGATAGAGGAGCTTTAAAACATTGCAAAGCGCTTTGACTCTTTCAGCCTTGATTTGATTTGTTAATGATATGCCATCAAGAGCGTCTTCACCGATTTCATCCAGATTAAAGGTAATTGTATAGCAGTAATAAGTTTTATGGATTTCAGACTGGAATATATCATTATCAAGCTTCTGATCGTTTCGGTTTGCAAGGCCCATGTTGGTTGCAAAATCCGTATCGTTATTGAAAGGTTCAAGACTTGTTGCGTCTGTTAACCGCACGATGCCTTTTCGCATCTTACTTGAACCGGTTTTCATATAGCCAAAGAAATCTATTTCTGGATAATTCTGAATTGATGTACCTTCCGCAAACTGAACAACGCCACTTTCACGGTCAGTTGGCGTGAGTCCGAAGTTATAATTTTCATTTAAAAGTCGTACGATGTCGTAGCGCAGCGCCTGTCGTGAAATGTATGAATAATTTTTCCCTTCGCTTGCCAGCTTTTTAAGCGACAGGATATTGCCGATGCTTTCACCGTAGTTCAGATTTGATGCCTTGAAAATGATTGCAAGATGCAGGTGTTTAGCCATTTTTAAGTTCCTCCTCGAATATTTTGATAGTTATGTTTAGTCACTTTGTTTCGGCTGGCTCATAATGCCGTTAATGAAGCTGTAGCCAAACTGGAGAAAAGCGTCTTTGTCCAGCATTTCGGCCTCACCGAACATTGACGGCAGGCCGTGACTCATGACGAGCCGCATATATTTATCAATAAATTTTTCGCGATCGGCAATTTTGAGGTCATTGAGAAGCTGATAAATGATGCCGTCAATCTGGTTTTCTTTCTTTTTGGCCAGTAATTTCTGCTTGAGTTCGATTCCATTTCGAAACGCTTTTTTTACGATTCCTTTATTGATATCCATCGTGTCCCTCCTCACGCATTTATTGATATAATCCAGAACATAATTGATGATAAAAGATGGTTGGTATCTAACCTCAATGTTTGCTTTTTTCTGATCGTTATTTTTATTCTTTTCACCTTGGAGCCATAAAGACAGGAATGTGTGCAATAAGCTATAATCAACCTGTCGGGTTACTGTACTTTTAAGTAATTGCTCGTCTAAATTAAAATATGCATCTTTGATTTTATAGAAACCTTTTGGCATTGTATTGCCATTGAAATATGGATGAAGAAACTCTGCAATGTCATTATCAATATTATATGAATAAACATTGTATCCTTTCGTGCCCTGTCCTGCGAGAATCGGATTATCTATGATTTCTACAAAACTTACATTTTCTCTTATGTTTTTGATCTTTGTTTGATTGATGTGATGAACCGTCTCTTTGATCATGACAAAAAAAGGCGACTGGTCATTAAGATTTGATATTTCAAGGTCGAAGCGCTTCGCGGAATCAAATGATCCTTTGACATTATTGTTTTGATTTAAAAAATAAAAACAATTCAAATACGTGTTTTTCTTTTTTCCCTGCTTTAAAACAAAGGCAAAGGAAAGGAATGCGCAGGTATAAATCAGTGCACATACAGGACATATTTTCGAATGACCATCTTTAAAAGCCCATATCCAGTTCGAATTATCAGTATTGAAGCCAAGGATGTTTGTTATCGCATTACTGAAATCAAAGCTTTTTTTATTAGTTTGGCAAGACGGACAAATATCATTTTTCTTAATTTTTGACTTATGCTCTATCTTCTGTATGGCATCGATATATTTTGGAATATTATCGTAAGCGCACACACCTTTTAATCGCGCATAAAGGAAAGCAGCAATCGATTGATTTTCAGCATCCTGCTGTTTTAAATCATTAAAAATTGCAACACCCGTCTTGCCATTTATAGATTCAATCGACTCTTGAATGCTGATACTGAGGGCTTCCACATTCTGACAGGATATTAAATCACGGCCGAGCAACTTTTGAAAATTTAGATAGGGTGATTTTTCAATATCAGTTATTATTTTTGCAACATCGATTTTCTTTTTTTCGTTTAGCTCTTTTACAGCTTTGTTCAGGCGACCTGCTATATATGCTTCTTTCTTAAACATTTTAAGAAAAGATAGTTTTATGAAAGTTTCGTAAGAGTTATTGAGAACATCACTTTCAAACTCAATATAGTTCTCGCCAATATTGATGCCTGAAATATTTTCGATATCCTTTCCGTCATTGACAATTTGCAGAAAACCGATAATTCCGGCATTGAAAAACCAATCCCGCATGTAAACCCGATGTTTCATCCCACAACCTCCAAGCGGCCGCCATTGGCCGGACCGATACGCCTGATTTTTCTTTGATGTAGTTCCCTTCACGGTTTCTTTTTTTGCGTTTCGGGCAAACACTCCTTGACCAGCTTGTCAAAGTCGGATTCAAAGTGTTTGTCCTGATCAATTCGGAAACCTTCATACTCTTTTTCCGCAAGCGCCACTGCGACTTCATGCGATACCTTACCTGCATTATGCAGGATTTCCTGTTCGTTGAATTTCAGAAAGGCATCCAGTTTGGCGCGCCAATCGCGCATGTACATCGGTCTTCTCCTGCTTGCCTGAAGCTCTGCATAATCGATATACATGGTGACTATCCGGTTCAATTGTAACAGCTCGTCTTTTTGCAGATAGTTCTTCGCAATTTTAATATCTGCCGGCAGTATTTTACCGCGGGGCGCTTTTCGCCATGTCGTTAATCCCATATTCGGTTTATTTTTATCCACCCGCGTGGCTATGATCTCAGAAGCGGTTTGGCCGGTTATCGCAAAATGAAGTTTGTTTTGTACCGTAGCAAAAAACTTTTCCGCTTCTGCGGTTTGCGGCGAATAATCGATTGCAGTTGTATAGATGTCCGTTATTTTCTGATACGCCAGACGTTCGCTTGCCCGAATCTCACGAATTTCTTCAAGAAGATCGTCAAAATACCGGGTCTCAAACCGGGTGCCATATTTAAAGCGCTGGCTGTCTATCGCGAAACCTTTCAGGATGTAATTTTTAAGCTTATCGGTAGCCCAGATCCGAAATTGGGTGCCGCGCACGGAGTTGACTCTGTAGCCGACGGCTATTATGGCCTCAAGACAGTAATGTTTTGTTTTATAGCTCTTGCCGTCGGCGGCAGTTATCGAGTATTCCTCGGTAACTGCTTTTACGTCCAATTCGTTTTCTTTAAAAATGTTTTTTAAATGCAGTGATATGTTGTCAACACTACAGTCAAAAAGTTCCGCCATTAAACGTTGTGTCAGCCATACATTCTCATTCTCAAAGCGCACTTCAATGCGCGCTTTGCCATCGTCGGTTTCGTATATGGTTATTTGATTGCTTGCCGTTTCTTTTTTCTTCATTAAAGAACCTCCAGCATGCCAAACCCCTGGCTTCGCTTTGCACCGATTCCTGCATCGTAGATCAGTTGCAGAACATTAGCCGGGGCTTTGATTTTGACAGCGCCTGTTGTGGCCTCGATCAGTTCCTTTTTGCTGTCTTGTGATGCGTCTTTGTTCCTATAGTGATTCATGCGTACTGTGCTGGAACGTATCCATTCCGCAGAAAAATCGTTCCGTTTCAGTTCGGGTAAACCTTCCAGCAATACTTTGCACATGGATTTGACGGAATGGTAAAGCTTGTCTTCAAATTCCGGGGCTTCTGACGTTATATAGCCCCGCGATTTGCCGGATGCATTCGTGTTCCGCACGATAATAGGTGAACAGGTTTTAAAGACGGCTTCGCTGCCTCGAAAGTTCTTCTGTTGTTCCAAATTGAATCGCACGACTTTCGCTTTAAGTCCGGGGAAAAGCTGATAATCTTTCTTCAATTGAACCAGCCCGTTGTAGACGTAAATCAGAAAGACCGGATCACTTGCCGAAAAAAACAGGTTAAGATTCGGTTCGGAAAGGCGTATGCGTCCTTTTTCACTGTCAGTATCGTCGGTTTTGAAATTAACCGAAAATGTAAAAGGTTTTATTTTTCTGGCTTCTTTGACGTAATACTTCTCGTAGATTTCCGAACCGCTTTGGCCTGGGTTGATTGCTTCTTTTATTAATGACAGCATATTCCGACGGTAATCAGTCGGAATAATCAACTTGCCACCACTTAACAACACCTCAACAGCAAACCTCATTACTGATTCTCCTTTGTTTTTGGCTGTTCTGAATTTCTATAATTTTTGAAGATGGCTGAAATATTCTGTTGCATTATATGCTTTAAATGTCAAAAATCTATTTTTAAATAATATTTTTTTCAAGTAGATTTTCATCACAACAGTTCAAATGTCTGTTATAATTTTTCACAAACATAATTTTGATATCAAACCTCATTATTATTTTTAGTTATATTTTACCACCCCACCACCCCCAATTTATGTCCCATCAAAACGTTGCTCAAAAGATATTTCATGGATTTAAAATGATAACACGTTCCGGAAATTTCCGAGACAGCGTTTATTCATTTCAAAACATCGGGGGTTTGATGGTTTGTTATTATACTTCTTTAAAATATTTTCAATCCCTCGAAAGAGGGATATTGATAATTATCACCGTATCCGGTGAAACGATTCTGGATTCCCGCCGAAAGCATGCGGGAATGACTTCATTTTTTTTCGGACTGATCGGGGAACAATCCAAACATAATTTCCCTTATTGCCATTTGTCGGCGGCATTCCATTCTTGCTTGAATTCCAGATTCTTGTGAATCGCCTCCAGTGGCTTTAGCAGGAATT
>Ga0209201_1003504_pt1 | contig 13740 bp, 11 predicted proteins | sample AD_UKC055_MetaG_FD_184411 | JGI IMG/M metagenome (GOLD analysis project Ga0209201, IMG submission 184411) | Active sludge microbial communities of municipal wastewater-treating anaerobic digesters from USA - AD_UKC055_MetaG (SPAdes) (version 2) | ecosystem: Engineered > Bioreactor > Anaerobic >...
TTTCTTTATTATTTGTTTTATCTACAATAGAAAACTTGTTTTGGCTAAATTCTACTTTTAGATTGATATTGCTGATATTATTGATAATTTCTTTAACTATATTCTTTTCATATTATATTGCATTACCTGTTTTAAGATATTTTGGACTATTAAGAGAAAAATCTTATAAAGATTTCGCATTATTACTGGGGAATTATTCTAATACTGATGATAAAATTTTATCTGCTTTAGAATTATTTGAGCTAAATGAGCTTAACAAAAATGAATTATTATTAAATGAATTATCTAGACGCAGCAATGAACTATCTAAAATTAATATTAAAAATTTCTTTAATATTAAAGAATATTATAAATGGATTATTGGCAATATTAGCATTTTAGCTATTTTCTTTACTTTATCTTTTACTTTTCCTAAACAATTTATTAATCCTTTAGTTAGAATATCTAATTATAATATAATTTTTCCTAAAGATTATGGTTTTAGAGTTAATATTTTAAATATAAATTTTTATACTGAGTCTGGAAAATCTTTTGTATTAAATTTCGAAATTACTGGAGATAAAATACCTAAAAATATTTATATACTGTCTAATGGTAATCAATTTATTCCTAAAAAAACTTTGAATAATAGATACGAATATATTTTCGATAATATTTCTGAAAATACAATTTTTCAAATTATCGCTGAGGACTGGATCTCTGATAAATATGAAATTAAAGTTTATAATAAACCTACTATTTATCGCCTAGTAGCTAATATAATATATCCTAATTATACAAAAATTAATAATGAACAATTTGTAAATATTTTTTCATATAGCGTTCCACGTGGAACTAAAATTATGTTTTCATTTAATGTGAAAGATGCTGATAGCCTGATAATAGTTAATGGTGATAAATTAAATAAATACTCAGTAAAAAATAAATTAGATTATCAAATACAAATATTAAAAAACGAAAGTATACAAATAATTACTAAATCAATACAATCTCCATTGCAAGATACTACAAATATTTACATTACAGAGATACCTGATGCTTATCCACAAATATTAGTACAAGTACAAAAAGATACATTTTCTATAATGCATTATTATGTTTCTGGCTCTATTTCTGATGATTATGGATTTACTAAATTATTAGCCATTTATAAATTAACACGTAAAGATAGCACTATTAATGGTAAAATCCCAATAAATATTTCAAATAATGATCTAATACAAAATTTTAATTTTGATGTAGATTTTTCATTTCTAAATCTACAACCTGACGATATTATTCATTTTTATTTAGAAATTTATGATAATGATGCTATAGCTGGACCTAAAGCTACTAAATCGCGTGAATATGAAATAAAAATACCTACAAAAGAAGAAATACAAATAGAACAATCTAAACAATTGCAGGCTGCTAACTCTAAATTTTCTAATATACAAAAAGAACTAAATGATATTAAAAATGAATTGAAACAACTAGAAAATCAATGGAAACTAGAACGTAAATTTAATTATGAACAAAAACAAAAATGGGAAAATTTAATAAAAAAACAAAATGATATTATAAATGAATTGCAAAATTTAGAACAAAATTTACAACTTTCGCCTTCTTATGACGAAAATTTAGAAATTTATGAAAAAATTCAACAAATAGATGAGCTCATTAAATCTATTAATCTAGATGAACTAAATGAATATTTAGAAAATTTACAAAAATTAATGGAAAATAATGAGTTAAAATCTGAGGATATCGAGGAGTTTAAATCTCAGAATGAAGAGTTAAATAAAATGCTAGACAGACAAATAGATCTACTGAAACGCTTAGATATAGAAAAAAATCTTAGAGAAACTTTCGATGAATTTAAGGATTTAAGTAAACAATTTGATGAATTATCTAAAAAACAAGATTTAGATGAATTAACTAAACAAAATGAACTAAAACAAATGTTAGAAAAACAGTTCGATAAATATGACAGTTTGTTAAAAGAAAATGAAAAACTCAGCGAACCTTTTAATATGGAAAATATAGAATCTGAAGAGCAAACTATTAATAACGAAGTTCAACAAGCTGAACAAAATCTGCAAAAAAATAATCAAAAAAAAGCTAATGAAAATCAAAAAAATACCAGCCAGCAATTAAATGATTTAGCTAACAAATTAGAACAGAATTTAGAAAAGCAGCTGCAAGAAGAAAATGCAGAAGATGCTACAGCTCTTAGACAATTACTAAAAAATGTACTTTTAGCTTCTTTTGAACAAGAAAATTTAATTAAAAATCTTTATATGCAGAATCCTCGTTTATCAAATTATCAGGATTATGTAAGGAAACAATATGAACTGCAAGAAGTAATGAAACGTACTAAAGATAGTCTCTATATGATTGGCAAGCGTCAACCTATGGTTTCTAATTTTATTTTTGATGAAATCAACAAAGTAGAAAAAGAAAGCAAAAAAGTTATTAATAACCTTAATAATTGGACTTTTGGTCCAGCAGCTATTAATCAACAAAACTTGATGACCTCACTCAATAATCTTGCACTCTTTCTATCAGATGTATTGCAACAGATGGAGCAGCAGAATAGCATGTCTCAAATGAATAGCGATGGAGCTATGAAATGCAATAATCCTAAAAATACAGGCAATTCTAGTAATAGCAAACCTAGCATGAAAACTCTAAAACAGCTACAACAAGACCTAAATAAACAAATGGAAGCTCTGCAAAAAGAAATGCAAAATGGTAAAAAACAAGGAAAAGAAATTAGTGAGGCTCTAGCTAAAATGGCCGCTCAACAAGAAGCTATTAGACGTGCTATGCAGCAAATGAAAGAGCAAATGAGCAAAGAAGGTAATTTAAAAAATGCTTCTTTCGTTCAAGAAATGATAGAGGATATGGAAAAAACAGAAAAAGATCTCTATAATAAAAATCTAACTTATGAAACTATAAAAAGACAAAAACAAATAGAAATACGTATGTTAGAAGCTGAAAAAGCAGAACAACAGCAAGAGACTGATAATTTACGTAAAAGTGAAACAGCTAAAAATGATTATAATAGTAACCTTATTAAAAATTTTCAGTATAATGTTATAAAAAATAATAATTTTGAATCGATGAACCGCAATAATTTAAACTTTAATTTGTACTATCGTAAAAAAATTCAAGAATATTTTAATAATGTTAATTATGAGAAAAATTGACCCTTTATACATAAAAAATAATGATTTCATAGCAGTTTTAGATGATTATCTAAATAGATTCTTTCAACAAAATAATTTACCTGATGAAATATATGAAAATATCTATTTAGCAGTTTATGAAGCTCTAAAATTAATTATATCAAAATTTAATGTTATATCAAATTCTAATGATTTAAAATTAGAATTATCTTATGATAATGGTAATCTAAATTGTCATATTACTTGTAATCATCTAAGAGATATTTGGACTGATATAGAGAATAATTCTAAGGACGAAGTAATCGAGAGCACTGTAGTCTTGATAAATAAATTAAGTAATACTCTGAAATTATTAAATGATAATAGTATAGAAATAATGTTTGATGTTATAAAAATGCAAAATGAATTTGAACAAATAAAAAATGAAGAATATGAAGAATATAAATTTTTAAAAAATTAGTAAAATATCAAAAATATTATATATTTTTGTATAAAAAGTTTATATTATGAAATTAAAAATTTTATATTTTATTATTATCTTTTTGATATTTAGTTTTGCTTTGAAAAGCCAAGATAAACTTTTAAATTTAAAAGATGTTAAAGTCACACTTAAAAATGATGTTGCTTTGATAATCAATCAACCTAGTTCCAATGGTATAGTAGCTACTAGCAATGGTGGTATAGTATCTGAAGGGGATTTAAATAAAGTTGTATGGAAAATAAATAATTATACTGGGACATATACTATTCCATTTTGGCAAACAAGTAAAATAGATCTAGTTTATCAAATTACTACTGCTGGTACTAATCCAGGAGCTTTAATAGCTAGTACGCGATCAACAGGTGCAGACAATCTTCCTCTTCCTACTGTTTCCCCTGCAGTTACTCATTTAAATATAAACGGTTCAAATGGTTCTGCTTATGTAGTAGATAGATATTGGATTCTAAGAAAAGATGGATGGGCAACAGTGCCCTCAGCTATTTTGTCATTTAAATATGAAAATGACGAAATAAGTGGTATTAACGAGGCTAATCTATCAGCTCAATTATGGGGACAAGATCCGTATGCCCCACCAGGTACATACAGCTGGGTACCAGATGCTTTTGATGTTTTTCAAGGATACTCTACAACTCTTGGAACAGCCGATCCAACCAATAATAGAGTTTATAATGTAACTCCTCCTGCTGCATATAAAGGTGGTTTCTATACGTGGATATTGGTAGATAAAGCTCATCCTCTGCCAGTAACATTATTGTATTTTAAAATTTATTGCGTTGGGAAATATGTTGCTCTCAAATGGGAAACAGCTTCTGAAATTAACTGTGATTATTATTTATTAGAACGTAGCTCAGATGGCATCTCTTGGGAACCTGTAGCATATATACAAGGTGCAGGTAATAGTAATGAAATATCTACCTATTCTTGGGTAGATAACTATGATAGTAATGGTGCTGCCTTATACTATAGATTGACTCAGTTTGATTATAATGGCGATAAAGAAATTTTAGGTATTCAATCTATAATTTGTAATGCTGCAACTGATGAATCTTGGGTAACCATAAATACAGATATTTTTAATAATATTTTAATTAATTTCACTGCTACAGAAGGTGAGCCATATGAAATAAAAGTTTTTAATTTATTGGGTGAATTAATTTATTTTCAGTCTGGCACTGTAGAGAATAGCATAGAACAGTTTGTAATACCCACCTATGGGCTAGCAAGTAGCATTTATGTAGTTGATGTACATTCTTCACTTGTAAATAAAACACAAAAAATAAATTTAATTAAATCTCAAAAAGTTCATATTCGAGAAATTGATTATTAATTAAATAGATATGTAGAAATTTAATAGAAAGCATTGTTTTAATATCAAAGTGTTCAAAAAATACTTCTTTGTAACATATATTTCAGCTTTTACTATATTAAATAACATACTATAAAAAGTTATTTATCATAATTGATTAAATTATAATAATTTTGCAATAAAAAATGAAAACGAAAGAATTATTAAATCATGCATCAAAATATACATTATTTGCAGCAGCTATAATGGTTGTATATTTGTTACTAATGTGGATATTTGGTGGCAATATTTTAATGTTAAATACTATAACATTTATTATTCAAGCCTTTGCTATTATATTTTTTAGTATAAAAGCTATCAACAAAGCACGTATAGAGTTCGGAGAAGGACATATAAGCTATTTAAATGCATTTTTATTAAGCTTTATTATTTCTTTCTTTAGTTTATTAATATTTTTACTTGTTAAATTATTAATATATTATGTATTAGACCCTAATTATTTAAATAATATGCTAAATACAGTAATGATAAACATGGAGATGCAAAAAGAAATGCTACCAGAGCAATTTCAATCTTATGCTAATCCTGAAACATTTTCTCAAGCCTTTTCATTTAAATACCAATTGGGTGCCGCATTTACATATTTGATAGAATCTGCCATTTTATCTTTGATATTAGCTGGAATTGTTAAAAAACATCCTGCTATTAATGAAAATATGTAATTTTATAAATATCTAATTTTACAAAAAATAAACAAATACTATGGATATATCAGTAGTAATACCATTATATAATGAAAAAGAATCATTACCAGAGCTCACTGAATGGATCAGAAGGGTAATGAAAGAAAATAATTTCAGTTATGAGATTATTTTTGTGGATGATGGTAGTACAGATGGGTCGTGGGATGAGATTAAAAAATTATCAACAAATAATAATGATATAAAGGCAATCAGATTTAGACGTAATTTTGGTAAATCTGCTGCCCTGCATGTAGGATTTCAAAAAGCTAAAGGCGATGTAGTCATCACAATGGATGCAGATCTACAAGACAGCCCAGATGAAATTCCAGAACTTTATAAAATGATAATGGAACAGGATTATGATTTAGTGTCTGGATGGAAAAAGAAAAGATATGATCCTCTATCCAAAACATTACCTACAAAAATTTTTAATTGGGGAACACGTGTAGTCTCTGGCATTAAATTACATGATTTTAATTGCGGACTAAAAGCATATAAACATGATGTAGTGAAAAGCGTAGATGTTTATGGAGAAATGCATAGATATATTCCTATTATGGCTAAATGGGCTGGTTTTAATAAAATAGGAGAGAAAGTAGTACATCATTATCCCCGTAAATATGGAACTACTAAATTTGGTATGTCACGTTTCATACGCGGACCTTTAGACTTGCTTACAATAAATTTTGTGACCAAATTTGGCAAAAGACCTATGCACTTTTTTGGCACAATCGGAATAGTTGTATTTATTATTGGATTTATCATTGCTCTATATTTGGCAATAGCAAAGATACTCTATCAGCAATATAAAATGACAGAGAGACCACTGTTCTATTTAGGCATTTTGTTTATGATTATCGGAACTATGCTTTTCATAGGTGGCTTTTTAGCAGAGCTGATACAAAGGAATAGTCCTGATAAAAATAAATATGATATTAAAGAAGAACTAAATATTGTAGAAGGAGAGAGTCAAAGGTTATGAGTAAAGATTGGCAACGGGTAGCTATGGTAGGTCTAGCATTCCCGTTTAAAGGCGGCATGGCAGCTTTGAAAAATAGATTGGCTATAGAACTGCAAAAAGCAGGCAAAGATGTAGAAATTTTCGGTTTTAAAAGATTGTATCCATATATTATTTTCCGAAAAGATGAAAAAATTACTGATAAAGCTGAAATAGAGGAATTCTTTAATAAATATAAATTAAAAATACATAATTTTCTTAAGTCATGGAACCCTTTTACTTGGCGTTTCACTGCTAAACTTATATCATCTAGAAATCCAGATATTGTCATTTTTCAATATTGGGTGGCTTTTTTAGGTATTATTTATGGCCAAATAGCTAGATATCTTAAAAAAAATAATAAAGATATAGTAACTATAGCTATCGTAAATAGTATTTACGGTAAACATAAATTTAGCCAGAAAAAATCTTTTAAATATTTCGCCAAATATATCGACGCTTTCATTTTTTTATCAGAAAAAGTAGCAGATGAGTTTAATGAACTTAACATTAACAAACATTACTTGATAGTACATCATCCATTATATGATCATTATGGAGAACTTATACCTAGAGAACAAGCACTTAAAAAACTTAAACTTCCTGAGAAAATTATTATTAATGAAAATGAGATCAATATTAAATATATTTTGTTTTTTGGCCAGGTGAAAGAATATAAAGGCCTAGATTTGTTGTTGCATGCTTTACCAGATACAGACCCTTCTATACATTTAATTATAGCAGGAGATTTTTTCCAATCTAAAGATATATTTATCGATATGATTAAAAGGCTAAATTTAGAGGATAGAGTTTATATTTATGATAGATATATTCCAGATAATGAGGTCCCCATATTTTTTTCAGCAGCAGATTTGATAGTAATGCCATATAAACTTGTTAAACAAAGTGGTATCACTCGTATTGCACTTCGTTATAATAAACCTTTCATTACTACAGATACCGATATTTTAGATATTTTATCTAATAAATGCTGTGACACAGATTTTATAATTACTAGTGAGGCTACTGAAATATCTAAAGCTATAACTACTTTTTTTAGTGATAAACCAGAAGACAAAAACCAAGTGAAAAGATGGCTACAAGCACAAAAAACCTTAGCTAATATTTTATCTTGGAGTAAGATGATTACTGCTATAGATGATCTTTATAAATTAAGTAAAAATTAGTATTTTATCATTTTCTAATAATATATTTCTCATGCATAAAACCAAAGACAGATATCTACTTATTCAAACAGCAAGTATAGGAGACGTGGTACTTATCACACCAGTTATAGAGTCTATTCATAGATATGATCCCGATGCAGAAATATTTATTTTAATTAATACTAGAGCAGCAGAGCTTTTTGATAATCATCCATTTATTTCAAAAGTTTTTATTTGGAATAAAAAAAATAGAAAATACCAACATCTGTGGCATTTAATATTTCAACTAAGAAAATATAATTTCACTGCAGTAATAAATTTCCAGCGATATTTCTCTACTGGTTTTTTAATGTGGTGTATGCATAGTAACAAAAAAATTACTTTTAAGCAAAGTACAATGTCTTGCTTATTTGCCAATGAGACTTATGAGCATTTGTGGAATCAAAAGCATGAAGTTGATAGGAATTTAATATTAATACAAAACATTGTAAATAATAAAGACTTAATCAGACGTCCACAACTTTACATTCCTGAAAATATCAAAGTTGATTTACCACAAAATCCATATATTTGTATCTCTCCATTTTCTCTTTGGAATACGAAACAAATGGTTATATGGAGATGGGTAGACCTATGTGAAAGTTTAATTAATTTAGGCTATAATGTGGCAGTTTTAGGTGGTAAAGAGGATATAAATAAAAATAAATTGTTTTTTAAAGAGTTTCAGAATAATGAACATATTTATGATTTTGTAGGTAAATTATCTTTATTAGAAACTTTATATGTAATAAAACATTCATTTATCACTTATTCTAATGATAGTGCTATTACACATTTGGCTTCTTCTATTAATGCGCCAATAGCAACTATTTTTTGCTCTACTGTCCCATCGTTTGGCTTCACTCCATTAAGTGATAAATCTTTTATTATAGAGCCCAATATAGAGCTATTATGTCGTCCTTGTGGTAAACATGGTTATTCGAAATGTCCCAAAAATTTATTTATTTGTGGAAATAGTTTTAATATAGAGCAATTATTAGAACCTGTAAAGCAATTACAATCCGATGTACAATAAAGATGTAATAGAAACTGTAAATTTTTTAAAACAAGGTAAGGTGATTTTATGCCCTACAGATACTATTTGGGGACTCAGCTGCAATGCTTTAGATGAAAAGGCTATTCAAAAAATTATTGAAATAAAGCATAGACCTGATAATAAAAATTTTATTATTTTAGTTTCATCTTTTGATATGTTAAAAAAATTTGTTAAAAATATACCTTCATTAGCTTTTAAAATAGAAAACGAAAGTGATAAGCCTGTAACAATAATTTATCCAGATCCAGTAGATTTACCTAACATTCTGATAAATGAAGATAATACGATAGCAGTCAGATTAGTTAGACATAATTTTTGCAAAGAAGTTATCAATCTCTTAAAAACACCAATAGTTTCTACATCTGCTAATACATCTGGTAATCCTTCCCCTATAAACTTTGAAAATATAGATGCAGTTATTAAAATGGCAGTTGATTATATCGTCCCTTTACGCAATGAAAATAATTCTTCTCATAAAGCTTCTAAAATTGTGAAAATTATTAATGAAAATGAATATACAGTAATTAGAGAATAATTTATTCGTTAATTTTCGTTTTTCCTTGTTATTTTTGCAATAATTAATTCCATTATATGTTAGATTTAACGCAAAGACAAGAGATAATTAATCTAATGCACAGAGAAATAGTACCTGCAATAGGATGTACAGAACCAATAGCTGTAGCTCTTTGTGTAGCAAAAGCACGTGAGACATTAGGAGACATTCCTGAAAAAATAGATGTTTTTTTAAGTAAAAATATTATTAAAAATGCTATGGGTGTAGGAATACCTGGCACTGGAATGATAGGTTTGCCAATAGCTATCGCATTAGGAGCCACGATAGGTAAATCTGCCTATAAACTCGAAGTACTAAAAGATGTAACTATGCGAGATGTAGAATATGGTAAAAGATTTATCGAAGATGATAAAATTAATATTTCTCTAAAAGAAAATTGTCCAGATAACTTGTATATAGAAGTTCATTGCCATACTAAAGATAATAAGTCTATTGCTATTATACGAGGAGCACATGATAATTTTACTTTTTTGGCAAAAAATAATCAAATTATTTATCAACAAGATTATATAGGAAATGAAGATAATAGTTTTAAAATAGATTTAGACTATGATAAAATTTTCGAATTTACTACTGAAACTCCCATAGAAGAACTAGAATTTATATTAGATGCTGCAGACATGAATAAAAATGCATCAATAATCTCAAAAAATGGAGATTATGGTCATCAAATCGCAAAAATACTTTCTAGTGAAATAGCAAATAAAATAATTGGGGAAAATATACTAAATGATATAATCTCTTCTACTGCTGGAGCATGTGATCTAAGAATGGATGGAGCTATGGTGCCAGTGATGAGCACAGCTGGTAGTGGCAACCAAGGCATAGCTGCTACCCTACCAGTTACACTTTTTGCTCAATACTTATCATCTAGCGAAGATCAATTGGTGCGAGCACTCACTTTAAGTAATTTGATGGTTATTTATATAAAACAAAAAATTGGCAAATTATCACCTCTATGTGGCTGTGTAGTAGCTTCTACTGGTGCCTGCTGTGGCATTACTTATCTATTAGGAGGCAGTAAATCTCAAATTTCTTCTTCTGCTAAAAATATGATAGCCTCTATAACAGGGATGATATGTGATGGAGCTAAACCCAGCTGTTCATTAAAAATAGCTACTAGCATTTATACAGCAGCTTTGTCAGCTCTGATGGCTATAGAAAATAAAGTAGTATCACATCATGAAGGCATAATAGATAATGACTTAGAAAAGACTATCAACAACTTAACAATAATTGGGACAAAAGGTATGCAAGAAATAGATAATGTGATTTTAGATATTATGACAAACAAAAACAACTAATAAAATTTGTCATTTTATTAATAATCATTTCTCCTATTTTTAATGTCAAAAATATATTAAAGCAGTTCTGGTTTAATAATTGTTTAATTTTAAAATTTGTATCTAAGAAAAGTGGAGTAGGGGAAGATAAAAAAGATAGTGGGAGAGCATCAAATTATTGTTATATTTTAAAGTATGTTATTCATATCTTTGACTAACTATCTCTCTATACTTGTCCCACGCCCATCTGTCGTGCGATGACAAGTTCAGTAGTCGCCCAATATCAGGATCTATCAACTCTTTTAGGTATTTATTCATTATCACAAACCACATAAGGTAGCTTTGCAAGTACTTCGTAGCCACTCCGTGGAATCTACTCAACCACGTCTTGAAATCACTTATTTTGTTCTCTACTATTTTCACACTGTAAATTCCTCGTTTAATCTGTCTTTTATTTACTATTACTTTTTTACTTTGTAAACCTTTTACGCCTTTTCTGAACTCTTTCTTTGGCTTCACACATATAAGATTGTTTTCTGACAATCTACTCTTGAGTTCTTCTCTCAATTGTTCATCTTTCACCTTTTTCTCTCCAACTTGTTTAAAAAGTAAATTACCTTCTCTATCTGTAACTACTAATACTGCTACCTTGGGATGTTTCTTATTTTTAGCTTTTCGATATTCTTCTTTGTTTTTAAACTTTCTCCCTTTTTCTGAATATTTCATTAGTAGCTCATCTGCTTCTACAATACCAGAAAAGCTTATCCCACCTTCTAATGCTCTAATAGCTGCTAATATTTTGTGTCGCCATTCGAAGCTGGTTTTTAGACAAATGCCAACCTCATTAGCACAAGCACGCAGACTTTTACCCTCGAGCATACATCTCATATAGTCGAGCATTAATGGATATTTTCTCATACGATAGACAAATGTGCGTGCAGTCTCACGGAATTGATAACCACAGGTTTTGCATTTATAAACTTGTCTGCCATTTCTTTTACCAACTTTAATGACATTTTCACTTTTGCAGTCGGGACATATAGCTGCAGTAGATTGAATCTTTACTTTTTGGTAATCTACTGCTGTTGCATTATTATTGACGAGATACTGATATAGCTGATCCAAGAAATCTCGCTTGTGATCCTTAGGCAGAGCCAAATATTTATCAATGTTTTCTAATAATTCTTGCATAATTAAAAAATTTAAGCAAAAATAATAAATCTTATTTAAATAATAAAATATTTAAACTATAACATAAAAATGTTATACATACCTTTTTTCATTTGATAACTTTTTACTCTTGTTTATTCAAATTTACTGTGGTTATAGGGAATGGTATTTCTATACCTTCTATTTCATATCGTTTATATAATCGTTTAATAAATTCATGTTTTAATATAAATTGATTCTCAAAAATTGATGCTCTGAATACAACGTTAAAATTTATGCTATACTCACCAAAATTTTGAAATCTAATAGATGGTTCAACATCACTTACTAGATTAGGGAAATCTCTTATAATTTCATTTGCAACATCTAATGTGATATTTTCTACTTTCTCTAAATCACTATTATAACTCACACCTATAGGAATTATTACTGGATATGTACCGTCAGGGAGATAATAGTTAACCATTTCCCTGTGGTCATTTTAGAATTAGGCACAATGATTACGTTATTTAGAATTTGCTGAATAGTAGTCTCTCGCCAAGTAATATCAGTTATTTTGCCTTCTTCACCACTATCTAATCTTATATAATCTCCTATTTGTATTTTCTTCGATAACATTAGTTGAATACCAGCAAAAAGATTCGTTAATGTCTCTTGCAGTGCTAAAGCTACAGCCAAACCTCCTATTCCCAATGAAGCTACAATAGCTTTAACTGAAATACCTAATGTATGTAAAATAACAATAATTCCTATAGTATATATTAAAATATCAATTATAACACTAAAAATAGATGTTTTAGAAGTTAACTTATTTGATTTTTTCAATAAATATTGAACATAATTAGATAATAATCTAGATATTAATAATGTAATTGTAATTATTAGTAAAATTTTTAAAATATTATTTACATATTTTAGAACATCAGTAGATATGGGAGCTATATTTACAGCTATATATGTAGCAATCAAAACTAATAATAATGTAATCAAATTTTTAATTTTCTTTACTATTAAATAATAATATCTTCTATGTGTTTTTTGTGAAATATTTTTTATCTTTTTATATATAAATCTATTAATTAGTATGCCTATCAACCATCCTGCAATTACTATTACAATAGATAATATCCATTTAAAAGAATTAGAATTTAAAAATTCTTCCATAAATTTAATTTTTTATAAAATTAATATTTTTTATAAAATCATTAATGATTTGTTGAAATTCTACATTTTAGTATTAATCTCACATTTTATCTCGTAAAATATCATTTAATTGTGTTTTAATATCTGTAGACTCTTTTCTTTCACCTATTATTAATGCACAAGGTAAATTATAAATACCTGCGGGAAATTGCTTGGAATAAGTGCCAGAAATAACTATACTACGAGGTGGTACATAACCTTTATATTCTATTGGCTCAGATTTTGTAACATCGATAATATGTGTAGAAGCTGTGATAATAGTTCCTGCAGCTATTACTGCTCCTTCACATATTCTAGCACCTTCTACTATTATAGATCGAGATCCTATAAAGCAATTATTTTCTATTATTACTGGATTAGCTTGAATAGGTTCTAAGACACCTCCAATACCTACCCCACCACTTAAATGTACATTTTTACCTATTTGAGCACACGAACCAACTGTAACCCATGTATCTATCATAGTTCCGCTATCTACATATGCACCAATATTTACATAACCTGGCATTAGAACAACTCCAGGGGCTAAA
>Ga0209201_1003515_pt1 | contig 13707 bp, 27 predicted proteins | sample AD_UKC055_MetaG_FD_184411 | JGI IMG/M metagenome (GOLD analysis project Ga0209201, IMG submission 184411) | Active sludge microbial communities of municipal wastewater-treating anaerobic digesters from USA - AD_UKC055_MetaG (SPAdes) (version 2) | ecosystem: Engineered > Bioreactor > Anaerobic >...
TTTTTAATTTTCCTCTACTAAAATAAAAAGGAAATGGCATAAGAAATAGAGAAGTGGAACAGGCTGGAGTGTTCGTCTGGCTCATGACCAGAAGGTCAGTGGTTCGAATCCACTCCTCTCTATTAACATAGGTGAAAAATATGAAACATACTAATAAAAAATATATAGTTACTAAAGTGTTAGAAGAAATTAGTGTTATATGTAATGAGTGTGGAACTTATTTAGAAGGTGTGCATAAATGTAATTGTCCATATTGTAATGAAGATTTTTTTGAGTATAAAAATATAGATAATAGTATTGTATGTATTAATAATGGATATAAACATGCGCATTTAAGATGTATTAAAAAAGCAGGTATAAATTTAAATATGTGATTTTATGAATAAAAATAAATTTGAAGATGTAACAGAAATAATAAAGATATTAGAAGATATTGGTGATAAGCCTTTAAATCCACAACAAATGGAGCAAATAAAAGGACTTTTAAAACATGCAAATATTTTACCAGATTTAGAAGCTACTCAATATTTGCTTTCTAACATTAGTCCTGAAGCATTTAAAGGAGTTATGAGAATTGTAGCAGTTCCAACAATAAACGGAATAACTAATCTTTGGTTAGCGAAAAGTGTAGATAGCGCAAATGTAGTTTTACCTATGATAGGTAGTATGTTAAAATATTTTCAAGAAGGTGGTAAGAAATGAAACATAATAAAGAAAATTTAATAGATGTATTTGCGAATACTTATGATGATAAGTATTTAAGAGAAAAATTAAAAGTTGTAAGAAAACCAAGAAAAGCTACTTCTATAGTAATAGATATCATGGATTACTGCTCCGAGGAACCAACGGATGCAGATGATATGCGAGATGTATTACTTTTAGTAATAGATAATATTAACGAACAAATTGGTATAGGTAAATCAGAAGATATGAATGAATTAATGAATAATGCTAGAAAAAATTATAGAATAAGGGCTTAAATGATTCATGGACCAAAAAATCCTAAAAACAAAGGTATTGTAAAAGCATTACCTGAAGATGATGTAGTTACAATTTATGCTGACAACAGAGATGCTTATCATATTAAAGTAGATACTCTTCTAAAAGAATTTGATATAGGTACTAATCCTGAAGGAACAACATTGTTAATTTTTGATGGTACAGGAACCACAGTAGCTGCTAATTGGAGACATGGTAAATGGAACTTTGAAGTTCATCAAACAGATACTTATTTAGGTAACATAGATAGATATACACAAAATGGAGAACATACAGAAGTAAGAGTATTTACTGAATCTAAAAAAATAACTGTAATGAAAGTATTAAGAGAAATAAGTTTGAGGTGATTGAAATGAAAATAGAAAAAGGAAAAAGATATTATCTAAAAGATGATATATTCTATTTTTATACTGATATTCCTGAAATTGGAAGAGATAAAGAATATGCAACAAGAGATATGTTATATGATGCTATATCACCGAGAGGAGTAGCTCAATTAGTAGAACGTAAAAAAATTGCTATAGTTGCACATGCGGGTAGTCCTTGCGTAGCATTAGAAACAACAGATAGAAATTCAGCAGAATTTAGTGTAGAAGATTTATATTTAGATACAGATGATGAGATGGAATTAGATATTGATTGGATAACTGATTCACCTTTTAAAACAAATTTAAGAAGTGTAAAAGATTTATTAAAACATAAATATAAACATAGGAAGTGATTAATATGCCGTTTTATGGAAATCCAGATTATATGGAGACAAGAGTAAAACATAAAAAATCATCTTTACCAAAAACACTGGTGGAAGAAATTATATACGAATATAGAGTCAATAATAGACCTATTAGTGAAATAAAAGATTGGTTGAAACATAAAGATTCTGATTGGATAGAAAAAGATTTAGGTCTAGGTTTTAGTGCATTAATAAACATAGAAGCAGTAATACAAGAAAGTGATGATTCAGTTATAATATTTGATTCAACTAATGATGTATTCTATATTAACAAGAAAACTTTAAAGATATATGATTTAGAAGAGTATCAAGTTTATTGAGGTGATTAAAAATGGAACATAGAGAAAGAAAAGTAAAGTGGAATAAAGATAAATATGATAATGTTGGATATTCTGTAAATAGAGGCAGTTCTAGACTACCTAGTTATAGTAGTTATGATAAAGAACAAATAGAAGCGTTTACAGTGATGTCTAATATAGCTGATAAAATAGCTTTTAAATTAGAAAGTATTTTACCAACAAACTTTAAAGCTGAAATAGATTTTTGGAATAACTGGGTTTATACTGAATACAATAAACAAAGAAGATATTTTAAAAATAATATTTAGAGTAAAAAGATTCTAAATTTAACTATTAATTAAATTATATATTTTATTAAGGGTTTGATAATGAATCAAAAGAAAAAGAGTATAAAAACATATCAAAATAGAACATTAAATTTAAATAAATATAATGTTTTATTAATAGTGTGATTTATATGGAACATAGTAAAAATACAAAGTTTTTGAATACAGTTGGCAAATGGAAGCTAATAGGTGAAGTAGAAGATATTCATGGTAATGTAGTAGAAAAAGTAACATTGGCTTATGTTCCTAGTCGTTCTACGGCTAGTAAATTAGCTGATGAGTGGATGAATACACATCCAGAGATTGGTATTGTGTATTTTAAATATGTTTATGAAAAAGGTCATAAACCCGAAAGAACAACAAGAGGTCCAAAACCTCAATATTTTAAGTAGGTGATTAAAAATGAAACATAAAATTCAAACAGTTGGTGATATAGTTGGTAACACTATGCCATTATATAGTGTTGTATGTATTACTTCTTTAAATAAATATTCTAATAAAGAAGATTGTCTTATAGCTATATATAAAGGCGATAAATATAGTGCAGAGGAGTATTATTTACGTAAAATTTTAGTAGATAAAAATATTTCTAAAGAAGAAATAAATGAATTTATTAAAGAGTTAAATAATTCAACTATTTCTAAATATTATTCAACTATGTGGAAAAAATATAATGTTTTAATTATAGCAAAAGAATGTATAAAAACTGAAAATATTTGGTCTATTGAACAAATGGCAGATAAACGTTTACATATAGAACCACATTATAATGCATTTATAGGTGAAATTTAAAATGATACATACTAGAGATGAATTAAGAGAATATAACGAACAACTATGGTTTAGTATAGTTAAATATTTTGATTTTATTAAACCAAATAAGTGGATTACGTTACATGAATTTAACAAAACAATTACAAGTAAAAATAAAGCAATGATTAAACAAGTTCCATATATTACTCTTAATGATTTAGAAGTTATGGAAAAGAAAGGATTAATTGAATTAGTTAAAGTGTTAAATGATATAGAAGAAACATTATTTTATGGTGAATATATAGTTCAATTGAAATTAAAAGGTGATTAAAATGATACATAATAAATCAGATAAAAAAGAAGTTATAAACGAACTATGGTCTATAGCTGAAAAAATAAAAGACTTAATAGAAAATGAATCAGAAGTTAGATTTATGGAAACAGTTCTTGGCAATATAGACCCGTATAGTGAAACTTGCACATTAATAGTAGCTAAAGATGAAGATACAGTTTTTAATTGTTGGGATTGGATTATGTTACAAGATATACAGAAAGAATTACAAGATGAATATAGTGCTACAATAGTATCAGTAGGTAGTTTAAAAATTGAAATAGGACTGGTTGATTAAAATGGCTGAATGTAGAAAATGTCATAAATATATGAATCCAGCAGATTATATGATATCTGATATTTGTTTAAAATGCACAAAAAAAGCTTATACACAATTACAAAAAAGTTGTGCTATGAGAGGTAAGAAGTATATTTAATGAGGTGATGTAAATGGAACATAAAAAAGAAGAAACAAATCTTAAGGATATATATTCTATTATGATATATGAATATGTAGGGCCAAATAATTACAGAATAAAGAATTTTAAAGATAGAGATGCTGGTGATGAATTTCTTCCAGCAGAAATATATTTAGTTAAAGCTAATACTGAAAATGAGGCTATAATTGAGTGTTTAAAATATCATTTAGATTTTGGAGCACACTATGATGATTATATAAAATTATTTAGTAAATCAATAGAAAATCTTAAGTATAAAAAAACAAAAAGTGAGATGTTTAAACAAATAGAAAATATAATTATGAGTGATGATGGTTTACTTAATATAAAAGACAATATTGCTTCTTATTTAGGTCTTATGTATTATGTTGAAGATAACTTATCAATTTTAAAAACTAGAAATATTATATCTTTAGGACTAAGACAGTATTAATTAATCTTTAATTTTTTATACTCAATTAATCTAGGCCAAACAGGTCATATAATTAAAGGGGGAAGATATAGATGAAACTAGAGAAACGCATCAATGATTGTTTAGAAATAACAAAGTATGATAAATTACGTAAAGAATTATCCTTTGCTACAGAGCCTAAAAATATTCTTGAATTAAATCAAGACCAGAAAAAAATAATAGAAAAACTTTATCCATTTCAAATAGCTGCTCTAGAGTATATAGAACTTAATGGTGGATATGCTTTAATAGCAGATGAGATGGGTACTGGTAAAACAGTAATGTCTATATCTCATTTACTTTTACACCCTGAAAAAAGACCAGTTTTAGTTATATGTCCTCTAAGTTCAAAATATGTTTGGAAAAATCATATTAAAGACTGGGCTAAAAAAGATGCATGTATATTAGATTCAAAAACTAAAGTAACACCTAATGCTCAATGGTATGTAATACACTATGATGCATTATTTAAAAGATATACAGAATTAGAAAAAATAAAATTTGGCTGTATTATAGTAGATGAATGTCATAGAATAAAAAATTATGGAGCTAAACGAAGTAGATACTCATTTGAATTAATATGGAAAAATACTCAAAGTGTATTATTTTTATCTGGAACTCCTATTAAAAGATATCCAGATGATATATGGCAAATATCTATGACTGTGGCTCCTCATGTATTTCATAGTTGGTATCCTAATGCAACATTTAATAAAACTAAATTTGATAGTTATTTTTGTGGTAAAACTACTGTTGTTTATGGTCGTAAAAGAATACCTAAATATTGTCCAGCACATCAGTCAGAATTAGGAGATTTATTAAGAAGATTTGTAATGATTAGAAGACTTAAAAAAGATGTATTAACTCAACTACCAGAAAAAACAAGAACATGGATAGTAGTAGATAATGTAAATAGAGAATATAAAGAACTAGAAAATAATTTATTAGAACGTATTAAAACAGAATCTACATCTCGTAATATAGATTTAACAAAAGTTAAATTTAGTAAAATGAGTATGGAATTTAAAGAAATGTCTCAACTTCGACAATTAGCTTTTATAGATAAAATACCTTATATTATTGACCATATTAATTCTATTTTAGATAATGATGAATCTGTTGTTGTATTTACAATGTTTCACGACAGTACAGATATGTTAGTTCAAAAACTTAAAGAAGCCAATATACCAAACGTTACTATAGATGGTAGAATAAACATGGAAAATAGAAATACTATAATTGAACAGTTTAAAGATAAGAAAGTAAAAGTATTAATAGGCAGTATACCAACTATAGGTGAAAGTATTGATTTAACTACAGCTAATACTGCTATAGTAGCAGAGCTAGATTGGACTCCTGTTAATATGTTACAAGCAGAGGACCGTTTACATAGAATAACTCAAAAAGAGAATGTGAATATTTATTACTATATTACTAAAAATACTATCGAAGAACATATAATGAACATAATTAAATCTAAATTAGACTCAAGTTCCTCAGTTTATGATGAAAATATAGATTATGGTACATTAATAATGACTAGTTGGTTAACTAATAGATAATTTATATATGCGCATTTAAACTGTTTCCTCGACTCGTTAAACGAGAAGAAATAAATTTTAACGATAATTTTAATAGGATATAACAATAATAATAGATACACTTTAAATACCTACTTTTTTATAGCAATTAATCTATATTAATTAGATTATAAGTTTTTTAATTTCAAAATTTATAGCTAATAAGAGAAGAGATATGAAATGTTAATAACTCATATCAATTAATTTTAAATAAATTAGCTTTGTATATGATATGAGGTTTTAACATGAGAATAAATTTTAAAGACGCAAAAAGAATGACAGATTTTGAATCTGTCAGAAGCTATATTCAAACAATGGATATAGCACAGCAAAAAGCTGTTCATGTGGAAGATGTAGAAGATGAAAAACACAACTTTTCAGCTATATTAAATATGGATAAAGTTGTAAGTATAGTGACAGACCAATACCAGTTAGTTCAGAACAAAGATGCATTTAACTACGCAACAGATGTTATGGAACTAGCATTTAAAGATGAGCCAATTAGTGCACAGATAATTGAAACACCAAGAAGAGCTTTTATGACAATAGTTTTAGAAGATAGAACAATAAAACCAGCAGATGGACATGATATAAAAGTAGGATACAGATTTACAAATGGCTACGACAAATTTACACCATTCGGTGGAAGTTTATTTATGCTAAGACAGGTTTGTAGTAACGGAGCAGTTCGATTAATAGCAAATGATTCAATTACAGTAAAACACGTTGGTGAAAAAGATGTTATTTCAAAATTGTCAGTAGAATTTGAACAATTACTCAAAAGAGCTATGCCTGAAGCATTAACTTTAATTAACAATGCAATAAAAACTAAAGTAGAAAAATACGTTGATTTTTTAGTAGATGTAGGTTACTCAGCTAGAATGATTGAAGAAGTTGAATCTAGATTGATTGAATGGGAGCCAAATGGAGAATACAGTAGATGGCAGATATACGACGCAATTACAAGATTCTGGTCAGAGAAATATGATGCAAGAAAGATTGACCCAATGGTTTACTACTACAGATTAAATGAAGCTACTAAAATTTTAAATAAATAATTTTTATTATTAATGAAGAAGTGATGTAAATGAGAATGTGGCTCACAGACCCTAGATTAATGTGTAGGAAACATTTACTCGGAGAGCATGTAGAAATACATATGTTTATAGGTACTATTAAAGCGGGTAAAAATTTAAAAGGATATATAGATAAAGGTTTAGTTAGTGTAGATAAAATTATAACTAGACACGATGAGCTAGTAGCAGAAATGATACGTAGAGGCTATAAACATAATTCTTTTATAACTATAGCTGAGCACGAAATGTTATGGAATTATTTATGTAAACATAAAGATGAGGTATACTTAATAGATTCTTTAAATAATGAAATTGAGTTAGTTAATAGATGTGAAGAATGTAGAAAAAAATCTTTAAGTACAGAAACTAAATATTTTGAATATAACTGTACAGTAACTGATATTTATTATTCTACAAATTTTTGTAATAAGTATATTACATGGACTGATAAAAATACAGGAAAAGAATTTGCTACTATAAATTTTACTAGAAGTTTGTATTTAAGTCAATATAGTGAACAATATGCTGATTATTGTTTATCTTGGATATTTATACACCCTGATTATCGTAATATTAATTTTACTACTGAAATGATTACAACTTTTTTAAAAATAATAAATCTTATGGATTGGACAGTTATGAAAAAATTTGTATACGCTACTGGCTATACTAGACAAGGTGAACGAGCTGTAAAACCGATTTTAGAAAAATTAATAATAGAATATCCACGTTTAGAAATGAATAAAAATAAAAAATAAATTTATCCGAAAGTAATTGGTATAGGTAATTTTTTAATTACTTCATCTATAGGATTTATTACAGTTGTAGAACAAGAACCTGCAAATAATAATCCTACAGCTAACCATTTACCATTAACGTTTATTACTACTAAAGAACCACTATCTCCACCTTCACACATATATTCTGTAACTATTTGTTTATCAAATAATACTTGTTTATCCACTCCATTTATAGTATAGTATATTTTAGTAGATGCATTTAACATTACTACTCTAGCTTTAGTTAAACCTGTTGTTCTACCTGATTTCCATACAGTATCTCCAGGCTTTAACTCTCGATAGGTAAATGGTGAAGATAATTTACCTATATCTAATATTTCATCACTGTAAACTACACCTGGTTTTATAGAAAATAGAGCAGCGTCTACAGTATTAGAACTAGCTGAATAAATAGGCGCATAACTTGTTAAATGTCCTATTACATTTTTTTCTTTTAAAGTGTCATATGGTCCTGGTTGCCATATTTCATCACCTATTTGACCACCTGTATTATCATAATTATCTGCAGCTACGTGATTGTTGGATAAGCCAAAAGGTTTACGTAATATTACTTTATTTCTTAATATTAATTGTTGTTTTTGTTTGTATTTATACGTTAAAGTATCGTCTTCATAAAATAATATTTCTAGTAGTTTTAATATAAGATATAATAAAGGTTCTAAAAAACTCCACCATTTATTTTCTGGTTCGGGTTCAGGAGTTGGTTCAGGAGTTGGTTCAGGGGTTGGTGGTTCAGCGGGTGGGTTATTATTTTCTTCTATATCATAAGTATAAACTATAGCACCCAACGTACCAGCAGTAATTCTAAAATTACCACAACTTACACCAGGTTGTAATGTATTCCATTTTTTAACTCTGTCGTCTGGTGATATGTTACCTAAATTATAATTATTAGACATAGCACGTATTTTTTCTACTTCTATTACATCAGTTTTCTTTTTACGTAAAAATCCAGTTTTAATCTTTTTAGGTATCATTTCTTCTTTAGATAAACAGGCTTTAGGTAACTTTTTCTCAACACCTATAATAATTGCATCTTCATCGGTTTGAATACCGTTAACTATTTTTTTACCATGTCCTACAACTTGAACATCTGGTCTTTCTAATAACTTTTTAATGTGTTTATCTTTCATTAAATCACCTTTAAAAATAAATTAAAAAAAATAAAAAAATTAATTTATTGGTGCATAACATGGAGTTTCAAAATGTCCAGATTCTATAGGACCATTATTATAAGTCCATACTACATTGACATTATTAAATTTACCCCATTGTTTCATTGCTGCTGGTAAATTATAAACACCATCTGCATTAACAGTATCTATAATTTTACCGTCACCTGGTCCTTTAGCAGGTTCTCGTATAATATATGTTATAGTATTTTCATCGTATTTACATTTTGTTTCTACAGTTACTATAACAGTTTTTAATTTAACATTATACACAAATATTGCTTCTGCTTTAGGTATTTCAGGTGCTTCTTCTATCCATCCTTTACTATCTGAAGGTAAAGAAAATGTTATAACATCTTCTGCAAATAAAGGACTAATAGAAGTCATTATTATTGCTAATGCAATAAATAAACTAACTATTTTTTTCATTAATTCACCTTTATTTTTGCTTTACTTAAAGCCCTTCTAATGGTTTCAGCTTCTACAAAGCCACCCAAAACTAACATAGCTATTATTGCATTACCAACTATATTTGCTATTTCAGCGGCTTCAGGTCCAGCTAATTGACCTAAAACCTGAACTAATATAGCTAATATAGCTACTAATGCAGATTTCTTAACACCAAATATGGCCATATTTCACACCTCGTTATTTATTTTATTTAATTTATTTATATATTTTTTTCTCTATCGAAATAATCTTCAATATAATTATCACTAATATTAATATCATTATTAGAATATTCATATTCTCCAACAACTCTTTCTAATTCAGCAACTTTATCTTGTAATGATATAATAGCATCTTTTAATTCTTCTATCTCACCTAGTATTTTATTTTTCTCTATATTTTCATTATCTGAATTAAATAATGTCATTTGATAACCTCGAGTCTTCTATATACATAACACAACATTTAAAATTGTGACCAATTGCATAATAAGTGTTCTTTGTTTTTAAACGAAAAGCAGATATACCTCCACTAAATAAAAATTGTATTATTTCACTAAACTGATTCCAACTATTTGTTTTAAAAACTACATTAACGGTATTAATATTTACTTCACATACATCTCTATAAAATGTTTTATTTTCTAAATTATTTTCTAACAAGCAATATCACCCCAGTTGTAAGTAATCCACCAATAAGTAATGCTATTGTTAAATTTTTTGTTTTTTCATCATTTAAAAAATATGTTTCATATGCAGTTTTCATTTGATTAGTTTGTTCTATATTCATTAAATTATATGAAGTAGGTAATCTAGCTACAACTGCATCATAACTTGCTCGGTCTATAGCAGTTTGCTGTGCTTGAAGTATAGCATCCATTTCTTCTAAAGTCATTTCAGTTTCACCAACTTGTGGTTGTTTAGTAACTTTATACCAAGGCATTATAGTTTCATCAACAATATTAGACTTTAGAGTATCTGCAAAAGGATTTATTCCTTTAGGTCCATTTAGCAATAAACCTCGTTCTATATGTAATTGTTGATATAATTCATTAGATGTAGTAGGCATACTCATTTTAACACTTCTTTAATTTTATTAACCATATTACTTTTTATACTTTTTTGTTTAACTATATCTTTTTTTACTATTTTAGGTTCTAAATAATTTAATTTTTCTGTTTTAAAATAAGGTTTAGTCATTAAAAATCCTCTCCACTTTTGTGTCTCTCATAATAACTATCTTTATCGATTTCATAATCTTCTAAATCTATACCTTCAAACCGCCATCTATTACGTTCCAATATTATTTTAATTGTGTTTTTCCATTCATTTATTGATAACATACCATACATTTCTTTTACACTACTTCTTTGATTTTCAGTAATTATTGTATTAATATTTTGTATAGGTTTCCACATACTTCTATGATGTGCTCTCCTATAATAACCATAACCTTCATTGTACACTAAATGTTCAATACCAACTTTTACTTTGTCTATATTTAAATAATATGCGGCCATTAATCTATGTCTGCCTTCATGAGTATCTACATAATATAGACCATTATCATGGTCTTCTACTACTAATCTAGGTATTCCAAAACAATAACCTTCTTTTATTTTATGTATTAAGTATTTCACAGTAGTTGTACTATAATCATCACCATAATCAATACCCATTTCTAGACGATTTTCTTTTTTATTATATCCACCAGATAATGCAGCTCTAGCTAAAAAATCTAATGGTGACATCTCTATAATTTCACCAAATGCACTATTATTAAACATATCAATACTCTTTTGTGTTATGCAAAATTCTAATTTTTTATGTTCCATTATATCACATCATATCAATTACAAATAACTTCATACCATCTTGTGTATTAGATACTCCTACTCCTGCTTTAGACAATCCACTAGTTAAACAACCTTGTCTATGACTAGGTGAATTCATAAAATTTATCATTGCTTTTTGAGCTGAATAAGTTTTTGACATAACTTCTATTATAGTTCCAGGACCTGTAATACCATATTGAAATGCTCTAATAGATGGAGATGAGCCATTGAAATTATGTTCAACTATATTATATTTTACACATTCGTTAGCCCAATATTGTGCCACATTATATAAAGAACTATCCCATCTCAATTCATTTAAACCATGTTGTTTTCTAGTAGCATTTAAATAAAGTAACATATCTTGTCTATCATTACCAGATAATATTAAATTGTTAGACGTATTAGAATAATTATTTACACTTACAGGAGTATAAACTTGATTAGTTTTTAATACTTGTGTATAACCTACATAACCAGCTATACCAAATAAACTTAAACCAAATAACATTGCTCCTGCATCAATTGTATCCGTAATATCACCTTATACTGAAAAGTCAACTATAGTTTTTGTTTTAGTTACCCCACCTGCTGTTATTTTTATCATTATATCTCCATCATCTCCAGCACCAGTTCCATCACTTTGCCATATAACTGATTTACCTTCTGCTGGGTCAGCTGGGTCAGCTGATTTTTCAACTAACAATAATGCATTACTAACAGAAGTAACACTTACTGTATTATCTTTTATCCAGTCTAATGCAGCTCTAACATCTTTAATTGTAGATGTATATGTTGTTCCTGTATAAGCTACATTTCTATCATATACTGGTTTACAATCTCCCATTTTATTCACCTCTTAACTAAACGGTTTACGTTCTACTCTTCCATCAGGCCATGTTGTCACCCATTCATTTGTTAATGGGTCATAAACAGTAACACCATATTTTTTATTATATTCATCTAATCCTTGACTGGTTGCATATTGATTTCTTTCATTTGAACTAGCAGCTGCTACTCGTTGTAAATATTCACTAACAGTTAAATTAGATGCGTAACTAGAATCATATATTATTTCTCCTGTAAATGGGTCAATTATACCGCGCTGTCCAGTAACTGCTACAGTTCTACCCGCTCCTGTAACATAAGTTGAAGACATATCTGAACTATTAACTCCTAATGTTCTATAATAAGGCACTATTGCATTACTTGTTATTGGTTGATTCTGACTACTATATTTTTCCTGTGCTGGTGTTACAAATTGATAAGTTGGATTTTCTGCTTTACTTATAGGAGTATAACCTGTTTTTAAATCATAACCAATTAAATCCATTAATTCTTTTGGTAATGTCACATTTTTATCACCATATATAACACCACTTGCATCATCCATTATTTGATTTAATGCATTTTTAATTTCTTCTACTTTAGGATTATCAATTTTAGGTACTGGTATATTTTGTGGTAAATTAATCATATTTTGTATATCTTCTTTTATTGAATCATTACGAAGAATTAAATAACCTACAGCTCCACACGCTACTGCACCTAAAACTAAAACTCCTTTTCCTTTATTACTTTTCTTTTTTTCTCGCATTTCATATTCTACCATTATATCACCTAAACTATTAAACCTTCTAAATAAATTTTGCTTGTGTATAATACGTCATGTGTACAATAAATTATTAATGGTGTATCATACGTAACTATAATAGGATTATTATGTGTTATAACATTATTAAATTCACCATAACCATCTTTATAGTAACTTAATCTTATAGCCTTTCCATTTTTATAATATGTCAAATAACTTTCAATTGTAGTACCTACAGCAGTAATATTTTGTGTAACCATATTTAATTTTATTTTATATGAAGTATTAGTTGGTCGAACTGTTATAGATATAGGTGAATCATAATTTAACTTAAATCCTAAATCTTTTAAGTCTTGTATTTCTTTTTTAGTATATTTACCTATATCAATAATTCTCAATTCTTTTTGTATAGAAGCATTAGTTGACCATAATTTACCAATATATCCTCTAACAGGTGGAACTCTATTGCTTAAATTATAATCTAACTCTACTTTATAGTTAATAGCAACACATAAACCAATACTTGGTCCAACTGTCCTCGATAATGCTACTGCATGAGTTACACTACCTGCAATTCCAATTCCAGAACTAACAGACCTTACATAACCAGAATAAGTTACACTACCCGCAATTCCAATTCCAGAACTAACTGTCCTATTTAATGCTTCAACATGTGTCACACTACCTGCAATACCAATTCCTGAAGTAACAGTTCTTTCATACTCCGTACTAGCCGTACTAATTCCTGTTATGCCTAATCCTATTCCTGCAGCGACAGTTCTAGATAGTGTCTCTACATGAGTTATACTACCTGCAATACCCAATCCAGCTTCAACACTTCTTGAAAATGT
>Ga0209201_1003521_pt1 | contig 13687 bp, 10 predicted proteins | sample AD_UKC055_MetaG_FD_184411 | JGI IMG/M metagenome (GOLD analysis project Ga0209201, IMG submission 184411) | Active sludge microbial communities of municipal wastewater-treating anaerobic digesters from USA - AD_UKC055_MetaG (SPAdes) (version 2) | ecosystem: Engineered > Bioreactor > Anaerobic >...
ACTTCAGGACTCCCCCATCGCATTCCTCCGACCTTTCTTTTCGTCTTCTTATCATCTTCATCTTTAACCTCCGTTTCTACACTAATTTCTCACAGGAGGTTGTCTCAGGGAATGTTGGCATAGAGGGTGAGAAATTTCTCATTGGATTTCCCTTTCTTGTATTCAATCAGATTGGCTCTGATCTATCCAACTGTTTCAATTTTCCAATATCACCTCAGCCTGCATTTCTATTCCAAACCGAAGTCCCTTGAACCACAGATGGCCAAGGCTGTTGATTATTCTCATTGGGGATTCGGTTTGTCTGAATCTCTCTGAAGGGATGATTCTGGTAGGGGCTTCAGACGCACGGCGAGATTCCTGGGTGAACAGCCGAGACTCACACCCGGTCACCCGAATGAACCCCGTTGAAAACCACCGCAATTTTCCCATTGTAACCTCCCTCACGATTCTTAACCAGTCGCGCAAAGTACCAGATTCAAGGGAGATCATAGATCGTCCTGTATAGGAATGTCAAGCATTTTTCTCTGTTTTTTTTGCCGATTTTCAACGGTGATCCTTTGTTCAATTCTGGGCTTTTCCAACGGAGAAACCAAGGGAGAAATATGTTCTATCTCCGTGATAATGAGGGACTTACGAAATGGTTCCTTCTCCCAGGCCCAATTTTGATGATGATTCTCACTTAACACTGGTCTTCAGTGGGGATGGGGTGGTTCCCAGGAAGAAAATTGAGGGGATTTTCGGGGTGGTCGGGTTTACATTCTGACGGCCTTGATACTAGGAACGCCCTGACATAGAATCAGGCCATGCTGTGCTGGGAAGCGATGTGCCATGTACCGGATTTTTGTCCGCCATACAAATCCGAACTTACCGATGCCTTTCGGTATTCCTTATTTTGCAGATCCCCAATCCGTTCAATCCGATGAGATTTCCCGGCGATACACGCCTGACCGGTGTTGGCCACAGAGCGAAGGATGAGAACTATGGAAACGATTCTTTTGCAGATCTCCCGGCAGATCACCTCATGGTATGGTGCCTGGGAAATGGCGGGATTGATTCTCTGCTTTTTTGTTGTCTGGTTAATCGGCTTTTGTTTCCAGTCAGGTCGTCTTTTCCGCGACATTAAGAGGGCAGTTCTCGGACTGCGCGTGAAACCCCGGTCACTGGAGCCAATTCCCGGACCGATTCCATCAGGCTCTCCCGTCGTTCTCCGGCTTGGTGAGGGGGATTTCCGCACCGTCGGGGGCCAGTTTTACCGTCTCCGTGGTGACCGACCGGACGATGCCATGGACCGGCTCGCGATATAGGTTGGGGTTGATGTCCGCCAGGGCGGGGATGGCGACCCACAGGACGGCATAGGACAAAAATGCCAGGGATTTATTCATGTTCCCTCCGGGCAATGCGATCCACAATTTGGATCTGCCCGTTCGCCAGAGTCACAACGATGGAACCGGCGTCCATTGCCTCCAGTCAACCGCACCCCAACCGGAAACGTGAAAATAATTGTCGTCAACGGGACCAATAGTTGACATCATCTCTCAGGGCAGACTTCCTATTCAATCCTTATTCGCCCGGTCAGGCCAAGGTCTTCAATGATTTGTTTTAAGTCAGTTTCAAGATTCCGAAGCAATTGAAATTCGACCGTCACCGAAAAATCGATTCCAATTTTCAGGTCGGAACCACTTCGCAACTTGGGTAGAATCTTTGTTCCTAACCGGTTCCAGATTTCGGGCGGAACATCCCCAGCAATCCGAATTGTCTTTGTTGCCGTGCTTGGCTCAGGTTCTGATTCAGACTCCGGCCTCGGTTCAGGAGTTGGTCCCGGCGCAGGTATGGAGGATGACTCAACTTCGCTGGGAGCTGATTCCGGCACGACTTTATGCTTCTTTGCCCTGGCCTTTAAGAGGAGGAATACCCCCGATTCAAAAGCAACCTCATCTGACGTAATCTGCTCGTTGAACCAGACCCTCTCATATCCCCCATCCGGCTTTTGACCAGACGCCAGACCGAAATCTCCTTTGGACACAAAATCGACTATTTTGCCACGAAGAATCCAATCCGGGTCAACAAGTCTGGTAAGTGAACCATCCAGAAAACTCTGCCGTAAACTTGCCAAGGGCCATGCCCCGGACTCCTTCAACGCCGGAGGCCAGTTGCGCTCGATATACCCAGCACCCACAGACTCGTTCAATAATGCGTTTGATTTCAGCGCTGTAATTACTCGCCCACAGAGTGTCTCTTTGCTGCTCGAATGCCCTGCTCCAAGGTCTATGGTCTTCAGTCCGTCCGGCTCTTGTTTGTCTGCAATAACCACAAACCGATAACCGGCCCATACCTCGTCCTTGGCAGCCTCTTCAGCGTCAGATACGTCTGAGTGGAGATCCGCCTGATCAGTCCGGTCCAACTCCTCGCCCAAGCTACCCTCAGCAATTTCCTTGGCGACACGCTTCCATGCAAGCCATAACTCTGTCTTGTCGCGGAAATCACGCCCTGGTTGCTTCAGACACCATACGAGTGAACCAGGATAAAGCCTGGGGGATTTTCCGCGTTGCTTTGTCCATTCTGCAATTTGACGGCGAGACAAGTCATCCTCTGTCCACTCATCCTCTGGATCAACAATAACAAGCACTAACTTTGGTGTATCTTGGACAGCCATACCGTCGGGCGGGAAAAAAACAAGCGGGATGTTTGCCCCTCGACTGAACTCCTTCTGAACCAGCATCCGCATGGCCGGTTTAATCTCAGACTCTTCATCAAGAGAAGAACGCCGGTCATTTACCACCTTCTTCACGGTGTACTGATAACCAACTTTGAACCCGTCCGATCCCACCCTCCGAAAGAAATATGCGTTGTTTTCAAGGCCGATAGCTGCGTTGTCCACAGATGTTGTATCGACTTCGGGTTCACCGAGGGCAAACCGGATCTCCGGCAAATGTGCGACCTTGTCAACCTGGCCGCCGGAAGACTCAAAGAAAATCGTTGTTCCAACGCGGCGATGAATGTTCCGTAAAGCGCCCTTGGTGTCTACATCAAGCGCGCGAGCATGAGACTGCACTCCGGAGATATCAGTATCAATGGCCGCCCCAAGTCGGGATTCACCAAGCTGCCCCAGCACAACACTCCGGAATTCTAGTACCTCCAGAGGCGCAGAGCCAAGCGTAATGAGTGGCTCCTGCCGAGCCTCTTTGAATTCTGTCCGGTAAGCCCAGGAAATCCACTGGGCAAGCATGGCAAGTGTTCCACGTGTCTGCTGGTATTGTGCAAGTGCCTGCCATTTCCGCTGGAACACAGAGAGCGTTGCCGGATGAAACGGATAACAGACCTCAAAACGTGTCTGCAAATATTCCCTGGACTTGGCCTCTGTTGTTGCACTGTCCACAGCGGTCCATTCGCGTGGCAATTGTGCGCGCCGTTCGAAGCACCAATCCGCATACGTTTTTGAAACGTTCTTGCGAATTCGCTCGCTCCCAAGATCCTCGAAAAGACGACGCCGGACCACCTCACTGATCTCGGTTTCGTCATTAGCAATCAGGTCCTTCGCCACACGGCGGACCACCTTGGTGATCTTGCCCTGCCACTGCATGTCCCAATCCGTCATCTCAACCTGACTACGTGGAAGACTGATGACAGCTGCCCCGTATGTCGTGCCTGTGGTAGCAACGGTCAAATTCTGAATAAAAGCATAGAACTGGTCCGCCATTGCCCGATGCCGGTTCAGGAAATTGAGTACCTCATCAAAGAGCAGAAGCACTGGCCTGCCGGCAGCCTTGAAAACGCGGCCAAGTGCCTCAGTCCCAGGTGGTGTAGTTTTCGCCGCCTTGCCAAGTTCTTTGACCCCATTGTCACCCGCCAATTGCCGAGCAATATCAATCCATGGAGTCTCTTTTCCATCTTGCGGGTCCCAGGCATTTCCGACAAAAGCAGCCACTCTCGCTTCGGGAACCGTTTGGAGACCCGCCTCTTTGAGGAGATCCCCAACTCCGACATATTCCGATGCCTTTCCCACATTCGTCACAAGGTGGTAAAGCGCTGTAAGAGTATGGGTCTTTCCGCCGCCGAACTGCGTGATCAGTGTCATCACTGGCGCAGTATTTGCTGTTTCGCCAGCAAGTCGCCGCAGGACCATCCCTGAGTGTTCCCGCAACGCCCGCGTAAAGCAGGTTCGTGCAAAGAACTGCTTCGGGTCCCTGTAATCTTCCGGTGCAGTCTTGTTGATAACCTGCTCCAAATGAATGGCAAATTCGTCCGGATTGAATGAACGACCTTCACGGACTTCTCTGCGCGGTATGGCGACTTTATACCAAGGTTCCATGCTCAAGACTCCCAGGTTCTCTTGATTCGTTCTTTCTCCACAGTCTTCGCCGATCCCAATACAGGATGCAGGCAAGATGCCTGCGCTACTGACCGGCTACCGTCGAATGCGGATACGGCTGTGTGTAAGCGTCACAAGGACGGCTCCGGTCAGCTCACCTGCGTGATGCTCCAGCAATTCGGCCATCCCGTTTATTTGCTCATCCACCGTTAGCTCCACCAGCCGGACGATAGGGCCGTGCAATAGTCTGCGAACAAACACCAGTTCACCAAAATCCTTATCCTCAGTCACCAGCACGCGCTGATCCTCAAGGGCCAGAGCCAGAAGGCGCTCGTCGCTCGCCCTCGGGTCGATGGCCACCGCCGATAGCACGTCATGGCCCTGGTCCACCAAGAACGCATCCAGGGAGCGGGACGAAACGCAAACGTCCAGCAGAAATCTCATGATGCCCGGACTCCTGCGATCCGGTCCTGCACCTGTTCGCCGGCCAGCGACCGGTGGGCGTAGGCCAGACACGCGTGGATGTCGGCTGGCTCCAGAAACGGGTACTCTTTCAGGAGTCGCTCCGGCGTATCCCCGGCAGCCAACATGCCAAGCACGTGTTCAACGGCGATCCGCATACCGCGGATGACCGGCTTGCCGCCAAAGATCGCCGGGTCCGTCGTAATACGTTGGATCAATTCGTCTTCAGTCATTGGTTTTTCCTCGCTCAATAGTCTCTGGTTTGTGGGCCGGTTTGAATTTGTGTCCTTTGATATCCGAGGACCCCTTATTGTCGCCATCCAATTCTCTCAACTTCCTCACCTCAAATTAACCCCAAACCATAACCCCTGGACCATAAACCCTAAACCTATCTCGGTACCGCCAACAGCATGGCGTCCAGCAAGCGTTTTTCTTCGCTGCCTTTAGGATACAAGGCGGAGAGAGCATTGGCCAGACGAAGGAAATCCGGTCCACGGTCGATTTCGGATTTGATCAGCATCCGCAAGGCGTTCGCCTGGCCTCCTGCCTGAAGAAGCATAGCGGCATGAACACGGTCAAGCGTTGTGGCCTTATGCTCCACGTGTAGATCGACAGGACCGGCGTCCATTATTGCCTTGCCACGGCCCCGCCGGGGAATTCTCTGGGTACGATCCGCCTCAAATTCCGGAAGGAGCATCTGCTGAAGGTCTCTCTTGGGGTCTTCAAGAATCCAATCCGCGATGGCTTGGGCCTGTTCCTGTCCGAACAGTTGCTTTGCGCGTTCCGACACGGGCAACAAACGCACCACACCCTTCTCTGTCTTGATGACGCGGCTCTCCCATTTGGCAAGATTGATCCCCAACGGTTGTGCAAAACGGCGGACCACATCGAAAATCAGGGTGAAGCCTTTCGGTTTCTTTTTGGGTGTTTCTTCCTCGTCGTCATACTCGGTCTCTGGTTCCTCGTTTGTGGTCGCTGGTTGTGAACCGGAAACCAGAGACCCGGAACCAGAAACTCCATTGGTGCTTTGCAGGGTCCAGAGGAAGAGGGCGGTGAGACGTGCATCTTCTTCGAGAGCGCCTGCCGCGCTGTTTCGTGCCTTGGCTTCCGCCGTGCCGAGGACCTGCTCCAGAGCGCTACGACCGACAATTTCCCAGACGTACGAGAGATATCCCCGGAGATGCGGTTCTCTTTCCGTTGGATCACCGCCTAACGGGATCTCACGTTCTGCCGGATCGACCACCTTGGAATAGCGACTGTAGATTTCCAATGCCGGACCGATACAGGCAAAAACAAGATCCGCACCACGGATACCCTCACCTTGAAGTCTTTCCATCCAGTCACCGACTCGTTTGGGTAGTTCACGCAAGACATCCGCCCAGTCACCCACCGGCGCATCTTCAGGACGGGGACGGCAGATAAGATGGACGCTGGTGGCAAGGGCAGCGGAATCCTGTGATCGAAGCCGGCCAGGGCGTTCTGTTGCTACCGGCCAAGATGCAGTGATAGTCCAACCGCCTTGAGTCATACCTGAAAGAAGAGATTCCCAACCTTCGGTTGTCTTGTGGGCGAAAACAATTGAGCCTATGCCTCCAGCCTTTAGAATCCGACGTCCCTCAGCAAAGGCCTTGGCCATTGTTTCTTCAAAAAAGGCTCGGTCCTTAGGTCTGCCATTTACACTTTTTGTTTCGTCCTGTACGGCTTCGCGGGTCTTTGGGGATAAGTTGTTATTTGGCTCGTGCGGATCACGCAAGGATATTTGGTTCGGCAAGGTGCGTTTCAGCCAGACGAGAAAGAAGTCTGATAGATCAGCATAAGGGATGGCGTCATAGTATGGAGGATCGGTGAAAACAACGGTCGAAGACTCATCAGGTAAAGGTGATTGGATTGCGTCGGCCTGCTGGACCTGTCCATATGATCCAGGCGAATCCAGCGAACCTTCGATAACATTTACAACAAGTTCAACACCGCTCAGGTAATTTCCCGTAGCGCCCGAGAAGATGGCGACCTCCGCGAAGTCCCAGACGATGGGCAGAGCCTGCCGACCAAAGACATGTTCAATTGTTTCTCGGATTTGATTCCATACAGCCAAAGATGCATTCTTATCTGCAAGACGGCTTAATGCACAGGCCATAGGTAATGCGACAGATTTGCTCTGACTAGCCAATGATCCGCCTATGCTTACCAATGCCGTCTTCTGCCGTGCCGTGAAGAGATCCCCCCATTGCAACATTCCGTAACGTTGTACGCGGAAACCCAACGTTCCGATTGGCGGCAGTGGCTCGTCCGGTACTGGGCAAAGGCCCTTCTTTCCGCCGCGTTCCCACTCATCGAGAATCTGTTTGAGCCGCTTCTGCGCTTTCCAGACTGCCTGATAGTCCCTCTCGGTAGGCAGGCGATAGTGACGTCCTTGTTCACCAGGCTTGAGAGTCACCACGGCCAGCATCCGCGCCCCACCGATTCGCGTAGCGCAGACATCTTGTCTGCGTTTCGTTGCAGGCTGGAAGCCTGCGCTACCAAAGATCACATCCGCACCGCCGCGCTGCTCGGAAAGCTGCGCACGCACCCGGTCGGGAGAAAGAACCGTACCACAACAGAGGCATGTTGCTTTTGCCCTTGTCACCGTTCCACCCGGCACTTCCTTGTCCGTCTTCGGTTCGAATATCTCAAATTCCACCGTAGCGCAGGCATCTTGCCTGCTCCTGTCGGAAGCATCTTGCCTGCATTCTCCCTCTTCCATCCAAAACCAAGGCCACTTCTCCGGCTCAGTCGTCAATCCTGCTTTCACCGGATTGTTGCCGATATACTCCAGAATCCGCCAATAATCCCTCTCGTCTCTCACCAGGTGGTCGTAAGACTCCGGCTGCCAGAATTTCTTGTCCGTCCGGCCGAGAACCTTGTTCGCCTGGTTTCCCGTATAGGACTTCCAACTATGGAGTATCGAGGAAAGGGTATGCTGACCCTTCGGAGTCACAAGGACGTGAACATGATTCGGCATGATCACATAGGCGTGAAGGTGATAACGTTCGCCGTCAAAATGACGCAACGCATCGGCCACGATCTTGGAGATTGCGGGGTCTTTTAGCCAGGAATCTCCTCTCCCCGTGTCCAGGTACTCGTCAATCTTGTGCGAAATGCTATCCCGGAGTTCTTGCTCTTTCTCGGAAGAGATCCTGCCGAGACGACGTTGGAGGTCGGCCCGTTCTGCGGATATCTCCTGTTCGAAACGGTCCAGGACAGTTTTGGGCAATGTCCCCGCCAGGCGGAAAGTGACATAATAAGTTGCACCTTCGGACTTCCAATGAGGAAGATAGCCTCGATCATGCTTTCCGGAGCGCAAATGGTCTTCGGGCGGGGTGGAAGGTTTGGAGGTGCTTTTGTGCAGGCTGGAAGCCTGCGCTACGGGTCGCAACGCCCGCTTTCGGTTTGCTTTTTTGCAGAGCCAGAATGAGCGCATGAGCGGAATTTCCGCCCCACAATTTGGCGATTCACATTTCACCGTCCGTGCCCAGAGGTAGGCAATCGGAGTGGCTCCATCCGGGTCTTTCGGATAGAACTCGGCAAGTTCTTTCTCCGCTTTTTCCTTGATTTCTCTCCCGACACGCCGCAGTTCATTGGCAAGTTCCGGTCCATGACGCGGAATATCTTCGAGCATGACCTTGAGGATAAGGCAGGCAACCGGATTCAAATCGCTGGCAAATGTCTCACAGCCCAGCCTCAATGCCTCCAAGGGTATCGAGCCTCCCCCAGCGAAGGGATCTACGACAAGTGGAGTCTCTTCGGGATGCGCCGCTTTAACCAGCCCACGTGAAACCTCCAAGTAGGTTGGGTCATTGGAAAGATCCCAATTGGAAAACCGACCAATAAACTCAAGCAGTGCCTTTCGCAGATCTATGTCTTTCTGCCCGATTTGTCCATGAATCCGGCATAGAAGATCTCTGGCCTCTTTTCTGAATTCATCAGGGCAAGAATCATCACAAGGATCTGGCAGCAACAGTGCCAAGAGCATCGCCCGGCACGCCGCCAACGGACGCCTTGCCCACCAGAGGTGAAGAGTCGATGGATGCCCGTGGCGAATGGATTTCTCCCGCGCCGAGTGTTTGGAAACCTCCGCAATCGGAAAATCCACTTCCGCCAGGCGTTTACATTCTTTCGGGATCATTCTCCGTGTGTCTCCATTTAGTCGCTTTCTCTCTTCAACCTTCTAATCAAGCGCATACGCTCCCTGCTCATGAAGAACGGATATGCAGCCGCCGAGAGGGCAAATCCAAGCCCCATCCATGGCCATGCGATGGTAAGTTTCTGGAATAGATTAGGGCCTTCGCCATACCGCCATACAAGGTATCCGATGACAGTCTCTACAACAACAAATACGCCCAATACCAAGGTGGTCCTCCGGAGCACAGATTTCCAAAGTCGATCATGGCTGACAGCATCGCCGGTCTTTCGACACTGGACGATCAGGGCGCGTTTGAGATTGTGTAAGGCGGAAATGGACGGTTCGTAGAGGCGTTTTAGCGCGTCTTCTGCCTCGGAAACGGATAAGATTCCTTTCCAGAATGAGTAGATTGACGTCGCCAATTCTCTGAATTGCGCAAGGTCAACATTATGTTCAGTCCCGGCCACACACAACATCTCCAATGTCCGGTTAAAGCCTGCCAGCCAGTCGTCGTCAAGGGAGTGACTTAAATCTACAGATTGGGCAGGCGACAGCAGAAAGACGGTATCGAATCCCGCTATGCACTGAATCATGCGATCACAGTTCGCCAGCAGATCACGCGGCTGAAGGTTTCGATAGTCGTTGATCAGATTGTCTGTCGCTTCCATCTGTTTGTCCCAGATGAACTGAAATAACGGATTGTCGTCGAAATCATTCATATCTTTTCGCTCATGCCGAATGGACATCTCTCACGCCGAATGATAAACATGACTGCAATCGGAGAATCTCCTACAGAGTCAAGAAGGTCTCTTCCCCCCCTCACCCGCCATCATCGGTTTTGTGATTGCCCTCACATCCATTGAGTAATGTTGCACTTTGGTTACCTCATGCCATGGAATTCTGGCAGGGTCCTTGATTGGTTCCTGCATTGTCGGAGTTGTGCCGCAATTCGTGACCACATACAGCCAATAACAATCACGCCGATCCTCCGCCACACGTCGTTCATTGGGCGTAAGGTAAATCGTTCCCGTGGCTTCTTTCAGTCCCTTCACCTCAATGAGCCGCAGTTCACCGGAATTGATATCGAGACTTGTAACGTCATATCCAAGGTTCTTTTCATGAACATCATAGACCTGTCGTCCCTGAGACTTCTCATATTCCATTACAACCCGCATGGACACCGCCTCGGTTTTCGGGTCCGGCTGCATGTTTCGAACTTCGGGTGTTTCACGTTCCGGGTGTGGCAAGACAAGAACGCTTGTGATGCGTTCGACGGATTGAAGTGTGAGCGATCTTTCCTGCTCCAATTCTTTTCGTCGTCGTTCGCGCCGGGCCATCAGCTCCTCATGACGGCTTTCGGCCTGGGCCAACCGTCCCTCGGCACCGGGGACGCCTCTTTCTTTGTCATCATTGGCTTTTCCAATCTCTTCATCCGCCCGCTGAAGAAGTTCCGTGAGGGACAATTCCACATGGTCGGAGATACGGGCGACCTCGACCAAACGCTCTGCCCGTGTTTCTTCGAGAAAAGCCTGAAGAGCATTCTTGAACAGCCAGGCCGAAGGTTCCGGTTCGGTGGCCACGGCAGGAAGATCTTTCGGCGGCTCAGCGGGCAGGAAATTCCCCAGTATGTTCGGCTCACGCAAATATGGATCGGCGTTCTCCGTAAGTTCCACGGCAAAGAGCCGCTCGTGGACTCTGTGACCAAGGCCATCGACCACACAGGCACGATAGAAATCAATCCGAGCAGGTTCATTGTGCTGGAGAGAATAGAAACAGGCTCCCTGGCTGAAGGTCTCTGTGGCTTTCTCACAGGTATGCCTTCGGATTGCCTCAAACAGAGGATGACCGGGTGTTACCCATTCAAGATTGTGTCTCTCGGCGATTTCGCGGTCTGTGGAACAGCGCGGGTATTTACTCGCAAGTGCCGGAAGTTTCCAGTCCGACTCACGTTCATAACGACGGAGAACGGAAGGTGTCCGGGCAGGCTCGAAGGTATGAGCCATATTGGAGATGTCTTTGAGTTTGAGGGGAACATATTCGGAGGCCTCCCGAATGAACCGCGCAATGGTTTCCGGCACAACCCGACGTTCCTGTGCCTTGGCTTTGCGTTCAATCAGCATCTCCAGGTTCAGCTTTTTTGAAGCCAATCCCTCAAGAGCATTCTGGCAAATAGCGCGAAATCGCCCCTCGTCCACATTGCCAAGCAGTCGGTCTTCAAGATCCGCATCCCCAAGTTTGCCTGAGTAATAATCCCGCAGCACACGTTCCACATGGGCAGCAGGAAGCACCTCACCGACAACATTGAAAACGGCATCGTCATCAAGGGCATCGCGGATTTCCTGAAGTTTTTCCAATAAACGTTGCAGGACCCGCCCTTCAATGGTATTCGTTGCCACGAAGTTGAAGATCAGGCAGTCCTTGCGTTGGCCATAGCGATGAATACGGCCCATGCGCTGCTCAAGACGATTCGGATTCCAGGGGATGTCATAATTGAAAAGGATGTTGCAGACCTGGAGGTTGATCCCTTCCCCTGCCGCTTCCGTAGCCACAAGCACCTGAATTCCGCCTTCGCGAAACTGTTGTTCTGAATAAAGCCTTGTTCCAGGCTCATCGCGTGAGCCGGGAGGCATACCGCCATGAATGCAGCCCACTTTGAAATCCCAAGTCTTCAACTTATCGAGAAGATAATTGAGCGTGTCCTTGAACTCCGTGAATATCAGAAGTCGTTTCTCAGGATGATCAAAAAATCCTTCCCGATGGAGAAGGTCTTTGAGCTTGGAGAGTTTGGCTTCGGAACCGGAGTCTTCGACAGATTGAGCCTGTTTTGAAAGTTCCCGGAGTTCGGCGATTTCTTCGCGGACCTGCTCAGCATTTCCGGCAAGCGTGATGGCTTCAATCATCTGTTCCAGTCGTTCGCGTTCGCCGTCTTCCATTTCCTCCAGTTCTTCAGGATCGGGAATATCCGGCGGAGCGATGCGGACAAGCTCCTGAGCACGCTTCAGGCCTTCCTCAAGCCTGCGAGCACGATTGTCCAGGCTGTGCCTCATGGCATGGATACTGGAGGCCAGTCTACGCTGATACAGGGCCATCAGGAATCCAACTGCGCGGGCACGAAGATCGTCTCCCAGTGCGGCAGCCTTCACACTCTGGCGTTTCACAAAGCGGCTGATTTCTTGATAGAGTTTGAACTCCGCCCCGTCAATCTGAAAATCAACCGTGTGTGGGATACGCTTTGTGAATATCTTTTCGGCAGCCCAGGTTCCGTCCGGTCGTCGTTCAGGAAAATAAACCATCGCTTCTTTGGTTCGGCGCAAGTAAAAGGGAGCCTGGCGCCGCTCCATAGCCTCACGGATGGAACGGACATCTGCATAGGTGTCCGTATCAAGCAATTGAAGGAATAACGTGAAATTCTCCGGATCGCCTTTGTGGGGTGTGGCCGTCAACATCAGGATATGATCCGATGTATCCCGCAGAAGTTCACCAAGAGCATAGCGTGCAGTCTTGCGGGCAGGAGGCGACCACGACATGCGATGGGCCTCGTCCACAATCACCAGATCCCAATAGACCTGTTTCAACCCTGGCAGGATCTCGGTTCGTTTTGCAAGGTCGAGCGATGTTATGACCTTTTTCTGTTCCATCCATTGATTGACGCCGAACTGATCACGAATATCCCCACCCTTTAGAACAAGAAACTTCTCGTCAAATTTCTCTTTCAGTTCCCGCTGCCACTGAAAAGAGAGATTGGCCGGACACACGACAAGAATCCGCTCGGCAAGCCCACGCAACCGAAGTTCACGGATGAGGAGACCCGCCATAATGGTCTTACCGGCTCCTGCATCATCAGCAAGCAGGAATCGGACACGGGCAGGTTTCAACAGATATTCATAAACGGCTTCAAGCTGGTGCGGCAGAGGATCAACACGAGAGATTGACAAACCAAAATATGGATCGAATTCCCATGCAATACCGAGTGAATAAGCCTGAAGTCCCAGGCGAAGGACTTGCCCGTTGCCATCGTAAATAAATCCTGCATCGAGAATAGAGAGTCTTTCCAGATCCTGGACCGTAAGAGTCACTTTGCGAAAACGGTCGGATTTTGTTCCCACCAAACCAACAGTCCAGCTGCCCTCGCCATTGTCGTGTAATGTCTCAACACGCATCGGCTCGTTGAAAAGCGGGCCAATTACGATGCAACCTTCCTGGATTGAGCAATTCGTACGTACCGCCATTATCATCCCTTCCCATTACCCGGACACTGCGAATCATGGGTGTGCGAATCCATCCGTTTATCAGATGATTCCTTGTGGAGGCCACGAGAGATGTTTGACACGACTCGTTGGCATTTGCTTTCGAGATTGTCACTTGCAGGCCGTATCCCGCTTATTGCCAAGATCGGACGTTGTGACCCCACAGAGAGAGAGGTTAGCGAATTTGGCAATGGTTTTGCGTCGGAAATGTATTTGAGGAAGATGAGGCCCAGGACGACATGCTTATACTCAGCAGCGTCCAGGTTGTTGCGGAGTTTGTCTGCCGCTTTCCAGAGCTGGTTCTCAAATCCCAGTTTTGCCCCGTTATTGCGGTTACTCACCATATTGCATCACCTTGCCTGAGGGTGAAATCTCAAGACAAAACCACTGCCTAAAACCGCCATGATTGATATCTTACTCCGGATTTTCGTCCCAAATCAACCGAAATCAACCGGCAATACCTCAAGAACTTCCCTCAAACTTTTATATATATAAAGTTTTGTATACCCA
>Ga0209201_1003522_pt1 | contig 13683 bp, 11 predicted proteins | sample AD_UKC055_MetaG_FD_184411 | JGI IMG/M metagenome (GOLD analysis project Ga0209201, IMG submission 184411) | Active sludge microbial communities of municipal wastewater-treating anaerobic digesters from USA - AD_UKC055_MetaG (SPAdes) (version 2) | ecosystem: Engineered > Bioreactor > Anaerobic >...
CTTAAGATAGCATGTTGGCAGAACGAAGCCAGGGGTGATGCGCGAATGCTGTCACTCAAGTGATGCGCGAATGCTGTCACCTGGCCATTACGAGCACGAATCCAGAACCCAGGTCCCAGATCCTTCGTTCCGTTTGTCCCACGCCGGGCGACCCGCAAGGCGGGTCGAACATGGGTAGCCCCGGGCGCGAACCCGGGGTGTGTCGGGCCGGGAGGGGATGGTTCCGACCCGCAAGGCGGGTCGAACGTGATCGGGTGCGTCGGCGGGGCATGAGTTGTCCCGAAGCCCCAAAACCGCTCAACCCTGGCATTCCGTCATTTCCCTCGAAATCCGGATCCACATTCGACCCGCCTCGCGGGTCGCGCTCCCCCACCGGACGGTCAACCGACTCCCCGGGTTTCACCCGGGGCTACCCACGTTGGACCGGCCTCGCCGGTCCCCTTCGGACATCGGACATCGTGGATCGGCCGGCCCCCGTTGCAGGGGAATTGCGGACCGCCTTCCCAGCGGCCTGCGACGCAGTAGCGCCCGTCCCCGCCGGACGGGCGCCGAGAAACTCGGCAGGAGGTGGCGGGATCCCGATAGATCCTCGCCGCAACGAGATTCGGAGCCGTGGGCGAATCGTACAACCGTGCCGAGGGGGCGGGCCGCGGCCTACGGCGCCGTATTACGGGAACGAGCCTCGATTATGAGCACGATTACGATGACGATGACGATTACGAACACGAAATCCGAAGTCCGATGTCCGCATTACGGGAACGAGCCTCTAGTCTCGAGCCTCGAGTCCCGATTACGATCACGATTACGAATTACGATTACGAGCACGAACCATCAACCATCAACTATCAACCATCAACTCTCCCTGTGTCGTGTCCACATTCGGACCCCGGCCACCCATCCACCCGCGCTTGAACTATACAACAACAGCAGATTTCTGGTGCTTCCCGGCCGGGCCCGATGATATAATTCAATCCCTTTCCGGATCGGCGTTCCAGGCGGCCACGCGCCCCCTTACCGCCGGCCCGGAGAACGGTGTCGCCCGGTACGGTCGGACAATTTTTCCCCGGAGGATCCCATATGGGAATGACCATGGTGCAGAAAGTCCTGGCCCGGGCCATCGGCCAGGCCCACGTGAACGTCGGCGACGTGGTGGAGCCGGCGGTGCGCACGGCCATGTCCCACGAGAACGGGGCGCTGGTGATCAACCAGTTCCTCGAAGTGTACAAGGACACCGGCCTTGAGCCGAAGGTGTGGGACCCGTCGAAGATCGTGCTCATCTTCGACCACCGCGTCCCCGCCGAGAGCTCCAAGACGGCCACCAACCACAAGAAGATCCGCGAGTTCGCGGCCAAGCAGGGCATCCCCAACCTGCATGACATCCGCGGCGACGAGGGCGGCATCTGCCACCAAATCCTGCCGGAGAACGGCTACGTCCACCCCGGCACGGTGCTGGTGGGCACCGACAGCCACACCACCTCCCACGGCGCGCTGGGCTCCTTCGCCTTCGGCATCGGCGCCACCGAGATGGCCGCCGTCTGGGCGCTGGGCCGCGTGCTCAACGTCGAGGTGCCCGGCACCATCAAGGTGAACGTCACCGGCGAGTTCCCGCGCCACGTGCTGCCCAAGGACCTGATCCTGCATCTCATCGGCCGGCTCACCGCCGAGGGCGCCAACTTCAAGGTGATCGAGTTCCACGGGCCGACCATCAAGAAGATGTCCACCTCCGGCCGCCTGGTCATCTGCAACATGACCGTGGAGGCCGGCGCCACCTCCGGCATCGTGCCCCCCGACGAGGAGACGGTCCGCTACCTGCGCGAGGAGGCGGGCCTCCCGGGACCCTTTGACATCTTCGGCCCCGACGCCGATGCCGTCTACGACCAGGTGATCGACATCGACGTCGCGAAGCTGACGCCCCAGATCGCCTGTCCCCACACCGTGGACAACGTCAAGCCCATCGCCGCCGTGGCCGGCACCAAAGTGCAGCAGATCGTCATCGGCTCCTGCACCAACGGCCGCCTCGACGACCTGGCCGTGGCCGCCGGCATCCTGCGCGGCCGGAAGGTCGCCCGCGGCACCCGCATGCTGGTCTTCCCCGCCTCGGCCCGCATCTACCAGCAGGCCATGGAAAAGGGCTATCTGCTCGACTTCATGCAGGCCGGCGCCGTGGTGATGAATCCCGGTTGCGGGCCGTGCCTGGGCGTGCACCAGGGCGCGCTCGGCGACGGCGAGGTGGCCCTGGCCACCACGAACCGCAATTTCAAGGGCCGCATGGGCAACCCCAACGCCGAGGTGTATCTCTGCTCCCCGGCGGTGGCCGCCGCCAGCGCCGTCACCGGCGTGATCACCGATCCCACGAAAGGAGAATGAAGCCATGGCCAAGATCGTGCGCAAACTTGGAGATGACATCTCCACCGACATCATCTACCCCGGCCGGTTCATGGCCACGGTGCTCCCCACCGAGACGCCCCAGTTCGCCTTCGCCGACGATGCCGACCTCAACGGCCGGCTGAAGAAGAAGGAGATCGCCCCGGGCAGCGTCCTGCTGGGCGGCAAGAATTTCGGCTGCGGCTCCTCGCGCGAGCAGGCCGCCTCCTGCCTGGTGGGACACGGGCTGATCATCGTCGCCCGCGACTTCGCCCGGATCTTCCTCCAGAACGGGATCAACCTGGGCCTGCAGACCGTCATCTGCCCCGACATCGACGCCAACGAAGGGGACGAGCTGGAGATCACCGAGACGGCCGTCACCAACACCGCCACCGGCAAGACCTTCAAGCGGCTGCCGCTCCCCAAGGCCCGCCAGGCCATCGTGGACGCCGGCGGCCTGATCCCCTACGCCCGCAAGAAGCTGCTGGAAGAAAAAGGCAAGAAGTAAGCCGGACCGGACGGCTGACGGAAATCGAACGGGCGGCCCCCTCGGGCCGCCCGTTTCATATTAATCACCACAGAGGCACGAAGGGCACAAAGAGTGTTAATAGTTGGTAGTTGATAGTTGATGGTTCGGAGATCGGGGTTCGGAGATCGGGGTTCGGGGTTCGGGGATCGCGGTTCGTGCTCGTAATCGTATTTCGTAATCGGGATCGTAATCGGGCTCGTAATCGGGCTGTTTGAAGGTTCTTAACAGTTGATGGTTGATCGTTGATGGTTGATGGTCGTTCCGTCTCCATCCCGCCGTCTCCATCCCGCCGTCTCCCTCCTGCCATCTTCCGTCTCCCCTCTCTCGTCTACCGATTCACCGATTCACCCATTCACCGCCCCCAAATGCCAAATGGTCAATGACCAAAGACAAATGGAATGGTCCCTTTGTGTGCTTGGTGTCTTTGTGGTGAATGGTCTATCGGACCGCCGCTCATTCGAGGCGCTTGAGGATCACCACGGTCATGTCGTCGTACTGGGCACAGCCCATGGCGTGATCCTGAACGGCGCTGAGCAGCCGCCGAATGAGTTGCTCCGCCGGCTTGTGGCGGTAGTCGGCCACGGCGCGCACCATCCGCTCTTCGCCGAACTCTTCGCTCCGGTCGTTCGTCGCCTCGGAGATCCCGTCGGAATAGAGCAGCAGCAGATCGCCCGGCGCAACCCCCACCACCGCCTCCGCGAACGGGAACGACTCCATCACCCCGAGCACCACGCCGCCCGCCTCCAGCCGGCGCACCTCGCCGCCGCGGGTGATCAGGTACGGGTAGTTGTGGCCGGCGTTGACGTACGTCAGGCGGTGGCTGTCCCGTTCCAACTGCGCGTAGAACATCGAGGCGAACTTCCCCGTCCGGGTGCAGTGGTAGATCTGGGTGTTGGCCCACTGGACGCACTCGGACGGCGTCGCGTGCAGCAGGGTCTGGGTCCGGACCGTGGCCTGCACGTTGGACATGAGCAGCGCCGCCGGCATCCCCTTTCCCGAGATGTCGCCGATGGAAAACGCCAGCCGGTCCGCTCCCAGCGGGATAAAGTCGTAGAAGTCGCCGCCCACCTCTTTCGCCGGCAGGCTCTTGCCCACGAGCTCATACCCCGGCAACGCCGGCGATTCCGTGGGCAGCAGGTTGACCTGGATCTCGTAGGCCAGCCGCAGGTCCTCCTGCATCCGGGCCAGCGCCGCCTCCTCCTCCAGCAGCCGGGCGTTCTCGATCACCTGGGCCGACTGCGTGGCGATGATGGACAGCAGCCGCTGGTCCTCGCTGCTGAACCCCTCCGCGGTCTTCTTGTTGAACAGGGCGATCTGGCCGATCATCTTCCCCTTGGCCATGAGCGGCACGCTCAGCAGCGAGCGGATGGACGCGCCCTCGCCGGCGACGTACTGGAAGCGCGGGTCGCGCGCCAGGTCGTTCACCACGAGCGGCTGCTGGTTCTTGAGCATCCAGCCGGTGAGGCTCATGTCGAGCCGGTAGGGCCGGTCGAACCGCGACTGGTCGATGCGGCGCACGATGGTGTGGAACTGGTTTTCCTGCGGCCCGGTGTCCAGCAGCAGCACCGCCCCCTGCTCCACCTCCATGTGCTTGACGCATTTCTGGGTGATCAGGTCCAGGATCTGCTGCACCGCCAGCGCCGAGCCGATGGCGGTGGCGATCTCGTTGAGGATCGACAGCTCCTTGACCGACCGGCGCAGCCGGCCGAGCTCCGCCTCCTGGGCCAGGACCTTCGCGGCCAAATCCTCGCTGCTCATAAGACACCCCCGTGCGGCGGCCCGCGTCCGCCGGCGTTTCGTGGGATCGGCTGGTTTGTCTCCAGCATACTCGGGGACTCCGGCGGTGTAAACACCTAACTATCCGATTGACCTTTCAGTTTTTGCTCCGTTACAATAAGAACAACTATTCTGTCTCACCTGCATGTGGCCGGATGCGTCGGATCGACGGGCGCATCGAAGCGGGCTTCCGCCTCTTGATCGGTGCGCCGGGAGCGCGGGCATGGCCATGGAACGGGCCTTCAGAAAGGCAATCGAATCGCTCGAGGCGATCTTCGCCTTCGTCGACGAGTTCCGCCTTCAGGAACCCATCCCCGACGAGCCCCTCTACGCCGTGAATCTGGCGCTGGAGGAGCTGTTCACCAACATGGTCAAGTACCATCCCGAGTCCCGCCGGGACGTGGTGATCCGCCTGGAGCGGGTGGCCGACGCGCTGGTGGGAACGCTGACCGATTCCGACGTGGAGCCGTTCGACATGACCCTCGTGCCCGCCCCCGCGGAACCGCCTTTGGAGAAGAACCATCCGGGCGGCCTGGGCCTGCACTTGGTGCGGCAGATGGTGGACGATCTGCGCTATGCCCACGCCGATGGCCGGAGCACGGTGATTTTCGTCAAGAAATTGAGGTGACCGCATGCTAGACGTGAAGATCGGCATCGACGGCGACATCCGGCTCGAGGGGCGTTTCGACGCCGCCCAGGTCCAGACCGCGCGGGCGGTGTTCGACACGATCACCACGTCCGCCCGGGTGGACTTCAGCGCGCTGGAATACATCTCCAGCGCCGGCCTCGAGGTGCTGCTGGCCACCCAGCGGCGACTCATGGGCGCCAGGCACGCGCTGACGCTGGTTCACCTCAATCCGCACATCCGGAACGTGTTCCGGTACGCCGGCTTCGAGCATATCTTCAAGATCGAGTGAGGCGGGGGGACGCCCGGACGCCGCATGGGGAAGCGGCCGGCCGGATGTTCTTTGGGGTCGGTTGTCAGCGAGCGGTCCGTCACGGGACGACGGAGGGGTTGCGCGAACGACATAATTCACCAACCATTGCCGCCCCGGGCGGTAATTGGATTAAGACAGCATCAAATCCCGTCCGGAGATCGAACTCCGGCAGGAAAAGGAGGTTGCTATGACCACCGGGGATAACGCGCCTCAGGCCGGCAACAAGTACTGGCTACCGGTTGTGCTTGGTCTGGCGCTCGTTGGTGTCGTTGTGTATTTCCTGTTTTTCTACCCGCCGGTGACGAACCAGGAGGCCGGCGGCACCATCGCGGGGGCCCAGAAAGCGGACAAGTACCAGTCCCAGCAACTCGGCGAGCAGGACGTGATCCTGCAGGACACCGAGCTGCAGGCCATTCTGCAGAACGACCAGGTCCAGAAGCTGATCCAGGATGACAGCTTCCAGAAGGCCTTCGCGGCGAAGGAAGTCCAGGCCGCGCTGGCCAATAAGGATGTGGTCGCCGCCCTGGCCAACAAGGACGTGCTGGCGGCGCTCGCCAACAAGGACGTGATGGCCGCGCTCGCCAGCCGGGATGTCGCCGCCGCCCTCGGCAGCCGCGACGTGGTCGCCGCGCTGGCCAACAAGGACGTGTTTGCCGCGCTGGGGAGCCGGGACGTCCTGGCCGCGCTGGCCAACAAGGATGTGGTCGCCGCCCTGGCGAGCCGGGACCTCCGGACCGCGCTGGGGAGCCGGGAAGCCGCGGCGGCGTTGGGCAGCCGTGAGCTGGCCGCCGCGCTGGCCAGCAAGGATGTCGCCGCCGCCCTGGCCAACAAGGACGTGGCCGCCGCCCTGGCCGGCAAGGACCTGCTGGCCGCGCTGGGGAACAAGGATGTGCTGGCGGCGCTGGCCAACAAGGACGTGCTCGCCGCCATGGCCAACAAGGACATGCTCGCCGCCATGGCCAACAAGGATCTGGCTGCCGCCCTGTGCAACAAGGACGTGGTCGCCGCCCTAGCCGGCCGGGACGCCGCATCGCCGCTCGCCGGCAAGGACATGGCGGATCTGCTGGCCAGCAAGGGCTTCGCTGCGGCGCTGTCAAATCGTGACGTGCGGACCGCTCTGGACGGCCGGGGCCTGCTGGCCGCCCTGTCCAACAAGGCCGTGCTGGCAGCGATGGCCAACAAGGATCTGGCCGCCGCCCTGGGCAACCGTGACTTCGCCGCCGCCCTGGGCAACCGCGACTTCCTCGCCGCGATGGCCAACAAGGATTTCGCCGCCGCGCTGGCCAACAAGGACCTGCTGGCCGCCCTGGGCAGCCGGGACTTCGCCGCCGCGCTGGGCAGCCGCGACCTGCTATCCGCCCTGGCCAACAAGGATGTCGCCGCCGCGCTGGCCAACAAGGACTTGGCCGCCGCCCTGGGCAACCGCGATATGGCCGCCGCCCTGGGCAACCGCGACTTCGCCGCCGCGATGGCCAACAAGGACTTCGCCGCCGCCTTGGCCAACAAAGATTTCGCCTCGGCCATGGCCAACAAGGACATGGCCGCCGCCCTGGGTAACCGCGACTTCCTCGCCGCGATGGCCAACAAGGACTTCGCCGCGGTGATGGCCGACAAGAACTTCGCCGCCGCCGTGACCGACCGGAACTTCGCCGCGGCGATGGGCAGCCGGGATTTCTTCAGCAATCTGATGAGCCGGGACCTGAGAGCCAACGAAGGGAAGTAGCAAGCTTCCCGAACCTCCTCCGGACCGGGGCGGACGCCCCGGTCCGGCTTTTGGCGTCTGGCACGGGATCTTGCCTGGATCCGGCCGACGGTCCGCCCGCGACGGCAGCACTTCCAGCCTGAGGCTGGCGGCGCTGCCGGCCGGGTGTGGACCGCCGGCGGTCCTGTTTGGCCGGCGCGCGTCGCCGGCGGCCTGACTCGCAGGCGGGGGTGAACCATGCGCAATTGCCGGCGGGCGTGGGTGGCGGCGTTTCTGGCGGTCGTGGTGGCCGCCATTCCCGTGCGGGGCGGCCTGCAAACCATCGAGACGGACAACCTCCGGCTCATCTACTTCGGCAAGCTGCACGCCTACATCGTCCCCCATGTGGCCCGCTGCCTGGAGAACTCCCTCAAGACCCACCGGGAGGTGTTCGGCTACGAGCCCACCGGCAAGATCACCGTCCTGCTTCACGACTTCAACGACTACGCTAACGCCTCCGGCGGCGCCATCCCGGTGAACCACGTGATGCTCGGGCTGGCCCCGTTCGCCCACGACTTCGAGACCATGAGCGTGAACGAGAGCATGAACGCCATCATGAACCATGAGCTCGTCCACGTGGTGGCCTCGGACCAGGCGGCCGGCGGCGATCGCACCAGCCGGAGTCTGTTCTTCGGCAAGGTCCGTCCCGTGGACGACAACCCGCTGTCGCTCCTGTACGGGTACATGACCAGCCCCCGCGAGTACGCGCCCCGCTGGTACCACGAGGGGATCGCCACCTTCATGGAGACATGGCTCGCCGGCGGCCTCGGCCGGGCCATGGGCGCCTACGACGAGATGGCCTTCCGCGCCATGGTGCTGGACAACAAGCCCATCTTCGACCTGGTGGCGCTGGAGGCGGCCGGCACCAAGATCGACTTCCTCGTCGGAGTGAACTCGTACCTCTACGGGACCCGGTTCATGAGCTACCTGGCCCTCACGTACGGCCCCGAGAAGGTCATCACCTGGGTGAAGCGCACCGACGGCAGCGCCGCCTACTTCGCCGGGCAGTTCCGGCAGGTGTTCGGCCGCTCCGTCCACGAGGCCTGGGCCGACTGGATCCGCTGGGAGAAGGAGTTCCAGGCGAAGAACCTCGCCGCCATCCGGGCCAACCCCGTCACCGCGGACCGGCCACTGTCGCCCACGCCCCTCGGCTCCGTGTCCCGGCCGGGCTACGACCCGGCCACCGGCACGCTCTACGCCGCGGTGAACTACCCCGGGCAGATCGCCCACCTGGCCGCCATCGACACGGCCCGCGGCACCCTGCGCAAGATCCTCGACATCAAGGGACCGGCGATGTTCTTCGTGGCCTCACTCGCCTTCGATCCCGCCGCGGGCATGCTCTTCTACACCACCGACAACAACGAGTGGCGCGATATCCGCGTGGTGGACGTGCGCACCGGCGAGGACCGGACCCTCCTCAAGGACGCCCGGGTGGGCGACCTGGCCTTCAACCCGGCCGACCGCTCCCTGTGGGGAGTGCGGCACTACAACGGCATCGCCACGCTGGTGCGCATCCCGCACCCCTGGACCGAGTGGAACCAGGTGCTCACCTTCCCCTACGGCAAGGACATCTACAATCTGGCCGTCTCGCCGGACGGGACGTCCGTCTGCGCGGCGCTCGGCGAGATCACCGGCCGCCAGACGCTCATCCGGCTGGACCCGGCGGCGCTGCTCGCCGGCGGCAAGGACTACGAGACGCTGTTCGACTTCGAGAACTCTGTCCCCGCCGACTTCGTCTTCACCCCCGACGGCCGGCACCTCGTGGGTTCCTCCTACTACACCGGCGCCTCCAACCTGTTCCGCTACGAGCTGGCCACGAAGGAAATGGCCATCCTCACCAACTGCGAGACGGGCTACTTCCGCCCCGTGCCCCTGGCCGACGGGCGGCTGCTGGCGATGCGCTACACGAGCCAGGGCTTCCTGCCGGTGGAAATCGAGCGCCCCGCTCCGGCACAGGCGGCGGCCATCCGGTTCCTCGGCCAGGAGGTGGTGGAGACGCACCCCATCGTCAAGACATGGAAAGCCGGCTCCCCCGCCGACATCGACCTGCCGGCGCTCACGCGCTACGAGGGGCCGTTCAAGGGCCTGCCCAACATCCGCCTGGCTTCAGCCTACCCGGTGGTGGAAGGGTACAAGGACACCGCCGCCGTGGGTGCCCGGCTGCATTTCCTCGGCCCCATGGCGCTCCACAACCTGGACGTCACCGTCTCCTACTCCCCCGACACCGCGCTCCCCACCGACGAGCGGTTCCACGTGAACGCCCACTACGCCTACATGAACTGGAAAGTCACCGCCAAGTACAACGCCGGCGACTTCTACGACCTGTTCGGCCCCACCAAGACCAGCCGCAAGGGGTACTCCGGCGCCGTCGAGTACCGGCGCAACCTCATTTACGACGAGCCGCGCACCATGGACTACACCCTCGAGGTGGCCGCCTACGGCGGGCTCGACCGCCTGCCCGACTACCAGAATGTCGAGGCACCCTACGACCGGATGCTGGAGTTCGGCGCCTCGTGGAACTACACAAACTGCCGCTCCTCGCTCGGCTCGGTGAACTACGAGAAGGGCTACGACTGGGACATCGCCGCCGGCTGCAGCGTGGTGAACGGTTCGGCCTACCCGCGCGCCCTGACCAACTTCGACGTCGGCGTCCCGTTCGGGCCGGCCCACTCCTCGCTGTGGCTGCGCACCTCGGCCGGCTACTGCTACGGCGGGCGGACCGACCCGTTCGCCAACTTCTTCTTCGGCGGCTTCGGCAACAACTGGGTGGACCACCAGGAGGTCCAGCGCTACCGCGAGTACTACAGCTTCCCCGGCGTGGAGCTCAACGAGGTGGGTGGCAAGACCTACGCCAAGGGAATGGTGGAGTGGTGCCTGCCGCCGCTGCGGTTCCAGCACCTGGGCGCCACCCAGTGCTTCGCCACCTGGGTCCGCCCGGGACTGTTCGTGGCGGCGCTGGCCACCGACTTCGACAACGCCGACTTCCGGCGCGAGGTGTTCGACGTGGGCGCGCAGATGGATTTCCGGATCATCGTGCTGTCCACCATGAACCTGACTGTTTCGCTGGGCTACGCCATGGCCTTCGAGGACGGGCACAAACCCGTGGATGAGATCATGGTCTCGCTGAAGATATTCTGATGATCCTGGCCGTCCTGCCCATCCTGCTCTTCCTCGGCGGGCTGCTGCTGCTCGACAGCTACAAGCTCGTCCGCCTGCCGGCGGTGCTGCTGGCGATCGCCGCCGGCGGCCTGGCGGCGGGCGCGACCTGGTGGGCCGGGCCGCCGCTGCTGGCGCTGTACGGCGGCGACCTGACCCTGTACACCCGCTACGGCGCGCCGGTGGTGGAGGAGGCGGCCAAGGCCGCGCCGCTGGTGCTGCTCATGGCCGCGGGGCGGGTCGGCTTCATGGTGGACGCGGCCATCTACGGATTCGCGCTGGGCACGGGGTTCGCCGTCGTGGAAAACACCATCTACCTCAACGCGCTGCCTGACGCCACCCCCTTCGTCTGGGTGGTGCGCGGCTTCGGGACGGCCACCATGCACGGCGGCGCCACCGCCATCTGCGGCATCATCGCCAAGACACTGGAGGGGCGCCGCGGCGAGGCGCTCGCCGCCGCCCCGGCGGCCCCGGCCGCGGCCCCGGCGGATCGGCCGCCGGCGCGAAGCGGGAGCGGCGCGGCGGCGCTGGCCGCCGACTGCCTGCTCGGCCTGGCCGCGGCGGTGGCGCTGCACTCGGTGTTCAACCACTTTTTCTTCTCGCCGGCGGTGTCCACCCTCGTCATCATGCTGGTGTTCCCCGCCCTCATCTCGCTGGTGTTCATGCGCAGCGAGCGGGCGCTGCGGCGGTGGCTCGGCGCCGGCTTCGACGCCGACACCGCCCTGCTGGAGCTCATCGAGTCGGGCGAGTTTCCCGACTCGCCCATGGGGCGCTACCTCCAGACGCTGCGGGCCCGTTTCCCCGGGCCGGTGGTGGCGGACATGCTCTGCTACATCCGGCTGCACGTGGAGCTGTGGATCCGCGCCAAGGGCATCCTGATGTTGCGGGGCATGGGCCTGCCCCCGCCGGATGACCCCGAGATCCCGGCCAAGTTCGAGGAGCTCGGCTACCTCGCCCGCAGCATCGGCCGCACCGGCCGGCTGGCGCTGGCGCCGGTGCTCCAGGCGCGGCACCGCGATCTGTGGCAGATCTACATGCTGGACCGGAAATAATGACGGAACGGACCAACCCCGGCGCACTTGGGTTGTAATTGAAGATGAAGGAACTGGCTGACGCGCAACTCGTTCGGGCCTGTCTGGACGGCCAGCTGGCGGCCTTCGCCGAACTGGTGGACCGCTACCAGGGAGTGATCTACAACGCCGCCTACCGGATCACCGGAACGCCCGAAGACGCCCGCGACGTCACCCAGACGGTCTTTGTCAAGGCCTATACCCATTTGGACCGTTACCAGCCGCGCCACGAATTCTTCAGCTGGGTGTTCCGGATCGCGGTGAACGAGTCCATCAACAGCCTGAAGCGCAATCGCCGGCTGGTGGCGCTGTCGGAGGCGAACGCGCCCCCCGTGGCGCACAACCCCGAGACGGCCTGCACCGCCGGCGAGGCCGAGGGCCAGCTCCTGGACGCGCTGCGGCGGATCCAGGTGGACTACCGGATCGTCATCGTGATGCGCCACTTCCTGAATTGCTCGTACCGCCGGATCGCCGACGTGCTGGGCGTGCCCGAGAAGACGGTCAAGTCGCGGCTGTTCACGGCCCGCCACCTCATGCGGGACATCCTGTCGCGGCGAGGGATGGAAATTCATGGCTGACCATACCATCGACGACCTGATGCAGCGGGAGATCGACGGCGCCAACAGCGCCGCCGACACCGCCCGGCTGCAGGAGATCCTGTCTCGGGACGAGGCCGCCCGGGCGCGCTACGAGGAGCTGGCGGCGCTGGCCGCCGCGCTCGCGCGCGTCGCCCCGGTGCCGCCGCCGCCCGGCCTGAAGGAGGACATCCTGGCCGCACTTCCCGCCGGCCGCTACCCGACGGCGGCGCGCGGGTGGCTCTGGACCGCCGTCCCCCTCCGGCCGGCGGTGCAGCTGGGGCTGGCCCTGGCGCTCGGGCTGGCCCTCGGTTTCGTCGCGAGCCTGCTCGTCACGGGCGGGCCGTCCGCGGAGGTGGGGCTGGACACGGTGGCCGGCACGCTCATCGAGCCGTCGGCGCGGGGCTTCCGGCCCGTGATCGAAGCGGAGGTGGCGCTCCCCGCTCTCGGCGGCCGAGCCCGGCTGTCGCGCTCACCGACGTACCTCGCGGTGGGCCTGGAGCTGGCGGCCGACGCGCCGGCCACGGTGCGGCTGGCGGGGGCGGCGGGGACACTGCGCAGCGTCGGCGTGGTCCGTACCGCCGGCGAGGTGGCGGCGCGCTGGACCGGCGACGCGCTGGTGCTGGAATTCGCCGGCCCGTGCCGCTGCGTCTGCTTCTTCGCCCCGGTCGATGGCGGCGCGGCGGGAGTCCGGCTCTCCGCCACCGCCGGCGATAGCGAATGGACCACCATTCTCGCCGCCCCCTAGTCTCCTAATCGTCATTCGTAATCGTAATCGTAATTCGTAATCGTGATCGTAATCGGGGCTCGAAGCTCGGGGCTCGTTTCCGATCCTTCGTGCTCGTAATCGTAAATCGTAATCGTACTCGTGCACGTAATCGGACATCGGGGGAAGCGGACATTCACCACGAAGTCACACAGGGCACAAAGAGCCATTTCCATTTGTCATTGGTCAGTGATATTTTTCATTTGTCATTGTAGCCCTCCGGCGACCCGCGGGACGCGGGTCGAACATGGGTAGCCCCGGGTGAAACCCGGGGTCTTGGGCGCAACCCTTTAACGGATGGACGACCCGCGGAGCGGGTCGAATATGATCGGGGGCGAGGGGGTATGGGTGGCCCCGAATCCCACGGCTGCCCGCCGATGGCGCGCCTTCATCTCCATTGAGTTCCAAATCACATTCGACCCGCCTTGCGGGTCGCGCCTTGGCGACGGTCGGAGGCACCGACCCCGGGCTCGCGCCCGGGGCTACCAACATTCGACCCGCCCGGCGGGTCGGGGACATGGGCATGGATGAATAACGGGGATGACTGAGTAATCGTGATCCGCAATCGAGGCTCGAGGCTCGCTCCCGTTCCCGCGTGCTCGTAATCGTAATTCGTAATCGTGATCGTAATCGGGGCTCGAGGCTCGTTTCCGATCCTTCGTGCTCGTAATCGTAAATCGTAATCGTACTCGTGCACGTAATCGGACATCGGGGGAAGCGGACATTCACCACGAAGTCACACAGGGCACAAAGAGCCATTTCCATTTG
>Ga0209201_1003530_pt1 | contig 13659 bp, 1 predicted proteins | sample AD_UKC055_MetaG_FD_184411 | JGI IMG/M metagenome (GOLD analysis project Ga0209201, IMG submission 184411) | Active sludge microbial communities of municipal wastewater-treating anaerobic digesters from USA - AD_UKC055_MetaG (SPAdes) (version 2) | ecosystem: Engineered > Bioreactor > Anaerobic >...
GGGTGAGTGGGGCGGGGGTGATGGGATGGAGGCGGAGGGGGGGAGGGTGGTGGCGGGGGCTGCCGAGAGAGGCTTTCGTTTGAATTTTGCCGGCGCAAAAACCAACCGTCGTCTTTTCCGCGCTGCCGCTTCGAGGCCGGTCACGGACGGACATGAGTCCTGTCCGGACCGGCCGCAAAGCGGCATCATCGAAAAATCCGGCGGTTATTTTTGCGTGGAAGCCCGGCAAAATCCAAACGAAAGCCTCTACACCACGTCCTGCGGACGGCGGGCACGCGACCGATGATAAAATTGGGGCCTTGCTGCGACCGTGAGGGGGTGGTGAGGGCGAGCGTAAGGCACCGAAGGGGCGGCAAGGGGGCGTTGCGGGGGCGGTGTGCAAAGCGGCATCATCGAAAAATCCGGCGGTTATTTTTGCGTGGAAGCCCGGCAAAATCCTAACGAAAGCCTCTACACCACGTCCTGCGGACGGCGGGCACGACAGGGCGGTTTTATAAAAGGGCCTTGAGGTTAGTCGGAAGCGGCGCAACGTCCTGCGGAAGGTTGAAGGTTAAAGGTTGAAGGTTAAAGGTGCGCAAGCGAGAGAGGAGGGGCCTTGTTACAACCGCGAGGGGGAGAGGGGGCAAAGGAAGGCCCCAAAGGGTGGGCAATGGTTTTTCCTGAAACCTGGAACCTGGAACCTGAAACCCTGTGGAGAGGTCAGAATGCAGAGGTCAGAGGTCAGGGAAAACCGGAACAGCCGGAACAGCCATTTAACGCAAAGGGCGCAAACGAAACGCAAAGGGCGCAAGAGGAGGAGGGGAGGCCCCGAAGGGGGATTGTAGATGCGCCCGCTGGGCGCATTGGTTCGGAGGGGAACGGAACAGCGTCTGCGCTCGGCGAGCGCAGCTACAGAGCGGAATTGTTTTTTGGGTTTTATCGTTTGCGAATCTTTTGCGGCGTTTGCGTCGTTTGCGTTGAATGGTTTTTGAACAGTTCGGCGGCGGGACGCCGCCGGTCCACTCTGAAAACCGGAACAGCCATGAACAGCCTCTGCGCTCAACGAGCGCAGCTACAGAACAGCCGGGCTAAATCTTTTGTATAAGTTTTAGTAAGGGGAGGGGGAAAAGTGAGGTTTTTAGGTTTTATGGAATGTGTTTATTTTGTTTTTTGGGTGTGGAATATTGATTGTGATTTGTGAAAGATGGTTTTTTGTTTGTAAAATCAGGGGATAAACTGGTTATTACAATATGTGGTATTGGTTTTTGTAATAATTGAAATATGAATTCTTTTGATAAGGATTAAGATAAATTACATTTTTAAATAAAGATGATGGGAAGTGGGGGAAAGGGTTCAGGGGGGAAGGCACCGAAGGGGTGGCAAGGGGGCGGTGTGGGGGGCGATGGGGCGAGGCGCAGCCTTAAGCACACCGGCGCAAGGCCGGTGGATGGGGCGGGGCAGGGCAAAGGGGGAACTCTGCGCTCGGCGAGCGCAGCTACAGAACAGCCGAAGAGCCACACGGACGGACACGGACAAACACGGACGGACACGGACTGTTGGAGAGGGCTGAAGTCAGGGAGGGCACCGAAGGGGTGGGCGGGGGGGCCTGAAACCTGGAACCTGAAACCGGAATGGACAGCCACACGGACGGACACGGACGGGCACGGACTGACACGGACGGTTGGAGAGGGCAGAGGTCGGAGGTCAGGGGGACCGGAAAGCGTCTGCGCTCGGCGAGCGCAGCTACAGAGCGGAATTGTTTTTTGATTTTATCGTTTGCGAATCTTTTGCGGCGTTTGCGTCTTTTGCGTTGAATGGTTTTTGAACAGTTCGGCGGCGGGACGCCGCCGGTCCCGTGTGTGTGGGGAGGGGTTATTGGAAGGTGGCGGCGGCTTTGAGGTCGAGGGTGGCGAAGAGGTCGGCGAGGGTTTCCGCGCGGCGAATCTGCACGACGGTGCCATCCGGACGCAGGAGCAGTTCCGCGGAGCGGAGCTTGCCGTTGTAGTTGTAGCCCATGGCGTGGCCGTGGGCGCCGGTGTCGTGGATGACGAGCCAATCGCCCATTTCAATTTCCGGCAACTGGCGCTGAATGGCGAATTTGTCGGAGTTTTCGCACAGCGAGCCGACGATGTCGTAGGTGCGGGTGGCGGGCGCGGTTTCTTTGCCGAGGACGGTGATGTGGTGATAGGCGCCGTATATGCCGGGGCGCATCAGGTTGGCCATGGAGGCGTCCACGCCGATGTAGGAGCGATAGGTTTCCTTGCGGCGGATGGCGCGGGTGACGAGCCAGCCGTAGGGGCCGGTGATGGCGCGTCCGCATTCCATGTTGCAGGAGAGCGGGTCCAGCCCGGCGGGGACGATGATGGCGTCGTATTGCTGGCGCACGCCGCGGGCGATGGTGTCGTAGTCCACGCCTTTTTGCTCCGGGCGGTACGGAATTCCGATGCCGCCGCCGGTGTTGACGAAGCTCAGGCGGATGCCGAGGCGCTGGTGCAGCTCCACAGCCAGCTCAAACAGCATGCGGGCGGTTTCGATGTGATATTGCTCGTCCAGTTCGTTGGAGACGACCATGGTGTGGAGCCCAAAGGTCTGGACGCCGAGGTCGCGGGCGCGGGCGTAGGCCTCGAAGAGTTGCTCGCGCGTCAGGCCGTATTTGGCTTCTTCGGGTTTGCCGATGATGGCGTTGCCGGCTTTTAGCGGGCCGGGGTTGTAACGGAAGCATAGGGTTTTGGGCAGGGAGCCGGTGGCGGCGATGAGGGCGTCCATGTGGGTGATGTCGTCCAGATTGATGATTGCGCCGAGGTCGCGGGCGACGCGGAATTCTTCGTCGGGGGTTTCGTTGGAGGTGAACATGATGCGCTCGCCGGTGATGCCGACGGCTTCGCAGAGGCGCAGTTCGGCGAGGGAGGAGCAGTCTGCGCCGAAGCCTTCCGAGGCGAGGATGCGCAGGAGGAAGGGGTTGGGGGTGGCTTTGACGGCGAAGAATTCGCGGAAGCCGGGGAGGATGGAGAAGGCGCGGGTCAGGCGGCGGGCGTTGTCGCGGATGGCTGTTTCGTCGTAGAGGTGGAAGGGGGTGGGGAATTGGGTGGCGAGGGTTTGGATTTGGTTGAGTGTCAGGGGGAATGTTTTCATGGTGTTTGGTGGTGGTAGACTAGGGGGTGGAGGGGGTGTTGGCAAGCTGGAAAAGGCGGGTGGTGGTGTGAGTGGGGCGGTGGGGGTGGTGGGTGGTGGCGGGGCGGGGATGGCTGGGCGGTGGGGGAGAGCGGGAGAGGATTTCTTTTGCATTGGGGCGGCGCGAAAACCAAGGGTCTCTTTTTCGTTCTGGCGCGTCGCTGCCGACCCTCGCGGACATGAGTCCAGCGAGGGTCGGCTTCCACGCGCCATCTTCGAAAAATAGCCGCCTTATTTTCGCGCAACAGCCCCGCCCCAATGACAAAAGAAATCCTCTACTCCACGTCCTGCGGACGGCGGGCGTAGGAGGGGGAAAGGGTTCAGGGTTCGGGGTTCAGGATGGAAAGCCCCCAAAGGGTGGGCGGGGGGGGCTGAAACCTGGAACTTGGAGCCTGGAACCCTGTGGAGAGGTCAGGTCAGGGAGAGCCGAACAGCCACACGGACGGACACGGACGGGCACGGACGGTTGGAGAGGGCAGAGGTCAGAGGTCAGGGAAAACCGGAACAGCCGAACAGCCATTTAACGCAAGGGGCGCGAGGGACGCAAAAGGATCGCAAGAGGAGGGGCCGTTGTAGATGCGCCCGCTGGGCGCATTGGTTCGGAGGGGAACGGAACAGCCTCTGCGCTCAGCGAGCGCAGCTACAGAACAGCCGTTCGGCGGCGGGACGCCGCCGGTCCCGTGAAATGGCGGAATTGTTTTTTGGGTTTTATCGTTTGCGAATCTTTTGCGGCGTTTGCGTCTTTTGCGTTGAATGGTTTTTGAACAGTTCGGCGGCGGAACACCGCCGGTCCACCCTGAAAACCGGAACAGCCATGAACAGCCTCTGCGCTCGGCGAGCGCAGCTACAGTTCGGCGGGGGAAGGGGCGAGGGGAGAAGCGTTTTACTGGGGTGGGTGATTTTGGTGTGCAAGTTGCTTGACGGTTTATGGGTTTTAGGGCAGTTTACTATATAGACAAAAATTAGGTCGGGAGAGCTGTGCACACGTCTGAAAGAATTTGTTCGGTTGAGGTTGCGGGCGAAGGGTGCGGGACAGGTGTCGGGAATGGTGGAGAACATTTTGGGTCAGACATGGGACGTAATGATTTCAGCAGGAATCCAATCAGAGGGATGAACATGCAACAACAAACAGCGCATCTGGCGGGCGATGAACGGGTGAAGTTTTTCACGGGTCGCTTGTGGGGTCACTTATTCGGGCGGACGTCGGGGCGACGGCGGCCAACAGCCGGTCATCGGGCGGGCCGCGCCGACGGCAAGCCGGTTGCGAAACGGAAGGCGGCGATGGAAGGGCTGTCTCCGATGCTTTATGTTTTGGCCTCTTTTCTGTTGGGGGCTACGCAAGTGCGTGCGGATGTACTAGCCGGCTGGGCCCTGACAAACAATGGAACAGGAACCAACTTGGCCAATGTCTCAGCGGGCACTTTTAACAAGGGTAGCGGGGTTAACGCAATCACCTATGGCGCGAACGGCGCCTATGCGGATGGTTGGACGACGGCGGGCTCCATCGATGCAAACGACTACTTCACCGTGACGGTGGCACCGGCTTCGGGATATACCCTGAGCATCACCAACCTTTCATTTGGCGAACGCCGTTCGAAGACCGGTATACGCGCCTATGAAGTGCGATGTTCGACCAATTCTTTTTCGACCTATTCCGTGGTGACCAGCGGAACCCCGCCGGATGACGACAAAGAAAGATCGGTGTCCGCCACGTTCAGCACCAACGTGGCCAACGGAACGACGCTGGAATTCCGTTTCTACGGGTATAGTGCCGAAGCGGGCAACGGCACTTGGCGCATCAACGACGCCACCTTGAAAATTCAAGGCACCGTTTCCTCGGCCGCCTCGGCGCCTTCGGTGACGACGCTCGGGGAGAGCTCGGTGGCGGCGACGTCGGCGGTGCTGGGGGGCAACGTGACGGCGGACGGCGGGGCGAGCGTGACGAACCGGGGCGTGGTGTACAAGACGTCGAGCGGGGTGACGATCGGTGACAACAAGACGCAGATCGGCACGGGCACGGGGGCGTTCAGCAACACGGTCAGCAGCCTGTCGGTCAACACCCACTACTACTTCCGGGCCTACGCGCAGAACAGCGCGGGGACGTCGCTGGGCTCCGAGAGCAACTTCTGGACGCTGGCGAATGTGCCGAGCGCGCCGACGGTGGCGGCGGTGTCGTCGAGTTCGGTTTCGGTGGACGTGAACGTGAACGGTAATCCGTCCACCACGACGTTTGCCATTTATGAAACCACGCAGAGCAAATACGTGCAGTCTGACGGCACGCTGGGGGCCTCGGCGTACTGGGCGACCGACGCCACGTGGGGTACGAAGAGCGTAACAGGGCTGGGCGTGAACCAGCAGTACACGTTCAAGGTGAAGGCGCGCAACGGGGCGGGCACGCCGGTGGAGACCGATTTCAGCGGCACGGCCAGCAAGTACACGCTGGCGGCGGTGCCCTCGGCGCCGACGGTAAACGGCGCCACGTCGTCGTCGCTGGACGTCGCGGTGAACGAGAACGGGAACCCGTCCGGGACGACGTTTGCGATCCAGCGGACGAGCGACAGCTACTATCTCAAGGCAGACGGAACGTGGCAGGCCGCGGAGGTCTGGCAGACCAAGGCCGCGTGGGGAACGACGACGGCCAAAGATTTAGCGGCTTCGACGGTGTATTTCTTCAAGGTCAAGGCCAAGAACGGGGATGGAACGGAAACGGCGTTTAGCTCCACGGCCAGCGGCACGACGTCGGCGTCGGGATGCCCGTCGTACTGGACGTCGCTCTACAACCGGGGCGCGCCGGTGGCTTCGTACGTCTTGGGCGATTATCTGGCCTATGTTTTTGAATTCGCGATCAATCAGGACACAACGGGCTGGACGGTGGACTGGGGTATTGGCTCCACCACCGGGGGCTCGGGGTGGACGTGGCGGAGCGGCGTTTGGTCGTACTACAGCGATCCTAACCGCGTGTGGAAGTCCGCCAATGACGTGCACCAGTTTACATCGACGGGTAATTTCTACTATGCCGGGCGATTCATCACGGGCGGCTGCACCTACTATGCGATGGACGACTGGACCAACGACAACCTGACGCTGACTGCGGTGAACTATTTCACGGTCAACGCGCTGACGGCGCCGTCGTCTTGCACGGCAGTGAAGGACACCTCGGGCAATACGGCCACGCGGGTGGATCTGGGCTGGGCGCAGGGGGGCGGCAAGAACGTGCTGATCACGAGGGCGCCGGCGACGCCGACGGGCGGACCGACGCAGGGAACGGGCTACAGCGCGAACGACACGTTCGGCAACCAAACCGTCATTGCCGGCAGCCAAGCTGGCACGAGCCTGGAAGTGACGGGCCTGACGCCGGGGGCGACCTACTACTTCACGTTCTATTCCGAGAACAACTCGTATTATTCGACCGCCGTGACGGCGTCGGCCGTGACCCTGAACATGCCGCAGGCGCGCAATACGAGCGGCAGCGCCTCGCCGGGCGCACCGGCGGGGACGATCTATCTGGGCGATACGGGCAAGGTGTTCACGTTCGAGTCGTGGGGGACCGTGGAAACGGCCTGGGGCCAGGGGCGGCTGTGGCTGCGGCAGGGCAATGCGGATCTCTCCGGCGGGACGGCGGGGGCGTGGGGCGGCATGACCGACCAGAACGGCAAGTCGGTCACCTCGGGCGTCTTCAACGCGACGGGCACGTGGTATTGGGGCATCCAGATGGACTACGGGGCGACCTATGGCACCAATTTTTGGTACAAGGCCAGCAGCGCGTCGTGGGTCAACCTGGCGGCGAACGGGACGGGCGCGGGCCTGACGGTGACCGTCAGCGCGATCGGGGATCCGGGCAGCCAGACGGCGACGGTGGCCAGCACGACCCAGATCAACCTTTCGTGGGCCAAGAACGCGGTCGGCCACAACGTGATGGTGGTGCGGAGCACCGACAGTTCGTTCACCGCGCCGACGGACGGGACGCCCTACGCGGTCAACGACACGATCGGCGGGGACGTGGTCATCTACAACGGCAGCGGGACGTCTTTCGAGGACACCGGCCGGTCGGCAGGCACGACGTACTACTACAAGCTCTACAGCGTCAACAACGACTACTACTCGGCGGGCGTGACGGCCAACGCGACGACGTGGACGCTGCCGACGGTCAGCACGACCTCGGCGACGCCGGGCACGCCGGCGGATCCCACGCAGGCCAACGCCACCGGCAACGTGACGGCCGAGGGGGGGCAGTCGGTGACGGAGCGCGGCATCGTTTGGAATACAACCGGTGCACCGACGACCGCCAACACCAAGGTGGCGCATGCCAGCGGCGGTACGGGCTCGTTCACCGTGACCCTGACAAGCCTGACGCCGGGCCAGAAGATCTACTACCGGGCCTATGCCATCAACAGCGTCGGCACGGCCTACGGTTCCACCCTGGACTTCACGGCCGATTGCTTCACCAACGGCCCCGGCATTCTCGCTGCCAGCGCCGTGGGGTTGACCAACTTCACCGCCAATTGGTCCGCCGTCGGCGGCGCCAGCGGCTACCAGCTCGACGTCAGCACGAATGCGACGTTCGGCGGGGGGGTCGGGGCAGCCCTGACGAATGATTGCGCGGACGTTGGTGGAGGCACGACCAGTTCCTATTTGACCCGGATTTGGACCAACAATACCGACGTGGTCTGGACGGCCTATAAGGCGCGAACCGACCAAAAGGTCAATGACAATCCGAGCGTTTGCCTGAAGAATGAGGCCGGTTCATACATCGAATGCACAACCATCCCGAATGGCATCAGCACGCTGAAATTCGACGTCCAGCAGAGTTTTACCGGCACCGGCGGTCAGTTGACGGTCTATGTCAACGGCACGAGCAAGGGGACGTTCGACTATGACACCACCGTGCAGACGGCCGAATTCAATACCATCAACGTTGCTAACGTCACCTCGCTGGTAATCAGCAACAACACGGCCGCCCGCCCGGCAATCAACAACCTGGTTTGGACGGATTACGGTTCGCCCTCCTTCGTTCCCGGTTTCTCGAACCTGACGGTGGCGGCGACGAGCCAGGTGGTGACGGGGCTGACGTCGGACGTGGAATACTACTACCGGGTGCGGGCGGTGAACGATTATTGCACGAGCACCAACTCGGCGACGACCAACGTGACGACGGTGGCGGCGACGGCGAATGTCGTCCTGGGAGACAACGGCACGCAGGTGGTGGCGGCGCGAGTGCCCGGGGGGACGACGAAACTGATCTTGCATCAGTTCAAACTGGCGGTGACGGTGGCGAAGGCGACGCTGGCGGGGGTGGACTTCACCACGGCGGGGACCTATGCCACGGCGGATATCGGCAAGTTCCAAGTGTGGTATTCCGACGACGACTCGCTGGCCACGACGGGCGACAACGTGCAACTGGGTTCCGACATCACCACGGGACTGGGGGCCGGCAGTCATGGCGTTTCCAGCCTGTCCCAGGCGATCAACGTCGGCGACACGGGCTATATTTTCATCACGGCGGATATTGCGGCGAGCCCGGGTTGCGAAAACACGATCAATGTGGCGGCGATCACGACCAGCGACCTGACGTACGCGACGGCGGCCAACGAGACGGGTTCGACGACGGCGGGCGGGGTGCAGACGCTCGTGGCCGCGGAACCGACGCTGCACGCATCGGCCCTGTTGTTCACCTCCGTGCAGTCGGACCAGATGGACGTAAGTTGGACGAAAGGCAATGGGGACAAGCGCATCGTGGTTGTAACGGAATACGATGCGGCGGGCCTGTGGCTCTTCAATGAGGGCTCCGGAACTACGGCCTACGATGCCACCGTCAATGCCAACCACGGCACGCTGGTCAACACCCCGACTTGGACCACCCGCACCGGTGGCGCCGGGGCCCTGAACTTCTTGCGGGCATCCACCGAATACGTCGAGGTGCCCAATTCGCCCTCGTTGCAGACCACCAATAGCCAGACCATCTCGTTCTGGCTGCGGCCCACAGACTTCCCCGGCCGCCAGAATCCGTGGAACAAGGCGTATGGCGGCGAGGGCACGATCACGCTCGAGCCCGCCCAGCACCTCAGCTACTACTTCGGCGCGTACGGGGGCGATGGCGGTTCCTACGACTATGTCCCCTCCAGTTCCACCCTGACGGCCGGGCAGTGGAAGCATCTCGTCGTGGTGCGCGACATGGCCGCCGACAAGATGCGCTGGTATTTCAACGGCGCACTCGCGAACGAAGCGAACATCGTCAACAACCCCAACTACGCCAAGGCTTCCTCCGCAAACCTGCGGTTGGGCACCGGCTATGCGGGCGCCCTGAATGGCGACATCAGCGAGCCCATGCTTTTGGACTACGCGTTGACGGCGACGCAGGTGTCCAACCTCTACGCCATGGGCAGCATGGCCACGGGCTGGGTGCCGACGGACGGAACCGCGCCCAGCGGCGTGGACAACGATTTCTCCGCGGCGACCGACCAAGGTTTCCACAGCAAGATCGTCTACGATGGCACCGGCACCAACGTGACGGTGACCGGTTTGAAGCCCGATACCGCCTATCGGGTGCGCGTCTACGAATACAATGGCGCCGGGGCGTGCGTGAACTACCTCACCGATGGCACCCCGGCCAGCGCGGTGCAGCCGACGGCCTGCCCGGCCGCGCCCACGGGGCTCTTCGCCAACCCGACGAATACCTATGACTTCACCGCCAACTGGTCGGCCTCCACCGGCGCCCGCGGCTATATCATTGATGTCAGCACCAACGCCACGTTCTCCGGCAGCGGCGGGACCCTGCTCTCCGAAGCCTTTGCCACGTTGACGGCCACCGTACCGCCCACGGGCTGGACCAGCAGCTTGAATTCTGACCTGACGTATGTGAGTTCCCCCTACTTCGGCGAGGCCTCGCCCTCCTACAAGTTCCACACCACGGGCCAAACTTTGACCAGCCCCACGTTCGTTACGGGCGCGACCAACTTGCAGTTCTGGGCTTACGGCAACGGCAACTCCGGCAGCACCCTGGCCGTTTCCGGGCTGGTGAACAGCGTCTGGACGCTCGTGGACACCGTGAGCATCGCCCAGAACGGGGCGACCTACAACGTGGCGTTGAATTCACAGACCACCCAGATCAAGTTCCGCTTCACCAAGGTTGTCAACGTGGCGCTGGACGATGTGATCGTGCAGGCGGCCACGGGCTCCTACGTCCCCGGCTTCGAGCACCTGCCGGTTTCCGGCACGAGCGTGTCGGTGACGGGGCTGGAGGACTCGGTGACGTACTACTGGCGGGTGGCGGCGACGGGGGCACGGTGTACGGGCGATTATTCCTCCGTGGCCTCGGTGACGACGATCGCTGGCCCCCCGCCGGTGCCAACGGGCGTAAACGCCACGGATGGGACGATCCTGAACCACGTACAGGTGACGTGGACGGACTTGAACGACAAGGAGCAACATTTCCTGGTCTGGCGGAGCACGTCGAGCGACTCCAATACTGCGGCGGTGCTCGCCACTTTGGCGGCGAACACGGTATCCTACAACGACACGACGGCTGCGCTGGGAACCCGCTACTGGTACTGGGTCATGTCGTCGAATGCGATGGGCGCCAGCGCGCTCAGCGTCTCGGACTCCGGCTTCCGCAAGCTGCCAACGGTGCAGAATGTGCAGGCGACGGACTGTACGAGCGTGGACTACTCAACGATCACCTGGACGGATTCGAACGCGGGCGAGACCGGCTATGGCATTTGGTACAGCACCACCGCAAATTCAGGGTCGGCGACGTGGCTGGCCAACACGGCGGCGGACACGACGACCTACAACCACGCGGGGACGCCGGGCACACTCTACTATTATTGGGTGCGGGCGACCAACAGCACCTGCGAAACGCTGAGCGACTTCCAGGCCGCCGGCGCCTCCGGGGTGCGGCAACTCGGGGAGGTCACGGTCGACGCCTCGGACGGCACCGACACCTCCCGCGTGGTGGTCCAGTGGACCGACATTGCCGGCGAGACGGGCTATTCGATCTGGCGCAGCGGCACCAACAGCTCCGCGACGGCGGAATGGTTGGCGAACGTGGCGGCGGACGGCAACGTGCTGTCCGAGGATTTCGAGGATTCATGGGCGGAGGCCCCGTCCGGCTGGAGCCGGGAGCTGGTCCACGGCACCACGAACTGGTTGCGGGATTCCGGCGGTCACAGCGGATATCCGGCGGCGGCCCACGGCGGGACCTACAATGCCCTGCTGTACAGCTCGACCAAGGGCTACACCAACCGCCTGATCACGCCTTCCATGGATCTTTCGGGCTACTCGAGCGCGAACGTGGACTTCTGGCATGCCCAGGCGAAGTGGATCTCCGATCAGGACATTCTGCGGGTGTTGTACCGGACGTCGTCGGTGGCGAGCTGGGTGCAGTTGGCGGAATACACCACCAGCGTTACAGCGTGGACGGAGCGCAACCTTGCGCTGCCGAACCTGAGCGCGGATTATTACGTGGCGTTCGAGGCCGTGGGCAATTACGGATACGGCGTTGTGCTCGACGACGTGGCGGTGACGGGCACGGTTTCGTCCGTCACGAACTATTACGACGAGGAGGCCTCGGCCGGCGTCCAGTACTACTACTGGGTGGTCGGAACGAATGCCGCCAGCGGCTGCCAGAGCGAATTCGGCGCCGGCGACGGCGGCTGGCGCCGGCTGGTGGAGAATCCCTCCGCCGCAACGTTCACCCGCGATGGCCGCGAAATGGTCCGGGCGGCGATCACGGCCAATGCGGCCGCCAACGACATCCTGGTGCTGCATTCGACCGCGGCCGAGGTTTCCGGGACGCCGGCGCTGAACAGCAGCTATGCGGTCGGCGACACGGTGGGCAATGCCAAGGTGGTGTACAACGGTGCGGCGGGGGATTTCCGCGAGCATGTGGTGGAGGCCAACAGCACGAACCACTACCGGGTGTTCAGCGTTCTGAGCAATGCGTACTACTCCAGCGGAATAATCCCGACGGGCTCGCCGATTGAGACCAAGGCCTATCAAGCCGGCGTGATTGTGGAGACGTTCTCCTACACGAACGTCAGCCTGAATACGGACAGCTTCACCAACAAAGCCGGCGGCGCTTTCTGGGCGTCCGGCTCCAGTTGGTCGCTGGAGGCCAGCGGCACGAGCTGGCAGGTGTTCACGAATGACACCCATGACGGGCGGCCGATGTTCTTTACGGCGGCGTCGAACATGGCGACGCTCAGCGGCAACCGGGCCTTTGTGGATCTCAATGGTGACAACCGCTGGGCCAATGCCACCCGCCAGATTCCCACCACCAACAGCGGCGTGATGTATGTCTCCGCCCTGATGGCCTACCGCTACGAGGGCTCCAGCGAGGGCACCGACCGCTGGATGACGATTGCGCTGATGAATGGCACGACCGAGGAACTGGAATTCGGCAAGGTCTGGGGCGCCAACCGCACCTTCACCATCCGCCGCAACGGGAACAATGCGGCCAGCTCCTACGGTCTCAACCCTTATGGCGACGATACCAACAACTGGTATTGGGTGGTGCTGAAGTACGACTTTGACAACGAAACCGCCCGGGCCGCCGCGTTCTGGCGCGGCGAGGGCATTCCGTCGTCGGAACCGTCCACGTGGGACGTCGAATGGTCGTCCATGTCCATCCCGCAGGTGACGGGTTTGCGCCTGAAGGCAGGAAATAATAACAATTGGCTGGGCGGGGCGCTGTTCGACGAGGTGCGCGTGTCCAAGGTGTGGCCGGCGCTGCTGGGCGAGCCGGTTCTGGTGATTACGCCGGAATCGAAGAACTTCGGCGATGTGGAGGTTGACCGGCCTGACATTCAGACGTTCTGGGTGCAGAACATCGGCGGGGACAAGGTGCCGCTGACCGTCAGCTCCCTGACGCTGGGCGGGGCGAACCCCACGAATTTCTTCCTGTCCACGAGCACGCTGGGCACGATTGAATACGGCCAGAGCAATTCGTTCACGGTGACGTTCCGTCCGAACGTGGCGGATCAGGATTTTTCGGCGACGCTGTACCTGACGAACAGCTCGGGGGTGAACCCGGTGATTGTGCCGCTTTCGGGGCACGGCGTTCCCAGCCAGCTCACCAACGCGCCGGCGATTGACGAGTATGAGGTGGGTGTGACCAATCAGGTGACGGATGGCATGGTGACCTCCGGCGTCTTCTCCGTGGTTCTGAAGGCCTACCACCCGGCGGGCATCGCCACGGCGAAGTACTCCCTGCTGAACAGCAGCAGCACGGTGATTTTGACCAACCAGACCTTCGAGTCATGGGCCAGCGCCGACGGCATGAATTTCGTGTTCTCCAACGCCACGCACGCGGGCTACTGGCCCGCCACGCCGGGGAATGACTATCTGGTGGAGGCCGTGCTGATTTCCTCGAACGGCTACGGGATGACCAATACCTCCTACAATCTGGCCGGGGGAGTGGAATCCACCGATTTGTTCATTTCCGAGTACATCGAAGGCTTGAGCAACAACAAGGCTGTTGAAATCTACAACGGGACGGGCGCGTCCGTGGTT
>Ga0209201_1003537_pt1 | contig 13639 bp, 9 predicted proteins | sample AD_UKC055_MetaG_FD_184411 | JGI IMG/M metagenome (GOLD analysis project Ga0209201, IMG submission 184411) | Active sludge microbial communities of municipal wastewater-treating anaerobic digesters from USA - AD_UKC055_MetaG (SPAdes) (version 2) | ecosystem: Engineered > Bioreactor > Anaerobic >...
AACAGTCGCCTACCTTCATTGATTACAGCGGGAAACGCTACAGGTATGACGTTAAGGGAACCGGTGAGATAATATGGGCTTCAGAGCGGGACGGATGGAACCATCTGTGGCTTTATGACGGCAACACCGGCAGGGTGAAGAACCAGATAACCAAGGGAGAATGGCTTGTGCGCGGAGTAGTCAGCGTTGACCCGAAGGAGCGCAGCATAATCTTCATGGCTTCCGGTCGTGAAAAGGGAGATCCATATCTGATTCATTATTACCGGATCGGGTTTGACGGTTCGGGTCTGACCCATCTTACCCCAGCTGACGGGAACCATGAGGCTGTCTTTTCGGACAACGGAAAGTATTTCGTTGACACCTGGTCACGGGTAGACATGCCACCTGTCTCAGTGGTGCGCAGCATGGAAGACGGCAGTGAGGTGATGAGACTGGCCGAAGCTGATGTAAAGGATCTGATGGCCACAGGATGGCAGTACCCTGAGGTGTTCACCGCCAAAGGGCGTGACGGGGTAACAGACATCTGGGGAATAATCATCAGGCCGCTCAACTTCGATCCGTCGCGGAAATATCCGGTTATCGAGAATATTTATGCCGGACCCCATAGCAGCTTCGTCCCGAAGTCGTTCCGACCCACGTTCAGCAACATGAACTCACTGGCTGAACTGGGTTTCATTGTGGTGCAGATTGATGGCATGGGAACATCAAACAGGTCGAAGAAATTTCATGATGTGGCATGGAAGAACATTAAGGATGCCGGTTTTCCTGACAGGATCCTCTGGATGAAAGCCGCAGCAGACAAATACCCTTACATTGACATTGAACGGGTGGGTATATACGGGACCTCGGCAGGCGGACAGAACTCAACCGGAGCCCTCCTCTTCCACCCTGAATTCTATGATGTCGCGGTTTCATCATGCGGCTGTCATGACAACAGAATGGACAAGATATGGTGGAATGAACAGTGGATGGGATGGCCGGTTGACCAGAGTTATATCGAGTCGTCGAATGTTGAGAACGCTCACCTGCTGAAAGGGAAGCTGCTGCTGATCAATGGCGAGATGGACAATAACGTTGACCCTGCCTCAACCACGCAGCTTGTCAACGCTCTTATCAAGGCAGGGAAAGACTTTGACTACCTGCTGGTGCCGGGCATGCAGCACAGCAGTGGTGGCGTCTATGGCGAACGCCGCAGGATGGATTTCTTCGTAGAAAACCTGCTTGGAGTAAAACCACCGGACTGGAATAAGAAGGAAAAATAAAAAAAACGATATTTGCAGTCTTATCTGATCCGGATGACTGACCGCCATACCAACACCATCATCTGGGCAATCATAACATGCCTGATGTGGTCAACCGCTTATCCCTTTATTAAGGTAGGACTGCAATATTCAACACCGCTTCACTTCGCGGGAACCAGGTTTATTCTCTCGGGACTCATGATCCTGCCGTTCACGGTAAGGCCCCGGGAGTACATCAGGATGATCAGGGATAACCGCAGCCTGGCAATATGGGTTACCATACTGCAGACACTGATCAACTACATCCTGTTTTACATAGGGATGGATCGCGTGCCTGGCGCCCTGGGTGCGGTTATTGTAGGGTCACAGCCCTTTGTGACAGCAATAGTATCACGGATAATGATCCGGGAGGAGCGGTTCACCCGAGCCAAGGTAATAACCATCATTCTTGGCCTGGCCGGCATAGCACTCGTCAGCGCCGGCCGCCAGGGATTCCATTTCGGCCTGCCGGGCGAGATAGCTGGAATAATAATGATCTTCATCGCCAATATCTCAACCGCAACAAGCAACGTCCTCGTCTCAAAGAACGGCAAAAACATGAATCCACTGGTGCTGAGTTCATTCTCTCTCTTCACCGGAGGAGCCATCATGTTCGGGATTTCATTCCTGTTTGAGGATGTGCCGGCGAAACCGGACTTCCCGCTGAACTACTGGCTGGTGCTTATCTGGCTTGCATTCATGTCAGCCTTTACCTTCTCCAAATGGTATGTACTTCTCAAGCGTCCCGAGGTCAGGGTCAGCGAGCTGAACCTCTGGAAATTTATCATTCCGGTCTTCGGTGCAATCCTGAGCTGGATCATAGTTCCGGGAGAGAATGCCGACTGGGTGACCGTTACCGGCATGGTGATCATATCGCTCTCACTGATCTGGTTCTTCGGCTTCACTGCAAGGCGTGAACGGAAGATCGAAGAGGTGCCCGCAGGACCGATGGCTAAATAGGGTCTGAAGGTCTGAAGGTCTGAAGGTCTGAAGGTCTGAAGGTCTGAGGGTCTGAGGGTCTGAGGGTCTGAGGGTCTGAGGGTCTGAAGGTCTGAAGGTCTGAAGGTCTGAGGGTCGGAAGGTCTGAAGGTCTGAGGGTCTGAGGGTCTGAGGGTCGGAAGGTCTGAAGGTCTGAGGGTCTGAAGGTCTGAAGGTCTGAGGGTCTGAGGGTCTGAGGGTCTGAAGGTCTGAGGGTCTGAGGGTCTGAGGGTCCGGGAAAATTAAGGCTTAGTCTCATAAATAATAACAGGCAGTAATTAACTCTACTGCCTGTTATTTTTACCACTGCCTGCCTATTGCCTATTGCCTATTGCCTTATCTTTATGCTGCGGAATGCAACCTCATTCCCGTGGTCCTGGAGCAGGATGTGCCCCTGTTCCGCTTCGCCGAAGCCGGCGAAATTCTTGTATTTGCTTTCGCTGACAAGCTTGCGGTACTCCTCGCTGCCCCTCTCGTATTCCAGCACCTTGAAACCGTTCAGCCAGTGCTCCACATGACCGTTCACCGATACTATATGTGCTGCATTCCACTGACCCACACCGTTGAAACGCTTGTTGGCAGCAGGAATGAGATCATAGAGTGAAGAGAGAGTACGGTTGCCGTCACGGCCCATCTTCGCGTCGGGGTGACGCTGGTCATCGAGTATCTGGTACTCAAGTCCTATGGCTGAGCCTGCCGTCGGATAGGCTTCTGATACGAAATACTTTACCCCGCTGTTTGCTCCTTCAGTGATCATGAACTCGAAGAACAGGTCGAAGTTGCCGTACTGATCAATGGTGACGATGTCACCACCGCCCTGTGACTCGGCACCTCCGGAAGCGAGTACTTTAAGGCAGCCGTTCTCAATGACCCATCCTGATTCCGGGAAGGCATCCTTGTGAGCCCCTCTCCATCCGGCTGAAGAAGTACCGTCAAACAGCAGCTTCCATCCATCTGCTTTTTCCCGTTCAGTGAGGGTGTTGGGGATGAAATTTGCCTGGAATATTTTTGTCGTGTCGGGTAACGCAAGTTTTTCGAGATTTTCAGTGGCTATCCTGATGTTTTTCCACATGACCTTCGTCCCGGCCAGTTCCCGGCTCACGGCATGCACCTGGAACGCTATGAACCCTGAAGAATCGGCATCGTCAGCCAGGTCAGCGACAGGGATACCGTTGATCCATGTCCTGATCCTGTTGCCGATTGCCTCCACCCGGTAGCTGTTCCAGCCATGCCGGTCAAATGATCTGACGGCTGCGACATTGTTCGGTGTGACGGGGTATAGCCATCCCCGTCGTGCTTCGTCATAGATTCCGCCGCTCCAGCCCCTGTCTGTGGGATCAATTTCCACCTGGTATCCGTAAACCAGGGTTCTGTCACCGTTTTCGGTGCTGTGACTCCTGACCTGTACGCCCGAGTTGAGAATGGTATCTGCCTTCACTTCAAACTCAAGGATAAAATCTGAGTACTCTTCTGAAGTGCACATGAAGCTGTTCGGGGTGTCAGGGGTGGATATTCCGACCATCACACCGTCTTCAACCGTGAATTGTGCCTGTCCGCCTTTCTGGACGAATCCTGTAAAGTCTTTTCCGTTGAAGAGGTCATGCCAGCCTGACTGACCGCATCCGGTCAGCAAAAGAGTCAGAAGAACAGCAGGGAGAAGGAGTCTTGCTTTCATAGTTTTATGATTAGTATTTGGGAAATTTCCACGGTTCGTTGTAATAAGGCATTATCAGAGCATTGGCATCAGCTTCGCCGAACATGTTTGATGGGTTGTCCCAGGTCAGGGGTTTGCCCAGCCTGCATGAGACGTTTGCAAGGTGTGTCATCTTGGCAACCCGGGCTCCTATCTCAACATCAGCGTTTGGCAGATTGCGGGTTGAAATGCAGTCAAGGAAATTTGCGATGTGTGAGGCGAGTCCACCTCCGGCCACGGCCTGCCCTTCGATCTGCTCGGATTTCTTCATGAGGGGTACGGCTTCCATGCGCGGTGCTGAATCCACCTCCGGGATGACCTCCCAGCCGTTGCGGTCAATCAGCAGGGTGCCGTTCTCGCCGATGAAAGCCAGACCGTGTTCACGTCCGTAAGGGCCGTCCTTGATTCCGCAGGCGTGGTCCCAGCTGATGGTGAAATCATCATAAACATACGAGGCCAGGAGCGTATCAGGTGTCTCCATGGCATCACCCGGATAAGCAAATTTGCCACCGGCGGTATAAACGGCTTTCGGGAGGTCAGCCTTCATCCCAAGAAGGGCATAGTCGAGCAGGTGTACCCCCCAGTCTGACATAAGTCCGCCTGCATAATCCCAGAAATAGCGGAAGTTATAGTGGAACCGGTTCGGGTTGAACGGTCTGTGTCTGGCCGGGCCGAGCCACATATCGTAGTCAACTCCGGCAGGTACAGTACCGTCAGGCTGCACGGGCAAAGTCTTTTTCCAGATCATGTATGCCCAGACCTTTACCGTTCTGATCCGTCCCAGTTTACCTGAGTGGATAAAGGCAACAGCATCCTGCCAGTGGGGATCGCTACGCTGCCACTGGCCTGTCTGTACCACGCGCTTATTATTACGGGCTGCCCTGACCATGGCGTCACACTCGGCTATGGAGTTGGCGAGCGGCTTCTCACAGTAGACATCTTTGCCGGCCTCCATGGCCGAGATTGCCTGCAGGCAATGCCAGTGGTCGGGGGTGCCGATGATAACGGCATCCACATCCGGGTTGTCCATAACCCTTCTCCAGTCCTTCACAATCTGTGACGGCCGCTTCCCGGAGATCTTTTCCGTATCAGCGGCTCTTTTATAAAGCCATTCGTTATCGATGTCGCAAATGGAGACGCACTCCACCTGTGGAAATTTCAGGAAGGTCTCGAGGTCTGACCAGCCCATGTTACGGCCGCCGATCAGCGCCACCCTGATTTTGTCTGAGGGGTTCACCCTTCTTCCGGTTGCTCCGTAGAGTGAAGCCACTGATCCCAGGCCTGCAATTCCGGCTGAAGCCAGGAGGCTGTTTTTCACAAAGTCTCTTCTCTTGCTCATGATCTGATTGCTGTTTGGGAGCCCGGCAAAAAGCCGGGTCTGTTCCCAAAGGTAATAATTCATATCAAAGGATAAACAAAGGAGATGAGCTCCCTTTCAGGAGAGCTCACCATAATTTAACTTGCCCCGGCTGTTAGCTGAAGTTATTGTGTGAATTTCGCCCGTAAGGGCAGGCGGGGTATCAGAATAAACCCAATTAGTGATATCTTTATCAGTATAAAAATATCCAAAGAATGAAAAGACCAGCCGCCCTTCTGTTTGCAGTTTTGCTGTTTGTGTCAGTCAGCGCTCAGCAATATCCGTTTCTTGATACCGGGCTTTCATTTGAAAAGCGGGTTGATGACCTTGTCTCGCGCATGACTGTCGAGGAGAAGGCAGCGCAGCTTCTTTACACTGCTCCTGCCATTACGCGGCTGGGCATTCCGGAGTACAATTGGTGGAATGAGGCACTGCACGGGGTTGCCAGGGCGGGGCACGCAACTGTTTTTCCGCAGTCGATTACTTTTGCAAACAGCTGGGATGAAGAGCTGATGCTTGATGTAGCCAATGCCATATCGGATGAGGCAAGGGCAAAGCACCACGAATTTGTGAGAAGAGGTGACCGTGGCATATATCACGGGCTGACCTTCTGGTCGCCGAACATCAATCTCTTCCGTGATCCCCGCTGGGGGAGGGGTCAGGAGACTTACGGAGAGGATCCGTACCTTACCGGAAGGCTGGGGTTGAGGTTTGTGCAGGGGATGCAGGGATCTGATCCGAAGTATCTAAAAACCATAGCAACCGCGAAGCATTATGCAGTTCATTCGGGCCCTGAGCCCTTAAGACATAAGTTCAATGCGGTGATCAGCGAGCGTGACCTTCGCGAGACATATCTGCCTGCGTTTCGCACCCTGGTGAAGGAAGGGAAGGTCTACTCGGTGATGGGTGCCTACAACCAGTTCAGGGACCACCCGGCATGCGCCAATGATGAGCTTTACGGCATTCTGCGAAATGAGTGGGGTTTTGACGGTTACATTGTCTCAGACTGCTGGGCGGTATCTGATTTTTACAATTTCCAGGGGTACGCTGCGGGCCCGGTCGAAGCGGCCGCAATGGCTCTGAAAGCGGGTACTGACCTCGAGTGCGGGGTAGACTACAACCACCTGACGGAGGCCCTGAAGAAGGGGCTGATAACAGAGGCAGATATTGACCGTTCGGCACGAAGGGTGATGCTGGCCAGGTTCAGGCTCGGGATGTTCGATCCTGACAGTATTGTTGATTATGCTCAGATACCATATCAGGCAAATTGCTCGGATTACAACCGGTCACTTGCCAGGAAGGCGGCCCGGGAATCAATTGTTCTACTCAAGAACAGCAACGGAACCCTCCCCCTGAGCAGGGATATCCGCACTGTGGCTGTAATCGGTCCCAACGCAGCCAGCCATGAGGCGCTCGTGGGCAATTACAACGGCATTCCAAAGGACCCGGTCAGCCTGCTTGAGGGAATAAAGGCCAAACTCAGGCCTGATGCTGCGGTTCTATATGCAGAGGGGAGTGACCTGGCGACCGGAATGCATAACCTGGTACCAATACCATCCAGATATTTGCGTACACCTGACGGCAAACAGGGAGTACTGGGCGCTTACTACACGTCACGTGAAATGAAGGGCGAGCCTCTTTTCACCCGCACCGATGACATGATTGACTTCTACTGGGACAATGATTCACCTCATTCGCTCATGCCGGTAAATGACTTCGGCATTCACTGGGTTGCCGATCTGGTTCCGCCGGTGACAGGCACGTATTATCTTGGCACATGGGGTTCATCGGGTTATACCATTATCCTCGAAGGAGATACCCTCCTTTCCTTCTACAATGAACATCATGCAGCCATACGGGAAGTGCCGATGGATCTCAGGGCGGGAGAGAAATACAGGGTTGAGGTACTCTACCGCAACCACGGCGGTGATGCCGATATGGAACTCCTCTGGAGCATGCCGCGCGATGACATGAAAGCTAACGCGGTGGAAGCAGCCTCACAGGCTGATGCAGTAATTGTTGCACTGGGTCTCTCTCCCCGGCTCGAGGGGGAGGAGCTGAACCTGAAACTCGAAGGTTTCGAAGGGGGAGACAGAACCACCCTCGGCCTGCCCGCCATCCAGGAAGAGCTGCTGGCAGCGCTGCTCGCCACCGGGAAGCCGGTTGTGGTGGTGCTGATGAACGGCAGCCCGGTTTCTTCCCTGCAGGCCCATGAAAAAGCCACGGCTGTGCTACTGGCAGGTTACCCCGGCGTGGAGGGGGGCAACGCGATAGCTGATGTCCTCTTCGGTGATTACAACCCGGCCGGGCGACTGCCTGTCACCTACTACAGGTCGGTTGACCAGCTGCCTCCTTTTGAAGATTATGATATGGATAACCGCACCTACAGGTATTTCAGGGGAACACCCCTTTATCCTTTTGGGTACGGATTGAGTTATACCACCTTTGCCTATTCGGACCTCGTGGTGCCGGCAAAGACCGTCGCCGGTACAGAGGTAAAGGTGAGTGTGACTGTCGCCAACATCGGGAAAATGACAGGCGACGAGGTAGTACAGCTTTATCTGACTGATGAGAAAGCCACTACGCCGAGACCTCTCAGACAGCTTGAAGGGTTCGACCGGATTACCCTGAGGCCCGGGGAGAGCAGAAGGGTTGAGTTTACCCTGAAACCGGAGCAGTTCTCAATGTTCAACAATAAGGATACAAGGGTTATTGAGCCCGGATGGTTTACCGTCAGTGTGGGAGGAGGGCAGCCGGGGACGGCGGTGACTGGTGCTGAAGGTCATGCTCAGGCCATGACTGCAAGGTTCAGGCTTACAGGGAAAGAGGTTGTTATGAAAGAATAACATCGGCGGCGAAATTGACCAGCCGGATGGCGGCTCATTGTCAGGGGAATAAATTCTTAAACGGCTTAAACAATAGGAGAGGCCTGTCCGTTTATTAGCTGTGACAGCGATTGAAAAAAATAAAAGGCGCACCGGCTGGGTAGTCATTCTCACCGCAGTGACAATGGTGGTGGAGATAATTGCCGGGTTGCTTACAGGCTCCATGGCCCTGCTGGCCGACGGCATTCACATGGGTTCGCATGTACTGGCCATAGGGCTCAGCTGGGCTGCATACGTGCTTGTTCAGAAGCTCTCCGCCAACCCCTCGTTTACCGGCAGCAAGGAGAAGATACTGACTCTTTCAGGTTACACCAGCGGACTCATACTTCTTATTTTTGCCGGAATGATAATTGCCGGCGCCGTGGGGCGGTTCATAAACCCGCGGATCATTGAGTACCGTGAGGCCATCATGATAGCCTTTATCGGTCTCGGGGTGAATATACTCAGCGCCTTTCTGCTGCATCATGATCATGAAGAGGCTGATAACAATATCAGGGCGGCATACCTTCACGTGCTGGCTGACGCAATTACCAGCGTGGCAGCCATCCTGGGACTGGTCACTGCAATGATCTGGGGACTGCCCTATGTAGATGCAATAGCAGCCCTCATCAGTTCGGCAGTCATCATCAGGTGGTCACTCGGACTGCTAAGAGACTCCGGCAGAGAGCTTATCGCCTGAGTTTACTAAAAAATGTTAAATAGGCTAAACATGAGATATGTCATCATAAGCACAGTGTTTGAGCCTTACATTTGCAAGTACCTAATTAGTGTAACTCTTACACTTTAGTCTTCATACGGATTTGTTGCGACAAATACCGTCCTATTAGACAGTTTAGGTTTTAGGGGTTATTTTAAGTGCCGCCCCGGGTTACCGGGGCGGCATTCTTTGTGTGTGCCCGGCATGGGCGATAACTATAGGGTGAGAGTCCCGAGCGCGCCCTGACAATGGGAGGCGTTAGCTGAAGACAGGGGTGATTATCAGTCAGCCGGATTGATTTCAATGGTTATCTTTGTCCGGAAACAGTAAAATGATGTTGCCCCCGGAGTTTCTTGAGCGGATTGAAAGTCAGGCCTATATTGATGCCCGTGGCCTCGCCGGGGCGCTTGGCGGGCCGTCTGCCGCCTCAGTGCGGGTCAACAGGCTGAAGTGGCCTCACAATGTAACCGGCTATGATGCGGTGGAGTGGGAGCCTGATGGGTTTTATCTTCCTGGCCGGCCCCTGTATACCAGTGATCCGCTGTTTCATTCAGGGGTCTATTACCCTCAGGAGTCATCGGGGATGTTTACCGGAGAGATGTTCCGGCAGGTGACAGCCGGGCAGGGCGGTCTCCGGGTGCTTGATCTCTGCGGTGCCCCGGGCGGAAAGAGCACCCATATTGCCTCCCTTCTCGGAGATGACGGGCTGCTGGTAGCGAATGAAGTCATCAGGTCACGTTCTGCCATTCTTGCAGAGAACATAACCAAGTGGGGGACAGGCAATGTCATCGTGACGAATGCTGATCCTTCGCGCTTTGTGCAGCTTCCCGGTTTCTTTGATGTGGTGGTTGCTGATACGCCCTGTTCGGGCGAAGGGATGTTCCGCTCAGCCGTTGCAGTCAGGGAATGGTCATTGCAGAATGCAAATCTCTGCTGCGAACGTCAGAGGAGGATAATTATGGAGGTATGGCCTGCACTTAAACCCGGAGGCATGCTGATCTATTCAACCTGCACATTCAACCCTGCTGAAAACGAGGAAAATGTCGAATGGATAAGGGAGGGTACCGGTGCTGAGCCTGTCATGATAAGCCTTCCTCCGGGCAGTCCGGTGGTACCGGTGAGGTACGGAGGTACAGAGGGTTACGGGTTTCATCCCGGCAGGGTCAGGGGAGAAGGATTTTTCATTGCCGCACTACGAAAGCCTGTGAGGCCGGTTCAGGGGGAGCGGGTGTCCGGCGGCAGGAAAAGTGTCTTGAAGCCTTCGCCGGAGGCTTTTGAAAGGACCATGTCCCTTGCAGACTTTGACCGTGGAAGGGTGATTATGCACGAGGGCCGCATCATTGCCCTGGCGGCGGATGCCGGCCTTTTCGGATTCATTGAAGCAAGGCTGCCGGTAATCAAGGCAGGGACAATGATCGGTGAACTGAAGAAGAATGACCTGGTACCGGCGCATGACCTGGCAATGTCAGTGAGGCAGAGGCAGGAAGCATGGACGAGGCACTCACTTTCACGTGAGGAGGCTCTGGTTTTCCTCAGGCTGGAGTCGATGAACGGCTCCTCGATGCCCGCGGGGAGAGTTCTGCTGACCTATCGTGATGTGCCTCTGGGCTTCGTGAAGAACCTGGGCAACAGGGTCAATAACGGTTATCCCCAGGGGTGGCGCATCAGGATGGAAAAAGAAAACGTAATAACTGAGATTTTATAAATCATTCTTTGTTGAACTAAACTATCACAACAGATAATTGTTCTTGTGAAAAGGAATTAAAACTTAATTTTATCCCAAACAATTATTTCCCCTATGAAAACAGACATCGAGATCGCTCAGAGTGCCTCAATAAGGCCTGTCACCGAGGTTGCACAGAAGCTGGGACTTAAGGAGGATGACCTTGAGCTGTACGGAAAGTACAAAGCCAAGCTGCCGCTTACTCTTATTGACGAGAAAAAGGCGGCGCGTGCAAAGCTCATACTTGTTACAGCAATCACTCCCACGCCTGCCGGTGAAGGAAAGACCACCACTTCAATCGGACTGGCACAGGGTCTCAACCAGCTGGGTAAAAGAGCCACCGTGGTGCTGAGGGAGCCGTCTCTGGGACCTGTTTTCGGCATAAAGGGAGGGGCAGCCGGTGGCGGGTATTCACAGGTGATACCCATGGAGGACATAAACCTCCATTTTACCGGTGATCTGTCTGCCGTTGAGAAAGCTCACAACCTTCTGGCTGCAATGATTGACAACAACATACAGTCGTCGGAGGGAAACCTTGGCATTGATCCGCGGACCATTGCATGGAAGAGGGTAATGGATATGAATGACCGTGCTCTCCGTGACGTGGTGATTGGTCTGGGCGGGACGGCCCAGGGTGTTCCCAGGGAGACAGGATTTGATATAACGGCTGCCTCCGAGGTGATGGCAATTCTGTGCCTGGCAACGAGCATCAGTGATCTCAAGGAGCGGCTTGGAAATATTTTCATCGGTTACACATACGCAGGCAAACCGGTTTTTGCGCGTGATCTTCGTGCCCAGGGTGCTATGGCTGCACTCCTCAAGGATGCCCTGAAGCCCAACCTGGTTCAGACACTTGAAGGCACTCCCGCCATTATTCACGGCGGTCCGTTTGCAAACATTGCCCAGGGTACCAACTCCATACTGGCAACAAAGATGGGGCTCTCGCTCAGTGACTATGTGGTCACCGAGGCAGGTTTTGCCAGCGAGCTGGGCGCCGAGAAGTTTTTCAACATCAAGTCGCAGGTAGGTAAGCTGAAAACCAACGCGGTTGTGATAGTTGCCACCATCAGGGCTCTGAAGTATCACGGAGGGGTCAGGCTCTCCGAACTTGCCAATGAAAACCTCGAAGCACTGAAGAAAGGTTTTGAGAATCTTGACAAGCACATTGAGAACATGCATTATTACGGGTTCAGGCCGGTTGTTGCGGTCAACCGTTTCAGTTCCGATACAGAGGCTGAGATTGAACTGCTTAAGAAATACTGCGAGGAGCACAATGTCAGGGTGGCTGTCAATTCAGCCTGGGCTGACGGGGGAAAGGGAGCCGTTGAGCTTGCCAATGCCGTCATTGAAGCCTCCGACGCATGCACTGACTGTTTTACCCCGCTATATGACCTTGCGTGGCCGCTGGAGAAGAAGATTGAGACAATCACCACCCTCATGTACGGTGCAAGAAATGTGGAATACACCCTGGAGGCAAAAGAACAGCTCAAAAAGATTTCCGAGCTTGGCCTTGACAGCCTCGCAGTGTGCATCGCCAAAACCCAGAAATCGCTCTCTGATGACCAGGCCAGGCGCAACAGGCCCAGGGATTTCACCATCCGAATCCGTAAGGTGGAACTGTCATCAGGAGCCGGATTCATTGTGCCGATAGCCGGATCCATCATGCGCATGCCGGGTCTGCCGGCAATACCCTCGGCAGAGAAGATAGACATAGACGACAGGGGACAGATTAGCGGATTATTCTGATCAAGGCATTTCCTGAAATATCGGCAGCCATTCTTGCAGGCGGACGGGCTTCCCGCTTCGGCGGAAGAAACAAGGCGCTGATACCTGTCGATGGCGTCACGGTCATCTCGCGTACCATCAGCCTTCTAGAGCCTCTCTTCAGTGAGATGATTGTTGCAGGCTGGCCTCCTGATGACCCGCTCCCGGGTGATGTCATACTTGTGCATGACAATTACGGGGGAGTGGGGCCTCTGGCCGGCATCGAGGCGGCACTGAGGGTGGTTCGCTCACCCGTCCTGTTCGTATTCGGTGGCGACATGCCATGGCTCTCTGAAGAGCTCATAAGAGCACAGGCCAATGAGTTTCTCAATAATCCTCCGGATATTCTTGTTGCCAGGTCAGGCGGACTTGCCGAACCGCTTCACTCCCTTTACAGCCGTAAAATCCATCCTGCCCTGGTCGGTCATATCGAAGGAGGCGGCAGCAATGCCATCATTGATTTCTATAAACTTGCTGACACACGATATTTTGATCTCCCCCTGACCCGGGAGGCACGTAAAGCCCTGACGAACATCAACAGGCCGGAAGATTTGCTGATATGATCCTGATTTTTTCTTATTTTTGATCAGGACCTTAAGAAATCAGCCATGCGAAATTCTATCCTTCTCATGATCGTGGCAGCAGCGCTCCTTAGCTCATGCCGGAAATACCATGATTACAGCAAGACGGAATGGACGGAAAAGGATTTACCGGAATGGGAAGACCTGACGGTAAATACCATAAATACTGTCACTCCCCATGCCTCAATGGTGAGCCATCCTGACAACTCTTCAGCACTGAAGGCGAAGTGGCGCGAATCGGTCAATGTGCTGTCGCTCGACGGGAAGTGGAAATTCAACTATTCTCCGGCACCTGCCGGGCGCCCTTATTGGTTTTTCAGGGAGGATTTTGACACACGCCAGTGGGGTGAGATAGAGGTTCCTTCGACATGGGAGAGGGAAGGGCACGGGACAGCCTATTATGTAAACTCGGGCTACACCTTCCCGGTGAATCCGCCCTTCATTAACCATTCTGATAACCCGGTGGGCTCGTATAAGCGCTCATTTACAATACCATCCGGCTGGAAGGAGAAGGAGGTCTTTCTCAACTTTGACGGTGTGAGCTCGGCCTTCAATGTCTGGATCAACGGGGAAAAGGTGGGTTACAGCGAGGACAGCAAAACTACAGCCGAATTCAATATCACCCCGTTCCTCAGGAAGGGTAAAAACAATATTGCTGTAGAAGTTTACCGCTACTCTGAC